>Ga0210393_10000959_pt1 | contig 24847 bp, 28 predicted proteins | sample IncBWC27OmetaG_FD_160068 | JGI IMG/M metagenome (GOLD analysis project Ga0210393, IMG submission 160068) | Forest soil microbial communities from Barre Woods Harvard Forest LTER site, Petersham, Massachusetts, United States - Inc-BW-C-27-O ... | reverse complement strand
CCAGTTGCCGAGCATCTCGAAGAAGGTGTGATGGTAAGTGTCGCGGCCAACCGCTTCGAGGTCGTTGTGCTTGCCCGAAATGCGCAGGCACTTTTGCACGTCGACGACGCGCAGATGCTGCGGCGTTCGCACTCCGAGGAAATAATCCTTGAACTGCACCATCCCGGCGTTGGTGAAGAGCAGGGTAGGGTCGCCCTTGGGAATCAGCGAGGAAGACGGCACGATCGTATGACCGCGCTCGGCGAAGAAGTCGAGAAACGATTGTCGGATTTTTGCGGTAGTCCAGCGCATAAGAAGATCAATTCTAATCGAGAGCAGGCTGCGAAAGAATAATTGGAACTTAGTTCAAAGTGAAACCCGGCGCTATTAAGCGGTGATGCTGGTTGGCGCTGGATCGATTGCAGGCGGGCCGCCGTAGAGGCGGCGGCAGACTGCGTACGCCGGCCAAACGCCTGCGCCCAATGCGATCGCCAGGATGAAATCGGTCTTGGCTACGCCGGCGGAGATCGCCAGGCCGAAAGTTGCGGCCCAGGTGAGGACTGGCAGCACCGTGACCAGCGCGAGACCCATCGCGCCGCCGCCGATCGTGAACAGCCCGGTGCGATCGGGCATCAGTTTGCGCAGCCGCAACAGTGCGATCAGCTCGAGCACCAGCGCCGCCATGTAGAAGAAAACGTCGAGCACCACCAGCGCGACGAATCCTGCCGGCACCAGCAGCGTGAACACGATGCAGCAGAGCAGGATCGACTTGCCCGGCGTCGCGGTCGTCGACCAGAGCTGCGCGAGCGGCGGCGACAGGTAGCGCTCGCGCGCCAGCACGAATGGCAGGCGCGACACCCAGAGCATCGCGGCTTCGAACACCGCGAACGACATCACCGCGCCGCCAATCGCGAGCGCGCCGCCGAGCGCGCGGCCGCCGATTTCGAAGCCGACATGCGAGAACGAGCCCGTTCCCCACTCCGCCGCCGTCGTGGCTCCCGAGACTGACACCGCCAGCGGCAGCACGTAGCCCGCGACGATGACAGGCAGCGCGATCAATATCGCGCGCAGGTAGTTGCGCCGGGGATTCTCGATTTCCGCCGACACGACGCTCAGGTTTTCCCATCCGCTGAAATTCCAGATGACCACCGTCAGTCCCGCTGCAAGTGCGGCCCACGGGTCGGCGCCGAAGAGCGGCGGCGTCGGCATCGTGAAGTGGATCAGCCGCGGGATGCCGACGATTACCAGCACCGCGAACGGCGAGACGAGCAGCAATGCGAGCACGACCGACGCCGTCCCGACCAGCCTTACGCCGAGCAGATTCAGCCCGCCCGCCATCCACACGAGCGCGACACCGATCGCGACCTGCGCCGCAGGACCCATCGGCAGGATGAACGAAAGGTAGCTCGCGAAAAGTACCGGATAAATCGCCATGTCGACGGCCGTGTACAGAATCGTCAGGTACGCTTCGGCGAAACCGGCGAACGGGCCCAGCGCTTCCTTGACCCAGTAGTAGAAACCGCCTTCGACCGGCATCAGCGCCGTCAACTCCGCCGCCATCAGCGCCGTCGGCAGACTGAGCGTGAGAGGAACGACGATACACAGCAGGAGAGTCAGGCGCGGTCCCGCCATCCGCACGGCATCCTCGAGGCCATACGCGCCGCCGCTCACAACGAGGTACATCACGGATACCAGCGCAACGAGTCCGAGCTTGCGCGGTGTGTGAAGCGTCAGCGGCTCGGCGCTCGACGGGGCAGGCGAAGGCGGGGTTGGCGTGGGGATTTGCGGCAATTACGGGCTCCGGCTCCCCTCCCTAGCCGAGGCGATGCGCGGTGGCAAGGAGGTACTTTGAACCAGGCAGGGTTGCACAGTCGCTTCTAGTGGCGGATTTCTTATAATGTAGAAAGATACGCAAGCGCACCGGCCGCTGGTGAAGGCGCGGGGCACCTGTGCATGGGCAGTCGAATAGCGTGGTGCGAGCCCCAATTGAGAAGCGTTCCCAGGAATTTGTTTTAGCGATGATATATTTCAGTACACGCGCGATGATCGCGCTTGGCGTCGCGTCGATCGCGTTTCTTGGCTGCGCACAAATGTCGAGTGCGCGGCCCGAGTACGTCCGCAGCGCCAGCGTCGGTGGCGATAATCCCTTCGGCGGCACGCCGGCAGTCGACGTACCTTCCGACGCACGTGCGATGAGCGCGTTCCTTCAGGCCGAGTTCGCGATGAATGACGGCGATCGCCAGGAGGCGCTGAAGGATTACGCGGAGGCGGTCCAGGCCGATCCGAGCAACGCCGCGCTCAAGGTTCGCCTCGCCACGTTGTACGTGCGCGACGGACGCCTGAAGGAAGCGCTCGAACAGGTAAACGCCGCGCTTGCGATCAATCCCGATTCTGCAGACGCGCGTTTGCTCGGCGCGGGCATCAGCTCGGCGCTCGGCGACGATACCACTGCGGAAAAAGATTACCGCGAGGTGCTGCGCCTTAATCCGAAAAATCAGGAAGCCTATCTCTATCTCGGCACGCTGTACGCCAAGCGCGGCGATTATGGCGAAGCGAGCAAGACCTTCGATCAGCTGATCGCGCTCGACCCCAATTCATTCCTTGGCTACTACTACGCCGGCAAGGTGAAGGTCGCCGCCAAGGATTACCCGGCCGCCGAGAAATATTATCAGAAGGCGCTCGATCTCAATCCGCAGTCGGAGCTGGTGCTGCTTGATTTCGCGCTGCTGCGCGAGCGGCAGGAGCGTCCGCAGGATGCGCTGGTCTATTACAACAAGATCACGCAGATAAATCCGAACAACGAGCTGGTGCGAAAGCGCAAAGCGGAAATCCTGGCCGGCGAGAAGAAATACGACGAGGCGCTGGACGAGCTCAAACGCGCCGAGCAGGTCGAGACCAACCCCGCTGACACCCGCACCAAGATTGGCCTGCTCTACGTCGAGCAGGGAAATTTCGACGACGCCGCTACCGAGTTCAACCTCGTGCTCGGCGCCGAGCCGAATAACTATCGCGTCCATTATTATCTCGGCACCGTCTATACCGAGCTGTCCGAGAACGACAAGGCGATCAGCGAGTTCAACAAGATTCCCGGCGACAATGAGCATTACGTCGAATCGCGCCTCCAGCTCGCCTACCTCTACGACAAGCAGAACAAGTACGACGACGCGCTCGGTGCGCTGAAGGACGCGCTCGCCAAGAAGCCTGACGACCCGGAAATCATCGGCTTCATGGTTGGCGTCTACCAGGAAAAAAAGGACTACGCGACAGCGATCACGCTCGCGCGCAAGATGGTCGCCACTGATCCCAAGAATGACAAGTATCACTTCACGCTCGGCGCCGCGCTCGATCAGAACAAGCAGCGCGACGAGGGCATGGTCGAGATGAAGAAGGCGATCGAGCTCAATCCCGCCAACGCGCAGGCGCTGAACTACCTCGGCTACAGTTACGCCGAGCAGGGCACCAACCTGGTCGAGGCGGAAAAGCTAATCAAGCGCGCGCTCGATATCGAGCCCGAAGACGGATTTTACGTCGACAGCCTCGGCTGGGTTTACTATCAGAAGGGCGACTACAAAAAGGCCGTCGAGCAGTTGGAGAAGGCCGTCAACCTGACCGGCAGCGATCCCACCATCACCGAGCATCTGGGCGACGCCTATCGCAAGCTCGGCAAGGTCAAGGAAGCCAGCCACGAATACTCCGACGCGCTGCAGAAGTCGCAGGAGACGGACCAGGTCGCACGGCTCAAGGATAAGATCCAGGTTCTGCAGAATGCCGCCAGCGCGGGCCACTGAACCAGCTCGGCGTCGAAAAACATTTTGGCTCGCGGCGGTCGCATCGATGCTCCTGCTGGCGACGCTCGAAACGTCGGGCTGCCTCGCCTTCAAAACTGAGCCGGCGCCGACGCCCCCGATTCCAATTCCAAACTGGGACGAGTACAAGTTCCAGGTCCAGAAGATGGTCGATGCGCTCGTCGAGCGTGATCGCCGGCTCGCCACGATGCAGACCTCGGCCGTCATGGAATACACTGCCAGCGATCAGCACTTGAAAGCCAAAGAGGATCTGGTCGTCAGGCGCCCCGGTGATCTGCGGGTCGAGGCGATGTCGCCGTTCGGCGTCGCACTGCTGCTCGCGGCACAAGGCCCGGACCTCGCTATTTTCGAGCCGGGGCAGAATCGCTTCATGCGCGGGCAGGCGAACGCCGACACGCTTTATCGCTACGTGCGAATCCCGATGGCGCCGACTGACGCCGTCGGCCTGCTGATGGGACTCGCGCCGCCGGCGTTTTCGATCGGCGGCAACATCGACTCGGTCTCGAAGGACGGAGCGATGGCGGTCGCGACCTACGGCAATGCCGCGGCGGGCACTCGCCAGCTGGGATTTACGAGCGGCAATCTCGCGCTGGTGCGGGAGACGGCCAACACCGGCCAGGTCAACTACGAGGTGCGATACAGCGACTATCATGATATCGGCGGCATGATGTTCCCCTACCTCGTCGACGCGACTTTTCCGGCGGCCGGCAGCCACGTCACGTTTCGTTATCTCCGCCCGATCGTCAACGGCGTCGTGCCCGATTCGACGTTTGTGCTGACGCCGGCTCCAGGAGCGACCATGATGAATATTAGTCTCGACCTTGATGATGACCCCGCGGTTTCAAATGAAAGCTGATCGTCTGCGCCACCGGATTTTGATCTGCGCGATTGCGCTCTCGGCGCTCGCGATTTTTTGCGGATGCCACGTGAACCGGCCCGGCGCCGATCACGAGAAAAATCAGATTCTTTACAGCGCGGTCGCCAGCGATCCGCGCACCTTCAATCCGATCCTGGTCACCGATTCGACGTCGGGCGAGCTCACCGGCGATCTGTTCGACAGCCTGCTGCGGATAAACCCCGTCACAACACTGCCGGAGGCGGGATTGGCCGAGAAATGGGAGATTGCCCCCGACAACAAGGCGATTACGTTTCACCTGCGGCACGATGTGAAATGGTTTGATGGCCAGCCCTTCACCGCGCACGACGTGCTGTTCACGCTCGACGTCATCTACGATCCCAAGGTGCCCAACAGCATCCGGCCAGCTATCACAATCGACCACCAGCGCATCACGGCCGAGGCGCCCGACGACTACACCGTCATCATGCATCTGCCGAAGCCGTTCGCGCCGTTGCTTTATTCGCTCGGCATCCAGGTAATTCCCGCGCATATCCTGGAGCCGATTTGGAAGGCGGGGAATTTCAACCACACTTGGGGCATCGACACGCCTCCGGAAAAGATCGTCGGCAATGGCGCGTACAAGATGACGCGTTACGCGCAGAGCCAGGCCGCCAATTACGATCGCTATGACGACTATTGGATGAAGGATGAGAACGGCGCCCAATTGCCGCGGCTGCACGGCCGGACGGTGACGATCGTGCAGGATCAGAACGCCGAGTACCTGCGGTACCTGTCGGGGCAGATCGATGTTTACAGCCCGCGGGCCGAGGAAGTGTACCCGCTCCAGCAGAAGCAGAAAGACCACGAACTCGACATTCAGATTCCTCAGATGGGCATCGACACGGGCTCGCTGTTTTTCAGCTTCAATCGCAACCCGCGCCACTTCGTCAAGAACGGCGTCACCAATCCGAAGCTCAACTGGTTCACCGATCTGAAATTTCTGCAGGCGATGGCGCACACGATCGACAAGAAATCGATGATCGATCTGGTCTTTCACCAGCTGGCGGAGCCGGCAGTCTCGGACATCTCGCCCGAGAACAAGATCTTTCACAATCCCAATCTCAAGGATTACGACTACGACCCAAAACTCGCCGCCGACATGCTCGAGGCCGCCGGCTATCATCTCGTAAAGCCCGGCGTGCGCAACGATCCGAACGGCAATCGCCTCGAATTCGATCTCACCACCAACACCGGCTCGCCCGAGCGCAACGAGATGTGCACCATCTTCAAGCAGGACGTCGAAAGTCTCGGCATCAAGGTGAATTACCGGCCGCTCGAGTTCACTACGCTGGTCGACAAGCTCGATTCGTCGTTCGACTGGGACTGTGTACTGATTGGATTCACCGGCGGCATTGAGCCCAACGATGGCCAGAATTTCTATCGCTCGTCGGGCAACCTGCACATCTGGGATCCAAATCAGCCGACGCCCGCGACGCCATGGGAAGCCGAGATAGACACGCTCCTCGACCAGGGCGCATCCGAGATGGATATCAGCAAGCGCCCGCCGTATTACTGGAAAATTCAGCAAATCCTCCACGATCAACTGCCGATACTCGAAACGGTGCGCCAGCAACGATACGCGTCGTGGAAAGATTCGCTGATAAACTATCAGCCCAAGGTTTGGGGCCTGTACAAGCCGGAGTGGATCGAATTCAAAGCCGACTGAACATCCGGCGCGTCAAGCACGTCGAAATATCAGGCCGATGACACGATGACCCGCTTTCTGATCCGTCGCCTGCTCAACATGATCCCGCTCATGCTCGGGATCACTTTCATTTCGTTCATCGCGATGTCGCTGGTGCCCGGCGACTTCGTCTCCAACCTGAAGCTCAACCCGACCATCACGCCCGAGGTCGTCCACCAGCTCGAGCAGCAGTTCGGCCTCGATCAGCCGCTGATGGTCCGCTACTTCAAGTGGCTGTGGGGCGTGCTGCATCTCAACTTCGGCTACTCGCTCCAGTACCGCGTGAGCGTCACCGGGCTCATCGCGTCGCGCGCCTTCAACACGATCATCCTGGCGGCGAGCAGCATGATTCTGTCGTGGCTGATCGCGATTCCGATCGGAATCATCGTCGCGGTGAATCAAAACTCGATCTGGGATCGCTTCCTCTCGTTCATGGCGTTTTTCGGCATGTCGGTGCCGAGCTTTTTTCTCGCCTTCCTTATGATGTACGTGGCGCTGAAAACCGGATGGTTTCCGATTGGCGGCACCTACTCGCCCGATTACGCGCTGCTCGATCCGATGAGCCAAGTTGCCGATCGCATCCAGCACCTCGTCCTGCCCGTGTTCGTGCTCGGCATCTCCGGCACTGCCGGTCTGATGCGCCTGATGCGTTCGCAAATTCTCGAAATCAAAAATTCCGAATTCGTCCGCACCGCGCGCGCCAAGGGTCTGTCGGAGCGCGTCGTCATCTACAAGCACGTGCTGCGCAACGCGCTGAACCCCTTTGTCACGATGGCGGGATACTCGCTCGGCGACCTGCTCGGCGGCGCCGCGCTGGTCGAAGCCGTCATGAATCTGCAGGGCCTCGGCCTGCTGATGCTCGACGCAGTGCGCTCGCTCGACATCTACCTCGTCATGGGCTCGGTGCTGATGGGCACGATTCTGCTGCTGGTCGGCAACCTGCTCGCCGATATCGCGCTGGTCGCCGTCGATCCGCGCGTCGATTTTTCATCGGTGGCGGCCGAATGAAATGAACGTCGACGCGACCATGCCCGCGAATCTCCAGCGCGCCGCTCTCACCGAGCGAACAACGTCAAGCCTCGCCCGCGAATGGCGGCTTGCATCGCGCACGGTCCGCTTCTCAGCGATCTGCCTCGTGATTTTTTACCTTCTCGCCGCGGCGTCGCCGTTCTTCGCCAGCTACGACCCCGCCTATCAGAACCGCGAGATGCCGGATTGCCCACCGATGGCGCTGCGGATGCGCGCGCCCTCCGAATGGTCGCGCGGAGTTTTCTACTCCTATGCGACGACTATGCAGGACAAGAGCGCGCGGACGTACGCCCTCGACCGCACCCGCCAGCTCGACATCCACCTCTTCTCGCACGGCCACCTCTTCACCACCGACAGCGAGCGCGAGCCCTACTTCATGCTCGGCAGCGACGGCCTCGGCCGCGACCTTTACTCGCGCATCGTGTACGGCTCGCGCGTCAGCATGTGCGTCGGCCTGATCGGCGTGCTGATCAGCTTTTCGCTCGGCATCACGATTGGCGCGCTCTCCGGCTACATCGGCGGGACGGTGGATTTCCTGATCATGCGATGGTCCGAGATCGAAATGTCGCTGCCATCATTTTATTTCCTGCTGGCGCTGGCAGCGGTGATTCCCTCGGGCCTGAGCACGGTCGCGACCTTTTTCATGATCGTCGCGATCATGAGCTTCATCAGTTGGGCCGGTTTCGCGCGAATCATCCGCGGGATGGCCGCTTCGGTGCGCTCACGTCCCTACGTCGAGGCCGCCCGCGCGCTGGGCGCCTCGCGATGGCGCATCATCACCCGCCACATCATTCCGTCCGTGATGGGCTATGCGATCGTGGCCGCCACGCTCTCGATTCCCGGTTTCATCCTCGGCGAAAGCGCGCTCTCCCTCCTCGGCCTCGGCATCCAGGAACCAGCAGCCAGCTGGGGCAACCTGCTGGCCCAAGCCCAGGACGTGCAAAACCTCGCGCGCTACCCATGGATCCTAATCCCCGGCATCTTCATCTTCTTAGCCGTGATGTCCTTCAACTTTCTCGGCGACCATCTCCGCGACCGCCTCGACCCCTCCACCGCCGGCTGATTTCCCGCTTACGCGAGCCGATCAGCGGGTTCGAAGGGGTTAATGCAGCGCACGCCGCTGCGCTCGATGTCTTTCAGATTTCGCGTTACCAGGGTCAGACCATGCGCCTCCGCGGTTGCGGCCAACAATGAATCGACGACCGGAAAGCTGCTGCGGGCATTCAGGCGCCCCCAGTTCTGGGCGACCTTCGCGTCGACGGGCAGCACCCGGTCGCCGAAGGATTCCAGCAATTCCTCCAACCATTTTTCGAGCGTTTGCGCACGCCGTGGATTGCGTGCCCGCAGGCGTTCGATCCCCTGGCGTATCTCGCCGACGACCAGCACGCTCAGAAACAAGTCGTCGTCGCTGACACCTCGGTACCACTCGGCGACCTGCCGATCGCAGCGCCTACCCTTGCCGACTTCGGAGATGACGTTGGTATCGATCAGGTACATTCGAGATCAACGACGCGTCCGGTATCGCGGGAACGGCTAATCTCGAGGCCCTGCAGGGGAGCCGCTGCGAGCAGGTCTTTGAGCCGCTTGTCGCCGCCGCGCAACCGCCGGTACTCCTCGACGGGAACTAGCACCGCGACGGTCTTGCCGTGTCGCGTCACGGTTTGCGGTCCTTCCTTGCGCGCCCGCTCGACCATCTCGCTGAACCGCGCCTTTGCCTCTTGAATCTGCCATTTCATCTTTTAAGTCTAGTCAGACTAGTCATAATTGACAATCACTGGGTGCAGGGTCACCCCTGCCGCGGGTGCGGGGCGCGCAGCCCCGCGTTCGATTCTTTCCTCAGCGCGATGCTACGCTGATGCCCACGTGAAGCCGCTTCTCGAAGTCAAAGCGCTAAGCACCTCGTTCTTCACCGAGGCGGGAGAGGTGCGCGCCGTCGACGGCGTGAGTTTTTCCGTCGAGCCGGGCAAGCTGCTTGGCATTGTCGGTGAATCGGGGTCGGGCAAGTCGGCGAGCATGCTCTCGATCATGCGGCTGCTGCCCGAGTCGGCGCGCATCGTCAGCGGCGAAATAATTTTCGAGGATCAGGATCTGCTGAAGCTCAGCGAGCCCGAGATGCGCCACGTACGCGGCGCGCGCATCGCGATGATCTTCCAGGAGCCGATGACCTCGCTCAACCCGGTCTTCACCATCGGCAGCCAGATTGGCGAGGCCGTCCGCCTGCATCAGCAGACCAATCGCACCGAGACTCGCAACCGCACCATCGAGGCGCTCCGGATGGTCGGGATTGCCGACCCCGAGCATCGCATTGACGACTATCCTCATCAGCTGTCAGGCGGGATGCGTCAGCGGGTGATGATCGCGATGGCGCTCTCGTGCAACCCGCGCCTGCTAATCGCCGACGAGCCCACCACCGCGCTCGACGTCACCATCCAGGCGCAGATTCTCGATCTGATCCGCGAGCTGCAAGGTCGCCTCGGCCTCGCCGTAATCCTCGTCACTCACGATCTCGGAATCGTCTCCGAGTACGCCGACGACGTGACGATCCTCTACGCGGCACGAGTGATGGAGCAGGCGCCGACCGCGGAGCTGTTCCGAAATCCGCTCAACCCGTACACGCGCGGCCTGCTCGAGTCGATTCCTGGCATCGACGGCAACCGTCACCATCGCTTGCAGGCGATTCCGGGCTCGATTCCGAGCGCACTCAATCCGCCGGCCGGATGCAGATTTCATCCGCGATGCGCCCGCGCCATTCCAAAATGCTCCGACGCCGAGCCGCCGCTCGAAAACAAGGGCCCGAATCACTATGTCGCCTGCATCCGCGTCTAATCCCGCAACTCCGATCGGCAACACGGCCGCGACTGTTCCTGGAGCGGCCCTGGTGCGTGTCGTTCATCTCAGCAAGGAATTCCCCGTCGGATCGACCGGTATCATTGGTGGAAAGAGCCTCTCGATAAAAGCGGTAGTCGGTATCAATCTCGAGATTCAGCCGGGCGAAACGCTGGGATTGGTGGGAGAGTCAGGCTCGGGCAAATCGACGCTTGGACGACTGATTCTGAAACTGCTCGAGCCGACCGAGGGCGCTGTATATTTCGACGGCCAAGATCTCTCGACACTCGGCCGTGCGGAACTTCGCATGCTGCGCCAGCAGATGCAGCTCGTGTTCCAGGATCCGTACGCGTCGTTGAATCCGCGGATGCGGGTACGCTCGATCGTCGGCGAAGGAATCGAGATTCACAAGCTGGCGCGCGGTGCGGAAAAGGAGCGGCGCATCGCCGAGCTGCTCGCGATGGTCGGGATGAACGCGGATGCGATGGATCGGCTGCCGCACGAATTCTCGGGCGGGCAGCGCCAGCGAATCGGAATCGCACGCGCGCTGGCGGTGAACCCGCGCTTCTTGGTACTCGACGAGCCGGTGTCGGCGCTCGACGTTTCGATCCAGGCGCAGATCATCAACCTGCTGCAGGACCTGCAAGAGAAGCTGAAACTCACTTATCTGTTCATCGCGCACGACTTGCGCGTGGTCGAGCACATCAGCAATCGCGTGGCGATCATGTACCTCGGCAAGATTGTCGAGCTCGCATCGCGCGACGAGATCTACCTCAACCCGCGCCATCCCTACACGCGCGCGCTGCTCTCGGCGATTCCGATAATCGACACCGCGAACAAGCCCGAGCGCATCAAGCTGCCCGGCGAAATGCCGAGCCCGATGCATCCGCCACCCGGCTGCGCCTTCCATCCTCGCTGTCCTTATGCGAAAGATGTTTGCAGGAACGTCGAACCAAAATTGGAAATTGGACGGGGCGGGCACGCCGTTGCGTGTCACGTTTTCCCAGCACCGTAGTGTATGGAATCAAATTCTATCCCGCAGGATGCAGGCGTTGCGTGGGCGGAGTCGCGCACGCGGGTGGCAGTTGGCCGCAACATCAACGTCTCGGGCAAACTGATATTTCACGAGCCGGTCAGAATCGAGGGCCGCTTCAAGGGCGAAGTTCGCTCGGTCGAGTTGGTCGTAGTGGGCGAAGACGGAATGATCGAGGGCAAGGTCTACGCGCCGCGACTGCTCATCATGGGCGAGTTGCGCGGCGACCTGGTCGGATGCGATCGCGTCGTGCTGGGGCCGCGCGCGAAGGTCTTCGGCAATATCGACACGCGCAGCTTGACCGTGGCCGAAGGCGCTTACTTCGAAGGCAATATCCGCATGATGGCCGTCGCCGATAAGGCCGCTGCCTCCGGCGACAGATGACAGCCTGAGTCGCGATGATCAGGTCGCGACGTCGAGACGCGCCGCTTTGCCCGACAGATCTCGCAGGTAATACAGCCGTGCGCGGCGTACGCGATTTCGCGTCAGCACTTGCAGCTTGTCGATTCGCGGCGAATGCATCGGGAAGATTCGCTCGACGCCGACGCCGTAGGAAACCTTGCGCACGGTAAAGGTCGCGCGATTGGCGCCGCGGTTCATTTTGATCACGATGCCTTCGAAGGACTGGATGCGCTCCTTCTCGCCTTCGACGACCTTGACGTGAACGCGAACCGAGTCGCCGACACGGAATTCAGGCAGGTCCTTGCGCAGGCCCCGCTCTTCGAGCTTCTGGATAACGGTATTCATGGGAGAAAAGACCTCGAGTCGAGCCAACTAACCTACCCAAATGCGCGCGCCCACTCAATGGGTAGGCGTTGTGGTAGAGTCGGCTCGCATGAGGCCTCGCGATACGGCCGTGCTCGCGCTTTTGGGCTTGTATCTGTTGTTGTCGTTGGTGCCTGGGTCGCGAGCCGTGGCGAAATCCGTGTGCGATTCCGGTCCCGAAAGCGAAAATCCGTGTTGTAGCGCCAGCATACGGGTCCAGCAGGTGCGCGACCGAAATCTGAAAAAGCTGCTGGCAATCCCCGGCGTCGTTTCCGTGGGGTTCGGAATTCCTGTCCCGGAAATGAAAAGCCAGTCTGCCGCGCGTGCAGCGATTGCCGCTTGTAACTTTTGGATTCAACTGTGGGTTTCGGACCCCAAAAAACTTGGCGCCGCGAAACGCACAGCGCCTAAGTCAGTCGAGGGGGTTCCCGTCGAAGTGTCACTTCCGCCCGTGGAGGGCACAGACCTGATGTTACCGGAGGGACATCGGTAATATTAGGCGGCTTCACGAATCCAATGCGTGACCGGATCGCCGAAATAATCACGTCAGTCGAACCGCTCGACGAGCTCGAGCGGGCGCATCGCGACTCGACTCTCGAATGGATTCGTTCGGGTGCGCCTATCTTCAGGACCGCGAAGCCCGACGTTCCGCCGAAGCACCTGGTGAGCTACTTCGCTCTCGTCGATCAGCAGCGCGGAAAATTGTTGCTGGTCGATCACAAGCTCGCGAGCCTATGGCTGCCGACCGGCGGCCACGTCGAGCCCGACGAAGACCCGAAGGCGACTGTAGCCAGAGAATTGGCCGAGGAGCTGAACCTCGTCGCGGAATTCGTCCGCGACGTCCCGCTGTTCATCACGGTGACGCGGACGGTCGGTGAGGACGGCGGGCATACCGATGTATCGCTCTGGTATTTGCTCCGCGGCGACAGCTCGCGCGCGATTGAATTCGATCGCGGCGAGTTTCATGGCGTGCGATGGTTCAGCTTCGACGAAATTCCGTTCGAGCGCTCCGACCCGCACCTGCGCCGCTTCGTCGAGAAGATGCGACGGTTACTTGCCGCGGAGGCGGTCTAAAATAATTCCAGCGGCGGAGCGTACCGACAAGTGGTTGTAGTCGCCTGGTCCGAGGATCGGCGCGAGCACTACATCGGCGCGTTCGGCAACTTCCGGCGACATGCCGAAGCCGGTGCCGAGCAAGATCATCATCGGTGGCGCGTCGGGAGCCTCGAGCCGCGCTCGCAAATCGGTATAGCTGGTGCCGCCTTCGGTGCGTGCGGAAGTGTGCACGATGAGCGGGCGGGCGCCGGAGATTCGCGATGCTTCCGCAATCGCGTCGTCGAGTTCCACGACGATCTGCACGCGCTCGAGCGCCTCGCGCCGGCGCGAATCGTGGGCGCGGCCGAAGTCGAAGCGCCAGTGATCGATCACGCTGGCCGCGAATTTCCGCTGCTCGGGAATCGGATGCACGATGAACACGCCGCGCACGTCGTAGGTTCGCGACGCGCGCGCGATATCGTGGAGGTCGAGACTGGTGATCGCCGAGGTGACGGTCTCGTTGTTGCGATTGATGACCGGATGATGAATCAGCGCTACGAAAAGGTCTGTCACATTCAGAGCCGCGGCTCAGAACTTGCGCCGCTCGAGCAGGTCGGGACGCCGCCGCGCCGTGCGCCGTTTCGATTCAGCCTCGCGCCACGCGCGAATCTTCGCGTGGTCACCGCTGAGCAGGATTTCCGGCACCGTCATGCCACGAAATTCCTCGGGCCGCGTGTATTGCGGATACTCGAGCAAGCCGGCCGCGAAGGATTCCTCGTCGAGCGATTCGGGATTGCCGAGCACGCCGGGAAGCATCCTGCCGACCGCTTCGATGACCGCCATCGCGGGGATTTCGCCGCCGCTCAGCACGTAGTCGCCGATCGAAATTTCCTGGTCGACCAGCGAGCGCACGCGCTCATCGATACCTTCGTAGCGTCCGGCGACGATCATCAGGCCGGGCGCGCGCTTGGCGAGGTCGCGCGCCATCGAGTTGTCGAACACTTCGCCCTGCGGCGTCATCAGGATACGCCACAGTCCCGGCCGCGCCGCATTTACCGCGTCGATCGCCGCGGCAATCGGCTCCGGCCGCATCACCATCCCGCTGCCGCCGCCGTACGGCGCGTCATCGACTTGCCGGTAGTTGCCGAGGCCGTGCTCGCGCAGCGGATGCGCCTTTATCGCGATTAATCCCTGCTCGATAGCGCGTCCGATCATGCCGCCGCGAAACGGCGACTCGAACATCTCGGGGAACAGTGTGATTACGTGAAAGTCCATCGCGGGGTGGTTCAAATCTAACCGGGCAACCCGGCGAGAGCCAGTCAGTCGAGCAGGCCGGGGATGGGATCGATAGTGACGCGACGCCCGGGCAAATCCATCGCCTTGACGACGTCTTCGATCACCGGCACCAGCACTTCGCGCTCGCCGTCGCGCACGACCCAGATATCCTGCGCGCCATTCGAGAAAACTTCTTCAATCGTGCCGAGGCGACTGCCGTCAGTGAGAAATACTTCGCAGCCGGTCGCCTCGTAATAATAAAACTCGCCCGGCTTGGCGGGTGGGACGTCTTCCGCCGCGAGCATCACGACCGCGCCCTTGAGCGACTCGGCGGTGTCCACGTCGGCGACGCCTTCAAGCGTCATTCGCCGCGTCGTCGCGTTGAGCGGCGTCATCGCGCTGATGCGAAACTCGCGCGATGCGCCGTCGCGTTCCAGAAACACGCGCTTGATCTTTTCGATTGTGTCGGAGTCGGGATTGTCGGGACGGAATCGCAGCGCGCCCTTGAGCCCGTGGACGCCGGCTATGTGGCCGACGCGGAGCATCGATGCCGTAGTCTGACTGGAATCATCGCGTCAGTGGCGGGCGCGCGATCACTTATCCTCGACGATTTCGAGAACAACCTTGCGATTGGTGCGCGAGGCGACGGCGTTGAGAATGGTGCGGATCGACTTCGCCGTCCGCCCCTGCTTGCCGATCACGCGACCCAAATCCTCTTTCGCCACGCGCAGTTCGAGGACAGAAGCGGTATCACCCTGCGTCTCCTTCACGTCTACTTCGTCAGGGTTGTTTACCAGTTGTTGGGCGAGGAACTGAACGAGCTCCTTCATAGGATGGCTCCGTTGCAGCGGGTCGCATCAGGCGGAGACCGTTGCTGTTTCGGCCCGTTTAATTAATTTTCTTACCGTGTCGCTCGGCTTGGCGCCAGCCTTGAGCCATTGCTCCGCCAACTCCTTCTTGATGGTGACGCGCGGCGGATCGAAAGCCGGATCGTACGTCCCGACCTGGGCGACGAAGCGGCCGTCACGCGGCGAACGCGAGTCTGCCACCACGATGCGGTAAAAGGGTTTCTTTTTTGCGCCATGCCGGCGCAGTCGGATTACCAGTGCCATTCAATTCTCCTGTTACTATTCTAGCTCCCAAGCCCCAGTCCGCGCATCATCATTTTTCCCGCGCCCATGCGCGTGATTTTCTTCATCATTTTGCGCGTCTGCTCGAACTGTTTCAGAAATCGATTTACGTCCTGCACCGAGGTGCCGCTGCCGCCCGCTATTCGCGCGCGCCGGCGCCCGTTGATTATCAGGTGATTGCCGCGCTCCTGCAGCGTCATCGAGTTGATGATCGCCTGGATGCGCTCCAACTCGCGCTTGGCCTCTTCGGAATCCGCCGCGCCGGCCACCTTCTTGAGCCCCGGAATCATGCCCATCAGGTCGCCCAGCGATCCCATCTTCTTGATCGCTTTGATCTGCTCGGCGAAGTCCGTGATCGTGAACTCGTTCTTCTTGAACTTGCGCTCGAGCTCCTTGGCTTTGGTCTGATCGTAATTCTGCTGCGCCTTTTCGATCAGCGTCAGCACATCGCCCATCCCAAGAATGCGCGAGGTCAGACGGTCAGGATAGAAGATCTCGAACCCATCGAGCTTCTCGCTCGTGGCAGCAAACAGAATCGGCGCGCCGGTTATGGTCCGCACCGAAAGCGCCGCGCCGCCGCGCGCGTCGGAGTCCAGCTTGGTCAGGATGACGCCGGAAATTCCGAGCTTCTCGTGGAATCCCGCCGCGACGTTCGCCGCTTCCTGGCCGGTCATCGCGTCGGCGACGAATATGATGTGATGCGGATTGAGCGCGGCTTTCAGGCGCGCCAGTTCGTCCATCAGCTCTTCATCGATCTGCAGGCGGCCGGCGGTGTCGATCAGTATCGCGTCGTTTCCACCGGTCTCGGCCCGTGCCATCGCGCGCGATGCGATCTCGACCGGATCCTGTTTCTCGTTGCTGTCGAGCACCGGGACTTGCGCCTGCGCGCCGAGCACGCGCAACTGTTCCATCGCGGCCGGCCGATAAACGTCAGTGGACGCGAGTAGCGGATGGCGCTTCTTTTCCGACTTGAGCCACATCGCGAGCTTGGCGATCGAAGTCGTTTTGCCCGCGCCCTGCAGACCGACCACCATAATTTTGACGGGCGGCTTGACCTTTAGGTCGAGCTCACGCGCCGTACCGCCCATCGCGTTCTGCAGCTCAGTCGCGACGAACTTGATCAGATGCTGCTCGGGAGTCAGCGAGCGAAGAACTTCAGCGCCGAGTGCCTTGGTTTTGACGTGCTCGATGAAATCGCGAACGACCTTGATATTGACGTCGGCTTCGAGCAGCGCAAGGCGGACTTCACGCAGCGCATCCTCGATATTGCGCTCGGTGATGCGCCCCTGGCCCTTGAGTTTTTTGAAGACGCCTTCGAGGCGATCGCTGAGCGTGTCAAACATGGGTAAAACTCAGTTGTTGCAGGTCGAGGTAAGTGGCTCCGGCCCAGCCGGTTCGTATTCGTAATATAGCAAACCGCCAAGGGTAGGGCACACCCCGGGGCCTGTCAATGCGTCCCCTGACTGGCTGCAACGATGGTATACGATCGACGTATGGCAACAACGAACCTAGAGCGTGCCGATGATATTCTGGTTTGTCCAAAATGCGGCACAAAAGATATGGTAATTTACGTCGAGGAAAACGAAGCTCAATCGGTAAAATGTGCAAATTGCCACGCGCTAGTCGCGTACACGAAGAACCTGATCAGAGTTCTCTACGCGCCGCGAAGCACCAAGGTGGAATCATAGTGTTGCGCGGGGCCTCGACGACCCCGCGCGCTTTCAGCATTTTACGATCCCCAAATATCCTTCCACCACGGCTTCGGCTGTGACTCCGGCGGCAGCCCAGCCTTTTTGATCACGTCCTCCAGGTTCCATCCCGTCAAATCGGCGAGCGTCTCCGCTTCGTGCGCGCGGCGCTTGTTCAGTTCATCGAAATAGTTTTTGGCCGCCTCGCACGCGCTGGGCGATCCGTCCCACGCACGATGCATCACGTAGCGTGCCTGAAAGTTTTCCTGATCCTGCGTCTCCTGAAAGATCAGATCCTCGGGAAAGGTCTCCGCGCTGTAGCGGACGTGCAGCCGGGTGAGAGTCACCGGCATCGCACCGCCCACCGGTTGATATGGCATGAACCCGCCGGGACGGAATCGAGGCGTGCCGCCGTTCTCGTCGTCGAGCCAGAACACTCCGAGGCTCTTCAATTCGTCACGCGAGAGCGGCGGTCCCGCGCACGGATCGCACCATCCCATGTTCCACACATACTCGGTGAACACGGCGCGCATATCGTTGCGCTTGACCTGCTCGTCGAACATCGCCTTGTAGAAGTCGCCGAAGTTATCGCGCACGTACTCGGGAATATCCATGCCGGTCGGCAATTTCACCGTGCGATAGTTGGTGGTCTCGACGCGGCCGTTTTCGGTAAGCATGTAGACGACGAGGTCCTGCGGCCCCTGGGAATTAATCATGCCGAGCCGAATCGGCAGCATGAACTTCGGCGATTCGAAAGCGAACTGCAGCGGCCGCAGATAGGTCAGCCCCGTCCGCTGATGCTCGGTCAGATTCACCTTGGCGACGAAGAACTTCATGTCGCTGCGGACGTAAGGCTCGAGTGCGCGATCCGCGCCGACCGGAATCTTGTAGCCGTTGAGTTGGAGCCAGGTCTGCAGGCCGAGCGATTCCTTGGCCGACAAAATCACGATGTCGTATTCGCCGACGGTGTATTCCGCTTCGATCTTGACTCCGAGCGCATCAGCTTCCGCATTCGACTCCGCAGCCGGGGCCGCCGCGCTCATTGCCATGCCCGCGGCTGCTCCGTAAGCCCTTCCCATCATCAACTGGCACGGGTCCGGATCGTAATACTCGACCAGCCGCGGAGAGCTGTACGCGTCGATCTTCTGGAACAATTCGCGGTCGCCGATATGCACCTGCCCCTTTTGCAGCACGACCGGCACCGGCACTACCAGCGCGAACTCCGACGGCTCGCCCTGGTAGTCGTTCATCAGGCTGATGACAGTCTTGTCGTCGTGATGCGCGATCACGACTTGCGACGCGTGATTCACCAGCGGCTCATCGGCCTTGCCGACGTAGAAGCCGCAGAATGCGCGCGCGTCACGCGGCCCGCCGAGAATCAGCGCCGCCAGCATCACCGAGACGAGAATCGGGATTCGTTGCGAGAACATGGCCACCTCCATTTTTGGTCCATTCGAATTTGCGCGCGGGCCAAATCGCGTCCCACAGCGGAACGCACGGCGCCGCGATAAACAAAGCCCAGATGAGTCCGTTGGTGTGGTAGAGCCGGAACTGCCACGCGTACGCGAGGGCGGCGACCACTGCGGCGTGCGCGATCCGTCCGCGACGGTCGTTGGGTCCGGTCATCGGATCGGAAATCATGAAGAATGCAAACAGCAGCAATGCGCCGCTCTCGAGCTGATGCGTCCACACGCCCCAGCGCTGGCCGAGATATTCGACACGCGTCGCGATCGCACCGAGATAGAAGACGAGAAACGTCCAGCTGATGTCTCCGCGCCGCGCGCGATTCGTCACCAGCATGCCGAGCATCAGCACCCATCCTGCGATCGCGAAATCCTGACCCCACTGCCCCGGCGAAACCCAGGTGCCGGGAAGAAAAATGATCGCGAAGATGACGCCGAAGGTCGCGGGATTGAACAGGTGCTTGTCGCGAAATCGGAAAAGCGACTTCGAGGAAATAGCTGCAGCGGCCGCAATCGGATGCGCGATCAGGTTATCTGCCCGCAGCAGCAGCGACAGGCTGAGGCAGGTGATGATGGCGCTTCGCAATGAGCGCGGCTTCGAGGGCGTGAAGGTCCAGCACGCAGTCTGCATCAGCAGGCCGGCGGCGAAGGTCAGCACAACCTGCGCAGGGCGGATAGAGAAATCGCGGAAGTATGCGCCGGCGGCGAGCAGGATGCCGAGAGAGAAAATCTGGAAGAGGCGCGGATCGGCAAAGGAGCCGGTCAACCGCTTGAGCTTCGATCTGAATGCGTCCATCGAGTCGTCCTCTCGACTCTTTGAACGCGCCACGCCGATTTTCTTGCAGGTTTTTCAGAAACTGCCCCCGCCTGAAGTAGTCGGCGAGGGACTGGACGCGCTACTTCCTGCGCTTCGGCGGCGGGTTGTACAGGTGCAGGAAAGAAAATGCGGCGATCGTCAGTGCGTGCATGACCTTGCCCGACGCGATCAGGCCGCGGATTTCGCGCATCGGCACCATCACGACTTCGGTCTCTTCGTCGCCGAGCGACGCCACGCGGTCGACTTGTCGCACATTCTCGGCGAGGAACGAGAAACAGATGTTGCCCTGGATTGCGGGATTCGGATGCACCTTGCCCAGCGCAACGATTGCGTCGGAGTCGAAGCCCGTCTCCTCGATCATCTCGCGCCGCGCGGCATACATCGGCGATGGATCTTCGGCGTCGACCATGCCGCCGGGCACCTCGAGCGTGAATTCAGAGATGCCGTGACGCCATTGGCGAATCATCACGACGTCGCCATTTTTGGCGAGCGGAATGATATTCACCCAGTTGGGCGCGTCGAGAATGAAGAAGTCGCGCTCGCCGCGACGCGCATGCGTCGAGCGCCGCCGATGCAAATCGAAAATCGGCGTGTGATACGCGACGTCGCTACTGACGATCTTCCACTTTCGCGGCTTCATTGAAAATCTGGTGGTGAACGCGCGCCGCGGCGAATCTCAGCTTTGCTCGAACTCGGCTTCGACGTCGTGGCCATAGAGCCACGCGTTCTGCGGCAGCGGAGCGGTCGTGGCCGAGGACAGGCTGGCGTCGCGCTTTTGTTGATCGGCGCCGTCGGGGAGATGGTACATGATGCCGTTTCGGCGCGAGCCCTCCTGGCAACGCGACGTGCGCGGCTTGCGCGTCTGCTCGTACCTGAGTAGCGCCGGCTCCACCTTGCGCACATCGGCATGCTCGAGACATTTCGCCAGCACCGCAGCGTCTTCGATCGACTGGACCGCGCCTTGAGCCATGTACGGGAGCATCGGATGTGCCGCATCGCCCATGAGCGTAACGCGCCCAACGGTCCATCGCGCAAGCTCGTCGCGGTCGTAAAGCGCCCAGCGATTGGTGGTCTCAACTGAGCCGATGATCGCGCGGACCTGCGGATGCCATCCTTCGAACTCGGCGAGCGCATCGGCAACCTCGCCCTTGGCGGTCCACGACTCGACGCGCCATTCGCCGGGAGTGACCGCGACCCAGTTGTGATAACGCGCACCCGCACCGACATAGTAGTGTACGAAGTGATGCCCCGGTCCCCACCAGGCAATGGCGGCGACCTCGACTCCCAGCTGCTTCACGCGATCAGCGGGAACCAAACCGCGATAGGCCACGTGCCCCGAAAATCGCGGCGACTCCTGGCCCATGATGATCTTCCGCACCGTCGAGTGAATGCCGTCTGCGCCAACGACCACGTCGGCATCGGCGGTCACGCCATTATGAAATTGCACTTCGACGCGGTCGCTGTGCTGGGTCAGCCCGACGCATCGATGGTCGAGATGAAGCACACCGGAGGGAAGCGCAGCGCGCAGAAGGTCGAGCAGATCGGCGCGATGGAAGTGATAGTAGGGCGCGCCGAAGTTGCGTTCACACGCGTCGGCCAGCGGCTGTCGCGCGAGCTCGCGCCCGTCGTCCCATCGGCGGAAGACGACAGCGTGCGGCCGCACCCCCAGGTTGCGCATCGGCTCCTCGAGTCCGAGCCGGCGCAGAATTCGCGACGCGTTGGGGCTTATCTGGATGCCAGCGCCGACCTCGCGCAATTCCGCGGCCTGCTCAAATACGTCGACGTCGAGGCCGGCGCGTCGCAACGTCAGCGCCGCCGCGAGGCCGCCGATCCCTGCTCCGATTACTATTATTCGCACGGGCTTGCTCGCCGCCTCAGAAGAGGCGCGCGTATTCGATCGCCGGGCATCGATCCATCACGACTGTCAGGCCGGCCTGTTGGGCGCGGCGCGCTGCGTCGAGGTGGACTACCCCAAGTTGGCACCAGAGGATGCGCGCACCTTTGGCGATCGCCTCGTCGACGATTTGCGGCACGAACTCCGAGCGCCTGAACACGTCCACCATCTGGACAGGCTTGGCAATCGATGCGAGGTCCGGGTAGCATTTCTCGCCGAGTGCACCGCGGAGCGCGTCGGCCTCGAGCTGAGGATTTACCGGAATCACCTTGAAGCCGTGGCTCTTGAGCAACTTGGCGATTTGGAGCGAATCGCGCGCCGGATTGTCGGAGCATCCGACGACCGCGACCGTGGTCGGCCGCGCCAGGATCTCGCGAATCTCTGAGTCGGACGGATTGCTGAATTCCATAGCCCTATGATCTCGCGCGACAATCGTCGGCGCTAGGGATGAAACAGGCGTTCGATAATAGTCGGCACGAGGCGATGGATTTCCTCGCGGCACTGCGCGAATACCTGGTCGCCCTGCTCGTAGGGATCGTCGATGTCGCCTGCCTCGCCCGCGAAAGAGCGCAGCGTGAACACCGGCCGCTCCTTCGCGCCCGGAAATCGCTCGACCAGCTCGCTCGCCTGCTTCTCCGTCATCGCGATAATGAGATCGGTCTCCTCGAGCATCTCGGGATGCCGCTTGAGATCGGTCGAAGTCGCTTCGTCGCCGATGTCGATGCCGACTTCGCGCAGCGCCATCCGCGTGTCGAGCGAAACCAGCGCGCCATCGCGCGCATAAGGCGCGATGCCCGCCGATTTGATCGCGATGTTGTGGTCGAAGCCAAGCGCGTCGAGTTCGCGCCGCAGTATGTGCTCGGCCATCACGCTGCGCGCCGTGTTGGCGGCGCAGATAAACAAGATGGAACGAAAGCGCGGCTCACGAGGAGCCGCGCTTTTGGCTTTCTTCTCAGCGGTCAAGAATCTACACGCCCCCGCCCATCACCTCGCCCATGCTCTCCTTCTTGGTGACACCCTTGGCCAGCTCTTCCTTGAGCTTGGCGCCGAGTTCCGCCGGCTCCCACATCGAGCCCTTCTTCGAAACCTTGGCGCCCGTATGCCATCCGCGCATCAGCCACACGTTGCCCATGCCGACGCGGAACACTTCGCCGTGAACGTCCTTGGCATCGTCGCTCGACAGCCACGCGACCAAAGGAGCCACGTGCGCGGGAGTGAAGGCGTCCCACTCGCCCGCCTTCTGCGACATGCCGGCGGCAGTCTGCGGGGTCGCATCGACTGTGAGGCGCGTGCGGGCGACTGGCGCGATCGCGTTGGCGGTGACACCGTAGCGGGTCATCTCCCGATCGATGATTACCGCCATCGCGGCGACCGCCGCTTTCGCTGCGCCGTAGTTGCCCTGACCGGCGTTGCCGAGGATTCCCGAGTCGGAGCTGGTGTTGATGAGCCGGCCATTGAGCACGTTGCCGGCCTTATGCTGTTCGCGCCAATACGCGGTCGCGTGACGCGAGACGTTGAAGGTGCCCTTCAGATGCACGGCGACGACTGAGTCCCAGTCTTCCTCGCTCATGTTGAAGATCATGCGGTCGCGCAGGATGCCGGCGTTGTTCACGACGATGTTGAGCTTGCCGAAGTTGTCGACTGCGCAATCGACGATTCGCTTGGCCGACTTGAAATCGGTCACGCTCTCGAAGTTCGCGACCGCTTCGCCACCCGCCGAGCGGATTTCCTTGACCACGTCCTCTGCCGGCGAGCGCGATTGCCCCGTCCCGTCGAAGTGTCCGCCGAGGTCATTGACGACCACCTTCGCGCCGTGCTTGGCTAGCAGCAACGCCTCTTCGCGCCCGATCCCGCGGCCGGCGCCCGTGATTACCGCAACTTTGCCTGTCAATAGTGCCATCTCGTAGTTCCTCTTTATTTCCCGTTGGGGGTTGAATTTGGTGCTTGCTGGGCAATTGGCCCCGGCCCCTCCACGTCGAAGTCTTCCGTGGGCTCGATCATGGATTCGTCTATATGGGCGGGCAGCTCATAGATCACATCGATCGTCATCTTCGATTTATCCTGGTCGCTCGGGTAGAGCATGATGCTGCCGGGGCGTCCCTGGTAATTGAAATCGCACGACCAGGTCTTGCGCGCAGGCATAATCAGCTGCGAGGTGACGCGAAAGTCGCCCTTCTTCAGCTGCTCCTTGTAATAGGCGACCATCTGCGGCATCTGCGCGTCCGAGATGAACATGATTTCGCGCATCGCGCCCTTGGGCTTACGGACGTGGTCAACCACTGCCCCCGGATATATCGGCATCTCCTTATACAAGTCGGGCGGCAGCGCCTTGGTGGCCTCGTCGGTCGGTCCCGTCGCGGTCTGCACGGGCGGCGGTGCTACCGGGGCTGCTACTGTCGCCGGCTTGCATGCCGCGAACGCAAGCAGGCAACAGGAGGCCAGGGCGGCCAGCTTGAACAGACTGGGCTGGTTCTGCGTCTTATTAGTTAGTGAGTCGAGATTTCTCAAAAGCGTCAATCGCCCAAAAAAACAATGACCGCATTGCGGTCAACCTGCGGCGAGGTCTGGCAAGCTTCTGGATAGACGTGAGGGGGACAGAAGTCAAGGTCGCAAGGGACGTCGACTGTGCCGAGAGCGACAATTTTACGGTAGTCGGCAGCGTCGCCACCGGCGTAGAGTAGGTGGTGTGACGAGTTGATAATCGAGCGTGGTCCACGAGTTGCGCAAGCCGCGGCGCGCCATGGGAAGCCGCTGGGGCTCATTCGCAATCGTGGACGAGGCGGTCAATATTTTTGCGTCCGCGCGGGTGACTCTTGACAAATACTTCCCATCGTTGCATTAAGACTTTCCGCCCATGACGGTACAACTTTGACCGGCTGGTGGGAGCCCGGGGTGTAAAATTGGGCTAGCGACCGGTTCAGGGGAGAACCGCGAAGGCATTTTGGGGCAGTTATCGCAAATGGTTCGAGCGGGCCAAATATTTCGCCGCTCAGATCTAATTTAAATCTCGAGAGGGTTAGAAGATGCAGAACAGTTTTTCAATTTTGTCGATGATTCAGCAGGGCTACTATGCAACCTATCCCCTGCTTTTCATTTCGGTCGTTTGCCTTGCGATCATTTTCGAGCGCGTGTGGGCGCTATGGGGTATCGGACCCCGGACGGCAAAGCTGGCCGATTCACTGATTCCGCAACTGCGCCAGGGCAAGTTCAACGAAGCTCTGCAGGCAACGCAGGCGCGCGCCACCGCCTCGGAGCGTATCTTCCACACGCTGATCTCCGGCGCGCAGACGATGGATCGCGATCATCTGCTCGAGCTCGACGACGAGCGCCGCTACCAGGAAGGCCTCGAGTTCAAGCGCTACATCTGGGTGCTTGCGACGGCAGGCGCCTCGGCACCCTTCATCGGACTGTTCGGCACAGTCGTTGGTATTCTCGTCGCGTTCCAGTCGATGGCAATCATGGGCACCGGCGGTTTCTCGGTCGTCGCGGCCGGTATTTCGGAAGCATTGATTTCGACCGCGCTCG
>Ga0210393_10000958_pt1 | contig 24849 bp, 22 predicted proteins | sample IncBWC27OmetaG_FD_160068 | JGI IMG/M metagenome (GOLD analysis project Ga0210393, IMG submission 160068) | Forest soil microbial communities from Barre Woods Harvard Forest LTER site, Petersham, Massachusetts, United States - Inc-BW-C-27-O ... | reverse complement strand
GCTTCGACGGCGTATCCTGCTCCGCCCGCCACTCTCAATTGGAACCTGTACAACTCGGAGGCGGGATACCTGGAAGGAACGTCAATCTTGTGGGCTGGCGTGGGCACCTACACGAGTTTTGCAAACTGGCAGAGCACGAGCGGGGAAGATGCAAACTCCATGAATGCGGATCCGCAGTTTGTCGATCTGGGAGACACGCCTCCAAATTTTGCCACCCACAGTACTTCGCCGGCCATCGGCGCCGGCGGCACTAGCCTGTCATGCGATGTTGGCTGGTGTGATCCCCATGGCAGTTCCCCCAACTCCATCTATGGCAGCACCGACCTCCTTGGCAATCCTCGGATGAAGCGCTCGAGTATTGACATAGGTGCCTACCAAAACCGCGAAACTAGCATTAACAACACATTGAGAGTGGATTTGACTGCGACGACGGATACTCTCCAGTCGGGTCAATCGACCACTCTGACTACCACGGTCTCTGCCATTCCCGGCGGCGCCGGCGTGCCGAGCGGTACGGTGAATTACATGCTTGGGTCGACCTTGCTGGCAACGCAAACCCTGCTGCCGACCAGCGCCACGACATCTGCCGCAAGCATGCCGATCAGTGCGTTGCAGCTCGTGCGAGGCGCCAACACGATAACGGCAGTGTACTCGGGAAATTCGATCGCGCCATGCTGTAGTCCAACAGAACCGCCCGGAGAAACACAAACGCCGGTTCCGGTCTACCCCAGCGCAACCTCGGCGCCCATAACGGTGTGCAGGGAACATGATTACCGCGATGGCAATGGAGGAATGACTCGCTATCCGGCCAGCGTCCATGCATCGCAGCCCGCTTCGCCCAAGCGGGTGAGAAACGAATGCCGCGGTGAGTAGAACACGAAGGGTTGCACGCCACTGAGTCTTACTGCCCGCTGGTGCTGTTTCTTCATGGTGGATGGTTCTATGTGTCGGCAGTGCTGCAATCTTCAGGCGCAGACAGATTATTGCAAACCCTGCACGTATGTTCAGGCTGCCAAATCGAAGAGATGGTCGATGAGCTCGATCTGCCGAGCAGATTATTTCCTGGTACCGTAGAACCTATTCCTTCCGGATCATGTGGACTGAACTGCAACTGCGCGGAGATCCTCGAAACCCAAAGTGGCGAGTTCGCAACGAGAGTGTTACGAAACGGCGGAGGGCACATTTCGATGCAGCGTAGAGACTTTCTAAAAAGTGGGATGGTCTTGGCTGTCGCTGCTGAACTCGGAGCCCTCAAGGTACGGCTTGTAAGCGCTCATAACTCGTCGGTAGCCTCCGATCCGACAAGTTCATTCCAGGTACGCTCTAAAGGCAAGACGATCAAAGTCCTCATGGGCGACGATGTCCCTTACTTTGGTGATCACGTCGAACTGAGCGACAATCTCGACGATTTCGCATCCACCCTTGGTGTTGAAGGAGTAGTGGGCACGCAGTTTGTGCTGCCTTCTTTAGTCCAGTAACATGGCCGTTTCGACCTCACGCGCGGACCACGAAAAGAGCCTCCAAAAGTGGCTGGAGCATTATCAGGAGAAGGGTCTTTCCCGCAGTCAATGTCTGGGCTCGCTCTACGATATTGGTTTTGATCTGCCGAAGCCCACGTCATCCGCAAGGACAAGGAGATGTACTACGCGTTCTTAGCTCGAAACTGGAAGGCACCCTGGAGTTGCGCGGCCCGGACGATCGTCCGTATCACATCGTCGACTATGTGGACGAAAAGATTTCGGAATCGTCCGCGGTCCGGTCACGCACTTATCCGTTTTTCGAAACATCTTTTGCTGGAAGGAACTCCGCAACAGACTTACTAAATTTGTTGCTGAGGGACGACGTAAGCAGTCAGCGACAGAGTTACGCATTGATGAGAAACAGCGAGGAGAGAGCGTATGAAACGTCGTTCCTTTTTGAAGACGTTTGGCACGGCTGGCCTGGCGGTCGGCGTTGCTCCCGCGTGGAGCATGAGCCATGTGGCAAATCCACAGAAAACGGATTCAGGTTCTTCAGGCACAGTGAAAGCCTCCGGGCAGGCCCCACCCGAAAAGATACTACTGAAAGATTTCCGGCCCAGATCCCTTTACAAAATTCCTGTTACAGAAGTCCCCAGGGCGAAATTTCCAATCGTTGATATGCATTCCCACGCATACGCTAGGACTCCGGAGGAAATCGCCGAGTGGGTCAGGAATATGGATGAGGTCGGAATTGCGAAGACTATCATTCTTACGGGAGCGACAGGGCGGGAGTTTGACGATATCTATCTGAAGTATGCCACCTATCCCGATCGTTTTGAACTCTGGTGCGGCTTTGATTACACGGGGTATGACCAGCCTGGATTCGGCCAGCGAGCAATAAGAGTGCTGGAGAAGTGCCATGAGGCAGGTGCACGTGGAGTTGGCGAACTTCACGATAAAGGGAAAGGGCTCTATTCGGACACAATAACTGCTTTGGGCATGCACCCGAACGATGCGCGCATGAGCTCCCTGTTTGAGCGATGCGGTCAACTGGGCTTGCCGGTGAGTATTCACGTTGCGGATCCTATCTGGATGTACGAATCCATGGACAATAAGAATGACGGTCTGATGAATGCCTTCTATTGGCGGCTGGACAATCAGCCGGACATCGTCGGGCATTCCGGAATGATCGACATCCTCGAGCTCACGGTGAAGAAGCACGCGAGTACGACTTTTATTGCCTGCCACTTTGCCAATCTCGATTATGACCTGACGCGCCTGGGACAAGTACTGGAGAGGCACCCTAATTTGTTTGCCGATATTTCCGCGCGATATGCGGAAACAGCCCCTATTCCTCGCTTTGTATCGGAGTTTTATGCGAAATACGGAGACCGCTTGCTCTACGGCACGGACATGGGATTTGATAAATCGATGTATCGAGTCACCTTCAGAATTCTCGAGACATTAGACGAGCACTTCTACGAAACCGACATGTTTAACTACCACTGGAGCCTGAATGGTTTCGGACTGCCGGGCGAAATACTGCAAAAGGTATATCGCACAAATGCGGAGAATATCCTGACTTCCCGAGGAGAGAGCGTTCATGCGTAAGCACGCAACACTTTCTAAGATCGCCTGGATGGACTGGTTGGGCATCGAGCGAAATGATTTTGTCGCGATTACGCTCGATCGATTGGAACGGCAGGTGGAACGCGGAGCCATAGGGCTCAAATTCTGGAAAGAGCTTGGGCCTGAGCGTCCGCGATCGTTCAGGAACGCCGCTGCGCGTGGATGACGGACGGCTTGCTCCAATCTTCGACAAGGCCGCCGAACTTGGCGTTCCCGTCATGTTCCACACAGCAGACCCTGCAGCTTTTTCTGCCTATCGACTCAGCGTATGAGCGCTACGAGGAACTGGCGCCGCATCCGGATTGGAGCTTCTTTGGTTCACAGCATTCGAAGCGGGAGCTACTGGAGTGGCGAAGACCTGGGCCGCGTCGCATCGATGCTTGAAATACACCCGAATGTGAAGGGCTTCTATTTGCGCGCCAAAGCTGCGAAAACGATCAACCCAAATCGTGAAGCTGTACGTACTCAAGGACGTCGCCTTTTTGCAGAGCCTTATCGATGGTGCTGGCATTTGGGCAGTAAATGAACGGTCGGCGCGGATACAGCCTGTCGTTCACCCAATACTTATTCCAGCCGGTCGAGGTTTGAATAAATTCCTGAACATAGCCCGCAGCCGAGCGATACAGTGCTTCGATTTCCAGGCAGCCATTGATGCAGATATCGACATAGGACTGGACCATGGGAATATCAGGCGTCGGCTCCCAGGTCTTGGAAATGTAATTGGGCTTGCTCACAAAGAGATAGACTTCGTCGCCGTCCCAGGGCGCGCCCCCGTCCAGCATCTGGATCGCTCCTTTCACCGGATCGGCCGAATAGCCTGTTTCCCGCTCTTTGGTCTTCTCGATATCGTCGACTTTATAAATGACGCCGTTGATAGTTGCCCCGGCCTTTGCTACTGCTCCTAAGTAGGTGCAGGTGCTGCCGACGTTGTTGGCAAACTGGTGAAACCATCCGCGCTGATATCCGGTAACTCGCGCCGGCCACGCGGCGAAAGCGTCGGGATTAGTGCGCGTCCGCGACGCCCTTTCAATAAGCGAGCCGTAACCGAACACATATCCGCCCTGAACCATAATTTCTCCTTATCGCCGTATTTGCTTGCGCACTGGCCCAGAATGCACAGAGACTGTGGGCGGCGTCAAACGGAGCCAGGGAGGACGAAAGCAGCGCCAACTTCAGTAGAGTCAGAAGGAAGTTTCCCGTTGCGGCTCCGCGAAATGGTCTACGGAGTCTTAGGGAGTAACCGGACAACACAGTCTCGTCCGTCAGGTGAGATAGTGTCCTCGTTGGTTACCAATGTCAAGAACAGTCTTGATGAATTTTCTACACCTCCAGTTACCCCGATTCCCGCTCCGCAGAAGAGCCACAATGTCCCCGCCCGACACGCGTTTCCTCTGTTATATTGAAAAGGCTGGGCGTTCTTGCCAGACCCCTCCGGCGCCATGGTGTAATTGGTTAACACGCCGCCCTCTCAAGGCGGAGAGTTCGGGTTCGATCCCCGATGGCGCTACCATTAAATCAATCACTTAATCGGCTCCGCCGGCGCTATACGCATTCACCTCCCAATGAGTCCGGCGATAATGTATTCATCCGGAACAGCGGAAAACTGAGTCCGGGTCTCCTCGAAGTTGCCTGCAGCTGATGATTGTTTCCTGCGCGACGTCCGCGATGTCCTCGGCGTCCTTCTCGCTTTTCATGCAGGAAAGAGACATAATGTATACATTCTGCTCATAAGGGGGAATCAGCTGATGGTAGAGTTGGGTATCTCTGGTCGAAATAGCGGCGATCAGCTCCGCTTTGGGATTCTTCCAAAATACTCCGAAGCTGGGTCATGATTTTCTCCTTTTTACCCATTTAATGCTGTACTACTCCAGCGCCCTGTATCGCTATTGCTTCCTGAGAACCTGTACCGACACTTGCCGATAGCGAGGGCGCGGAGGAGAACAGCGGAATTAGCCCTTCCACTAGAGTCGGATGAGCCCAGATGGCTTCGCGGAGCGAGGTGTAAGGCAATCCCGCCATCATGGCAGTCTGTACCGAGGCCATAATCTCCCCACCGTCTACAGCAAAGGCTGTGAAACCGAGAATGCGATCGCCGTTTACCTCGACCAGCGCCTTTAAGAATCCACGTGTTTCAGATAGCGTGAGCGCTCGGAGCACCCGTTCCATTGGGATCTTGAATAAGCGGTAAGTAATTCCTCCCGCTTTGGCTTGTTTCTCACTCAGGCCTATGCGCGCAAGTTCGGGGTCTGTAAAAAGGGTGTAGGGGATTAGCCTGCCAGTTGTCACGCGGTTGCCCCCTATGAGGTTGTCATGGACTACACGAAAGTCGTCAACGCTAACGTGGGTGAACTGAGGGCTTCCCGCCACTTCGCCGATAGCCCAAACGCCGGGCGCCGTTGTCTCGAGTCGTTCGTTGACCTTGATGTAACCGCGATCGGTCACCTCAATGCCGGCCAATTCCAGTCCGATGTTCTCCGTGTTTGGTTGCCGGCCTCCCGCGACAAGCAGATGAGTGCCCGCGAGAGTCTTTTCTCCCCCGTCTTGCTCGACAACAACGCTCACTGAATCGCCTGATTTTCCCGAAATCCGTTTCACGCGTGCGTTCAAGACCGTGTCGGTGCCCTCGTCCCGGAACAGATTGGCAATGGCTTCCGTTACGTCATCATCTTCCTTATGCAGCAAATGGTCATTTCGATCAATGATCGTAACCTTGCTGCCGAACCGGCGCATCGCCTGCGATAGTTCCAGACCCACGTAGCCGCCGCCGATCACAATAAGGTGCGTGGGAATCTGATCTAATTCGAGCGCCTCGATGTGCGTGAGTGGCTGCGCCTCGGCCAAGCCTGGAGTCGATTCCAATGCAGCCCGCGTACCAGTGCTGACGATTACATTCGCTCCGCGGAGGAGCCGGGTTGTTCCGTCAACAAGACTGACCTCCAAGGTCTTCGGACTCACGAAGCGCCCCGATCCGAGAATAAATTCCGCTCTGGTCTGCTTGAAGTTGTCGAGGTACATATCATTCAAGCCCGATACCATTGCGCGTTTTCGAGCGCGCACTGCCGGCATATCAACGCGGAAGCCGTCTGCGGCAAGGCCGAACTCCTTGCCTCGACGGAAGTAGGACGCTACTCTCGCGCCGTGGAGGATGTTTTTACTAGGCAGACAGGCAATGTTCGGGCATGATCCACCTATGTATTTGCGCTCAATCACCGCAACGCGCTGTCCTTGACTGGCAAAGGTCCACGCGGCGATTGTGGATCCTGTGCCGCCGCCGAGAATCACCAGATCGTACTCTTCCAAAGCGCGAGCTTGGTTTGCATGGGTTGAAGAAAGTGTTTCGCTCCGATTCATGTGCATTTCTCCGGTTTGCAGGTTTGTCATGATTTGAGTGGGATATGTAGATGTCGCGGGCGACGCTTACGCCGGCGACTTCCCGTTGCCGGCCCTGACTTCAATCTGCTCTGCCGTATGGCGCTTCCCAGGTGCCATCCAACAGTTTCAGTTAGTAGCATTTGCTTTCGGAAAGGATCGCTTTCTTGCCGAAATAGCTGCTCAGGTAAAACGATACCCCGAGGGATATGACATCCTTGAAGAGGAAGCGACCCAAATTACTCATGTACCTCATCCCGTGAATCCCAGGTACGGAAATAATCGCGCCGGGGGTAGTTATGACCATAGTGCTGGTTGTAAAGAACATGACCGTCGTGATGAGCGCTCCTACGATGCCAGCCTTGGGGCGAAAATAGCCCGCGATAATCAGCCACATGGTAAGGCCGATAAGGTCTGATCCGATATAGGGACCGAATAACTTAAAGTGCCAGCTGATCAGCGGGCTGTTAGAAACCAGGGAAATTATCCTTCGGCGCCAGGAGCTGTCATTTTAAAAGATCCTGCCCAGAGGAGCATAACAATCATGCCGATACTGGTGATCAGAAAGGAGATATTACGATCACTTATCCACGCGGCTAATTTGGTTAAATTGCTTTTGGCGTATTCTGAGAGGTCAGCAGGGAGGCCAGGTCTTGTTTCTCCGCGTTAATTGCTTGTCCTGATAAGGCCCGACTCATGATTACTCCTCCTTGGAATCCAATCCTCCAGCTCAACTCACCTTGAACCCTTAACGAGCCCTTAGCCGACGATGAGATGACCCTGCTTCAGATGCCCTTGACCTCGCCCCCGTCCATTCGTACCGATGTGCCGGTCATCCATTTCGCCGCCGGCGAGACTATGAAGGCGAGCAGCTCGGCGATCTCTTCCGGCTGTCCGTAACGACTAATGCCTGCTTCTTCGGGGAACTTCTTCATCGCCTCTTCGACGCTCATGTTGTGCGCGGGTGCCCATTTCTCCAGAAAGGAGCGCCGTCGTCCCGTCATGACCGCACCGGGCACGATGCTGTTGACCTGAACGCCGTCCTTGATCCCTTGCTCGGCGAATGCTTTGGCGAGTGCGGTGATCGCTGCATTGGTCGATGCTACGGCGGCAAAGGCGGGTTTCGGGTCGAGCGCGGCACTGCCGGACATAAACACAACCGAACCCTTCGACGCCTTAAGCGCTTGCCAGGCGCAGATCGTCAAGCGGCGCGCACCGTGCAGCTTAAGTTCCATGCCGGCTTTCCATTGTTCGTCTGTCATTTCAAATAAGTCGATCTGTGGCACGGCGCCGGCAATATTGAGCAGGGCATCAATTCGGCCAAAACAGTCCAGCGTTCCTTTGATGAGGATTTCGGCAGACGAGGGCTCGCGCAGGTCAAGTGCATAAACCACCGGTTCGGCTCCGGCCGACCTAACTGCAGTTGCGGTCTTCTGCAATTCGCTCTCATTTCTCGCGGCTAATATGAGTGCGGAAAAATCACGGGCAAGGCGCAAAGCAGTGGCTTGCCCGATGCCCTGGCTTGCTCCGGTAACGATGGCAAGAGAAGTGATTTTCATGACTTCCTCTGCAGTTGCTTCTCCGAGATCATGTGATCTGGAATTAATGGGGCCGTTCCGAAGTTCACGCTGAATCGCTTGCACCATACCGATACAGCCCGATACTTTGACAAATCCACATCCGAACCCAAAGCATAGTTTTGATCGCCGACGTTTCCCTTGATCGGTCCCAAGTCGATAAAGCCCGCGTGCAGTACAGTTGCGGCGTCGCTCGCATCGTCGGCGGCGACCATGTAGACGTGAACATCCGGGCCGTTCGACGTGCTGAAATTCGTGAAGCGAAGCACACGGCTGCCGTCGCCGACTCGATAGACGGTTGCGGTACCTTGGGTCGGATGCAGAAGGCTGTGAAAACTTCCGGACTCGAGGGTCTGCAGGTTGGATGAGTTGGTTTCGGCAGCCGGGAGTTTTTCCTGGACTCTTCGATTGACGATAAGCCGCTCTGGACGAAATACGTACCAAGCAACAAAGAGGACAATAAGGGCTGCGGGAACTACAATCTTCCACTTTTTCATTTCACATCTCCTACTTTTGCGAATGCCCGTTTTCTCCACCAAGGAGAGTTGCTGCACCTCATCCGTTAGCGTTTATGACCGGAGCGTTTTACACGCAGCTTCCATGATCACCTCAACCACGAGATTCGGCGCCGTATATATCGGAGCATGGTCTACGGGGTGTGAATGGACGGTTGCGCCCATACGGTCAGCCATAAATCGCTGGGTCTCGGGACTAATCATGCGGTCTTCTTCCGCAATCAGGAACCATGAAGGCTTTGATTTCCACGCGGGTTTGGGAGCTGGTTCCTGAATGCTCTTCAGCGCGATCGGTCTTTGTACCGCTTTGGACAATGCGATCTGGTCTGCTGTCGCATTTTGTGCGAAAGCATTTGCGAACCCGTCTTCTGGCATCCAGATCAAGCCGTCGGCATCCGGTGCAAGCTTAGGGGCCTTGGGGTGCGGTTCATCACGATAAAAGACCTGGGCGACGGTTTCTCCTTCATCTGGTGCGAGGGCGGCGATGTACACAAGCGCCTTCACTTGCTCCTCCGTAGCGGTTGCAATAACAGAGCCGGCGTAAGCATGCGCGGCCAGGATCACCGGCCCTTTTGTTCGCGCAACAGCACGCTTCAGCGCAGCAGCGTCGTCGCTGAGAGATGTCAAAGGAATCGGTGCGGCAACAACCTGGAGCCCTTGTTGTTCAAGTGGGAGGATAACTTCGGCCCAACTCGAACCATCGGCCCACGCTCCGTGAACTAGCACGACCGTCCCTTTTTGCAGAGAGGGACTCATCGCGAAACCACCTTATCTGCAGTGCGCGATATGCCGTTTTCCTCAAGGAACTCCCTCATCGCGGCGGCAATTTCCACGACATGCGTTTCGGTAGCAAAATGTCCGGTATCGAGGAACTGGACCTGGGCATTCGGTAGGTCTTTTCGAAATGCCTCCGCCCCGGCCGGGATGAAGAATGGATCGTTCTTGCCCCAGATCGCCAGCAAAGGCGGTCTCGACCTACGAAAATATTCTTGAAATTTCGGATAGAGTTTCAGGTTGGACGCATAGTCCAAAAATAGATCCAGCTGAATCTCTTTGTTCCCGGGCCGCTCCATCAGCGCCGTATCCAAGGTGTAGGACTCAGGCGCAACACTCTCCGGAATCGCCACGCCGTGCGTGTATTGCCAGCGCGTTGCTTCCAGAGTCAGGATGTTTTGCCGCAGTACCTCTCTGTTTTCTGTCGTGGGCTCAGACCAATATTTTCTTATCGGTCCCCATGCATCCCCGAGCCCATCTTCGTAAGCATTACCGTTCTGTGAAACGATTGCTGTAACTCGTTCGGGATGGGCCATCGCTAGGCGGAGGCCTGTCGGGGCTCCGTAGTCAAACACATAAATCGCATAACGGTTGAGGCCGAGCGCACGTGTGAAAGCATCGAGCGTGACGGCCATCGCCTCGAACGAGTAGGTATATTTTCGCTCCGCTGGTACTTCCGTGAACCCAAAACCGGGCAAGTCAGGCGCAATCACGCGGTAGCGATCAGCAAGGCGGGGAATGAGTTCGTGGAACATGAACGACGATGTCGGGAATCCATGTAGCAAAAGAATCACGGGCGTACTTGGGTCACCGGCCACTCGGTAGAAGACCTGGACACCATCCGCTTCGACCTTACGAACGGACGTCAGAGGCACAGCGGCCTGGATCTCGGTCGGACGGGAAAGCATTTCAGGTGTCTCCGGCGCGAATGCCCTCTTCGCCGTTTGCGCTGAAAGATCTTGACTCATAAGAATCCTCCTCACTCTTACTGGATTGATTGACGCAACTGACATGCCAAAAAAGTGGAGGCCTGACCGAAGGAGGAGACGCGGAGCTAAGTTATTCTGCCCCTGAGAGATGCTGTGGCAAGGCGGCCATTAAATTGCGAATTCCAACTGACGAATTTTGTGACGAAAGCTCGACGCTGACGAGATCTCGTCGCGACGATCGGCGCAGCACATGGTGGGGAGAAACCGACAGGCGAAGGGCGCCAAGTTCAAATTAACCGCGCTCCGCGACTCTTGACAGCGCTTGTTGAGGGGCGACTTATTCCAAGTTTTTGCATCCTGGAGACCAACGTCGTCCGCTTCATCCCTAAACGCTCAGCGGCCCCATTTGGACCACCGATTACCCAGTTGCTCGCGTCAAGCGCACGGACGATGTGGTCGCGTTCTACTTCCGCAAGCCCACTGATTAGGACATCTCGTTCCGGGGAGGCGTTGAACGGCTCCAACTCAGCAACCGGGGCCCGAAGAACGGAATGCGGAGAAAGAATCACTGCTCGTTCAATGAGGTTCTGCAACTCACGAACATTCCCTGGCCAGCGATATCGAACCAGAGCATTCATCGTCTCTATGGGAATTTGGTCAATACTCTTGTTCATTCGTCGAGCGTAGTGCGCCATAAAATGCCATACCAGCTGCGGGATGTCTTCGCTGCGTTGCCGCAAGGATGGGACTTTGATAGGAAACACTTTCAGCCGATAATAGAGGTCCTCACGAAATGTCAGCTGCTTCACCATACTAGGCAAATCACGATGCGTGGCAGCAATCAGACGGACGTCAACCCTGTGCGTACGGTTGCCGCCGAGCCTTTCAAATTCCTGCTCTTGCAAAACCCGTAGTAATTTCGCTTGAAGTTCCAGAGGGATGTCGCCGGCTTCGTCCAGAAAAAGCGTGCCCTTATTCGCAAGTTCGAAGCGTCCGATTTTCTGCGCAATCGCTCCGGTAAACGCTCCCTTCTCATGGCCAAACAGTTCGCTTTCCAGGAGCCCGAGCGGGATTGCTGCGCAATTCAATTTGACAAATGCCCGTTGTCTGCGGCCACTCAGGTTGTGAATTGCGCGCGCAATGAGCTCTTTACCAGTTCCCGTCTCGCCGAGGATCAGCACGCTCGAATCCGTCGGCGCTACCACGGACACTAGGTCCAACGCGGTCTTCAAAGCGGGACTCTCGCCAACGATTGGTCCGAATTCGGCGCGAATTTCTTCTTCAAGATAGAGCCTTTGTTTCGTCTCTCTATCTCGATCCCTTGTCGCCTTTTCGTACTCCAACGTGTTCTCAACTGCAATCGCTACCTGACAGGCCACCTGCTCGAGCAAGATGACGTCGTCTTTCTCAAAAGCATTGTCCGAACGCCTGGAGAGCATCAGAACGCCAAGCACGCGATCACGGCCTACGAGCGGAAGATAACACCCCACCTTGAGGCCTTCCTCGATCACGCGCTCATAAAGAAATTGGCCGTCACGATTCCCATAAATTTCAGGATCCTCCCGGACCTGTTCGAAGCTATCGATCCGGATGCTCTTGCCTCTCCGGAATACCTGACCCGAGATCGAACTATTCATCGGCACCAACGATCCCTCGCGGAAGGGTCCTCTCGCGTCGGGATTGTGCAAGATAGTGACGCGTAACTCGCCGCTCTCGGAGTCGGGTAGCAGCAAGGCGGATACGTCACATTGCATTATTCTGAATAGATTCGTCGAAAGCGCCTCAACCACTTGCCGGATGTCCAACCTGGATGTCACGCTGCTTGTGATTTCCAGGAGCAATCGCAGCCGATCGCGTTCATGCCGTAACTGTTCCTCATTAATGTGCCGCTCAATTGCTATTCCAGCGATACGACTGGCATTCTCGATCAATTGCAGGTCTGTAGCCCCCGGGCTACGCACTTCACGATAATGAATGGCGAAAGTCCCGAGGACTTTACCATCACTCGTAAACAGGGGTCGCGACCACACAGCACGAATCCCATAAGGCGAGAGCAGATGACGATAATGATCCCAGATGGGGTCTTTTAGGATATCTGTCGCATAAACCGGCTCTCTTCGATAAACGGCCGTGCCGCAGGATCCACCTTTTGGATCAATAAGCATTGACCCTACGTGAGCGCTGAATCCGGGAAGACTCGGAGCTGCCGCGCAATAGAGTTGCTTTCCGTTATCGTTCGGAAGCCAGATAGTACACAATGTGCCGTCGCCCCGAGATTCAACCAATCGAGCAATGATCGTCAGTACTTCAGACAGCGGAGATCCCGCAAGAATCAACTTTAAAATGTCAAGTACAGACTCGCTGGAAAAGCGACCCGGTTCGTCCTGGGCCCGATCAACACTCGATAGCATTTGCGCGGGAGTTGTCATTGCTCGCTCCATGGGCCCAGCTTCCTCGGCGACACTCCGTGAGAGGAGGACGTCTCACTCCGGGCCGCTCGTTGTGGTTTATTGGTTGGCCAATCGCCCTGACAGCTCGCCTCAGTCTAGGTGCCGTCTGTATGCAGAAGCTAATCTCATGGCCCGATTGTCGACCAGATCATCCACGATTCCAACCCGCAACAGGCGAACCTGCTGCATGTCGCGGATGAACCCACTAAATGTTATCGCAAGACAGCCACTCTGTTGTCGCCGCTTGAGCGGCCCGTTTCGTGCGGGACAGAGACAGCATGGAAATATGTGGAAACCGACCAAGGTCATCGGCTATGGAACCTCCGAATTTATTCCAATGCAGTGGTTCCTCCAGCTTCGGCTATAGGCGGTGTTCCATTTCCGATAGAAGTATTCTTTGTCGGACGCCATGGTGGTCTTTGGCCCAGGAGCTTCAAGAAGGGGCAGAATAGTCCGGCTCCCGAAGTGATGCAAGAGGCAGCGGTGCACACAAACCGGAGGGTGTCCGGCGTCGATCAGCCGATTGCGGTAGTCCACATCGGAATAGAGAAGCATCATCGCCTCATCGAAGTACCCGATCTTCTCAATGCATTCTCGGGAAACGAAAAAACAGTATCCACAGAACCCATCGGTTGGATGGGCGGGGGGGAGCAAGTTCGTGGGAGGGTTCCTATACGCAATGGAGTAGCAGTCCTCGACGGGTTGGTGGTTATTTTCTAGACGCAAATTGGCGTAAGCTTCCTCGAGACGGTCGGCGGCCGCTAGTTTGGCTCGGGCGTCAAAGTCGCCGGGGAGTGCGCCTCCATCCGTATAAGCCAGCGGGAACGAGCAGTACGCGCCTTCATCGAGTGCCCGCATACAATGTTCAATCCAGCCCTCGCCCACAATTACGTCGGAGTTCAACAGGCAAACGGCCTCTGCCCCATGCACCTCCAACGCAAGACGAATGCCCGTATTCCAGGGCTTGGAAACCGCCAGATTGACTTGGTTGCGAAAGAGTGTCCAATCGAGGCCCATCTCGTCAAGCAGGGAAGTATGCAGTTGTTCTTCGGAAGCGTTGTCGAAGAGCACGACCTTGACACGAAATCCACGGGAGGGTGCGCTGACAACTGAGCGCAGAGCCTGCACGAGATAAGAAATCTGGTTGAAAAACGGAACTACGATGGTGACAATTCGCTCTCCGGCCATTGACTCGCGGCAGCCTCCCTTTCTTTCAATGCTTGGCGCCATCCGCGAAGGGTCTTTGGCACAAAAGAAAACACGAGAAGGACGAGGGAGCAGAAATATCAACTTTCACGGTGCAAGCATACTAAATGAAAAGCACCCGCAGACGGATAGATCTGCGAGTGCCAGTGAGAAGCGATGCCCTCCCCCGAGGACCGCTCCATTGATGACAACAATACGCCGCGAACGTCAAAACGGAAATCCCCCGTTGGTCCGCCGCAAGTTACCCATCGGTAATCTTGACCGCGACTCTTGCAGGCTGGCGATGGGGTCTAACGGTGTTGGCGCGCACGCCGATAGGAGATGATTTGGCAGCTTCTACATTGCCACGGCTAGATGCCAAGGCGATTGAGAATATATCGCTGCAAGAATCCCTGGCGTTCTCGTCGTTGCAAGGGTTGATGGCATCTTCGGCAGATCACCATGGCACCATGCTATCTCATTGGTCGTTTTGCAGTTAAAGCGCGCAGGTTTGAGTGTCAGCCACACTTTGCTGGTAATGGACAAGCCGTGGCGCCGAGCACGCTCCCTGATCTCTGCGAGCTACACCTGGGGGGTTGACCATTTGAGGATCAATCGGCGGCTGCCGGACGGAAGGTATGCCCTCGAACCGTCAAATAGAACAGCAATTCAACACGGCTCGATACTCCCAATTTCTCAAACGCTCGGAAGAGATAATTTTTCACGGTATGCTCGCTCAGGCCCAGTTCACCGGCGATTGCCTTGTTGGTCTTGCCCTTCGCGGCACATTGCACAACTTCGAATTCGCGTTTGGTCAGAGGCGGTATACCATTTGCGGTCAATGCACTCGGAGCCGGAATGCTCTTGAGGGCTTCCAGCAAAGAAGTTGTCTCTTCTCTCCCGGCCCAGATAAATCCCTTGCCTACCTGTTCAATACAATCGAGAAACTCAGTCATAGGCCGTTGTCTCGAGAAAACGCCACGAGCGCCCGAACGAAATGCACGGATGACGGCTTCGTGACTCGTTTGGTTCAGCAGAAGGACGATCATGATCTCCGGATGAGCACGGCAAACCGCATCCGCCAAGTCGAAGCCGCTACCGGGACCGGAGTGGAGATCGGCGCCAATGACTACAAGGTCGATCTCGCGGCTTGCGAGCGTCCGAAGAAGATCGTCGGAAGGAACGGGAATAGCATCGCATTTCCGGTTGACAAGAGCATCCGCCAGAAGGTGACTGCTCATGGAGTCCCGATCGACGATTACCGCACGAAGTCCGGGATCTGGACGCTGTGCGATTTTGAGAACTCGCTCTTCATTGCTCATTCTTAGAGACATCCTGTAACTTCCTTCCTGGGGAGTGGTTGGAAATAGTTCGAGGGTTCCTGGTGAGCCTGACCCTCGGCCGTCGACTATTGCCGTGTAATTATGATGGTAGGTAGAGCTAGCGTGTCCTACGGACCGAGAAATCTGTTTGTCGTACGTGCGAAAATTGCGGCGGGCTAAAATCACCCGGGGAAGTAGCGCCGCAGGGCAAAGACAAATCTGCAAGGGTCCGGTCGTCGATGCTCGGATCAAACGCTAACAACCTCGATGCAGACTATGTCTTGCTACTGTACGGTATTCGGGCATATTTGCAATTAAAATTTCAGTCAAACTTTCTTCTCTAGCGAAACCGGGTAGCTGAACCCAACATCTGGGATCAGTCTGGGTCTCATTTTAGGCTAAAGCAGGGTAAGTCGTCGCCTGTCCATCTCCAGTCTTCTCATATCGTTTCAAACCATCGGCGGCTTGCGACGCTCCTATGGCTGCCCTAGACTACTTTCCAGCTATGGATTTGACTCCAGTCATAAAACACGGTTTGCATTTACGACCGAGAACGGCTGTTCGGTACAGGCTAAGGCTTCCAGTCATCTTCCAGTGGAACGATGGGACAGACCACATCGAAGGCGGCTTCACAACTGACGTTGCGCTGGATGGAGCATTCATTCTCACTAGCAAATGTCCCTCAGTGGGAAGTGATGTACGCGTTGAGGTTTTGCTCCCATCACCAGACCCGAGCGATTGCGAATTGCGCATAGAATGCATCGGTAAAGTAACCGAAGTCGTAATCGAAGCTGGATGCAGATATTTTGGAGTTCGAGGCAATTTTGATGATGACCACCTGACTCGTCAGGCATTTCCGGAAAGTGACAGAAGCCTGTAGGGTTTGGCGATGGAGAGAAATGCGGAATTGCACTTACTCTCCAAGTTGGGTTTGAGGGGCGGATTGGGCTGTAACCATGGTAGGTGTTACTCCTGCGAATTGCAAGTGGCCAGAGGTACCGTAGTACGGGTTACCAGCAGGGAGAGGTCACCGTTTTGGTCCCATTAGCGCAGTTCGGCTATGGATCGGCGGAAAGCACTGAGTTTGACGTTATGAAACATAGCTCGACGTTGCTGAGCAATGGTGAGTAGCAACCATATTGTTGAGAAGCCCATCAACTTTTGATGGTGGGACTGTAGAGGCGGAGCTACGTCCCCTGCAAGATTGCCTTCAGGTCGCTCCCTGATTCAAGCTTCACTTGTCAGCTTTTCGCCGTTGCATACCGATCGGGCGTCATCCCGAACTGAATCACTTCCAACAACATTTTGCGCGATCCCTGCGAAGCCCTCTTTGATCAATGAACGAATTGACTGCCGGGCTCGCGGCCCCGCATAGCTGAATCACACAAAACATCCATCGTGTGCATCTCTGACCTCTTACGCGGCTCGAGTCTGATATGAAAATCGCCATGGTCAGGGATGCAAGTGGAAGTACGCAACGAGGTAACGGTAATGGCTACTTCGGAATACATACGGAAGACGGATGCCCCCAATCTACCAATAGAAGGATTGCTAGCCACTAAGCGACCTCGGGCCGGCAGTATTGTCAGGCCTTCGATGGCCGCTTCACTGCTCGTGATGCTGAACGATGCTTTGGCCATCCTGCTGGCATTCGGCATCGCATTGGTCTTGCGCGCCATCCTTTTCGACAAGACGGCTCGATTCTCCGGCTTTCCGCATGACGTCACCAGCGCGCCCGTTGGGATGGCCTATCTCCTTTGTTTCATTCTGGCGTTCATTGTGGTCGCGAAGAGTTATGGCCTCTATTCGCCCATCCCGCTGGCCACCGGGGCCCATGAGATTCGCCGTACCGTGCAGGCGTGTCTCAATGCCGGCCTTCTGCTCTGCGGCGGCCTGTACATGACAAATAGGTTCAGCATCTCCCGGGCTCTGGTCCTGCTGCTTATTCTGAGCACCATCGTTTCCCTTTCGATCCGCAGGGCGGTCTGGAGACTGGCGCGTTATCGGCAGTACGAGCGCGGACTGGAGACGCGAAATGTCGTCATACTGGGCACGAATCACCTCAGCCATGCTCTCGGCCAGCACATCGCTAAAGACTACCGATTGGGTTATAAGCTGCGCGGCTTTCTTCTGGCGCCGGATTACAAGGCACACCGTGAGGTGCCGGAGAACCAGATCCTGGGTGGTCTGGATCGCATCCGGCAACTGACCCGCCTGCATTTTATCGACGAGATCGTGATTGCCGAGCCTTGCGCCACCGAGGAAGCCATCCGTCTTGTCGAAGAGGCGCGCGAACTGGATATCGACATTCGTTCCATTTCCGGGTACTACGGAGAGCTGACGGCCAATTCCCCCATTGAATACCTGGGTGTTTTCCCCGTGGTCTCCCTGCATCGCCGCGATCCGCGCACCATCGCTCTGGTGCTGAAGAGGATCGTCGATATCGCCCTCTCGCTGCTGGCACTCACCGTCGTCTTCCCCCTGATGGTTATCATTTCGCTGCTCATCCGGCTGAACAGCGATGGCCCGATCTTCTTTGTCTCGGAACGGATCGGGAAGCGCGGCCGGGTTTTCCCCTGTTTCAAGTTCCGCACCATGGTCAAGGATGCCGAGCAGCTGAAGAAGAACCTGGCGGCCATGAACGAGCGCGACGGTATTCTCTTCAAGGTGAGCAACGATCCGCGGGTGACCCCGGTGGGCCGCTTCCTGCGCAAGTACAGCCTGGACGAGCTACCGCAGTTTTTCAATGTACTGCGGGGCGAAATGAGCATCGTCGGTCCACGTCCACCGATCGCGAGCGAAGTGGAGAAGTATGAGCTGGAGCACTTTCGCCGCCTGGAAGTGCTGCCTGGACTAACCGGCCTGTGGCAGATCCAGGCACGCCAGGATTCCTCCTTCGCCAAATACATTGCACTCGACACCGCCTACGTCGAAAACTGGAGCTTCTGGCTGGATCTAAAGATCCTGATTCGCACCGCGAACGTAGTCATCCGCGGCACAGGCGCCTGATTTCAGCAAGCGTGAAGTCAGGCTTTCTAAAGCTTCGTGTGTGGAGAGGTAAATAAAACAATTTGATTTGTTTAGTCACATAGGTTTATAGGCCTAGAACGATGGATTGCCACTGTCAAACAGACGGCCGGTAGCCTGGGAGTCTTTACCGTTTTAAGGAGTACGCCGCACCGTTTGAAAAGATATGCACGGTCTGGCCGATATTGATCTTCACGCTGAACTGACCCTTACCTTGCACGGTGACTACGCCAGGTCCCATGTTCTTCACGTCGACTATCCATGGCTTTCCTGTGGAGTCCGTCTTGGGCGGCATTGCCGGCAGCTGGATCACTGCGGGCGCGTTGACAAGCTCCAGTAATTCGCCGCCAAACGTAGCATCGATGCTTTCGTGGTTTGGGGCCAGGTGCACTATTTGCTTCTCTTGCAGCGTATTCATTTGACCAGCCCATAGAGCCAGGTAGATGAGAAGCGTTTTCATGGGTACCTCATCAGGGTGTCGTTGCCAAGCGTGCTCTGTGCACTACTAGAATACAGCCACTAACTCCAAGCCACAGCTCCGACCGAAGAAAAACGCAAGTCGAGGTTCGGCTCGCCACGAGCTGCGCCTCATGTCAAGTGGCTTGAACCTTACATTCTTCTGACATTCCTCTGACACTCCTCCTGATTAAACTCCTTCAAACTAGACGGCTACCCGGGCGGATCGGGTCTCTCTCATAGAGATGAAACATAAATAATAGAGCAAAGCTTCTCACTCGATTTTCAAACTATCGGCTACTTGTCAGTCGCACATCCGTGAAGTACGCTCTACTTCACGGATGTATTTGGCTGAAGTAGTTGAATGCATTTTGTACTGAAGATCTTAATTCCTTAAGAATTACGGTTTTTTTATGCTAAATCGCGTTTTTATGCATCTCACCTGGGAACGCTGGAACACGCGAGTTCACGGACGTAGGGGGTCTGGGCGTTGATGATGAGCAGCATTTGTCCGCCAGTGGGACCCGATGCACGAATCGGATTGCTGATTTTAGCCGCATTTATCGTAACGGCGAACTGCGGATTGCATGAGAGGCATAGTGGTCCGGCAGAGGAATAGATCGGCTACAGAAGTTTTGGCGAGCGCTGACGAGTACGTGAAAGCTTTCGTGGGCGTGAAGCGAGCAGGCGGATGCCCCCGATCCCGTCTTGCTCAGTGGAATCGGATTCATGAATGCAGCTGAGGCTCTAAGAGCAGCAGGTCTGGACAAACAAAAGTAGCACTCTTCATCGACGAACGGTAGCAACTAGTTACTTGCTAATCGTCGTCGCACTGCATTTTCATTCGCCGGCCCCGTATGAGATCAAAGTTCGATCTTGGGACCGAAAGGGCGAAGCTATGTTTCAGCTGTCTGAGATGTAGCCAACCATTTCCGGATTGAGGCGCTGTCATCACATGGACTATCGATCAAATGAATCGGATTCGAGAATCCGCTGGTATGCGGTCTCCACGCGGTCGAGGCAGGAGAAGGTAGCAGCAAGTACGCTGGATGCTCTCGGAATCGCGCATTTCCTTCCATTGCAGACTGAAAGACGCCGTTGGAGCGATCGCATGCAATCGGTAAGCACCCCCCTGTTCCCTGGATATCTATTTGTTCATATCGATCCATGGAGCCGCCTGAAGCTGGAAGTTCTCAAGGCTCCGGGTGTGGTCAGATTCGTTGGAGATCGGATGGGGCCTATTTCGATCCAGGATTCAGAGATCGAAGGTATATCGAATCTGGTCACAAGCGGAGCCGAGCTCTCGCCTCATCCGTTTCTCAAGCAGGGGGATCGTGTGCGGGTGGTTCGCGGAGCATTGGCCGGAGTTGAAGGCACGCTTGTACGCATTGGTTCAAAGTCCCAAATCGTTATTTCGATTGAGGTCCTTCATCGCTCTCTGGCGACCACAGTCTCCGAGAGCGATGTGGAAGCGATCGGAAGCCCATCGGAAACAAATCGTGGATATCGTATCGCTGAGGATACTTGCAGGTCAGAGCACTTGTCCGGAGCGTTAGTACCCAGCTATGACGCACAACGGAGTATTTCTCCAATTTCGCAATGAGTCGGTCTTCACGTGAAGTGTAGCGATGGACAAAAGGTCTTATAACGCCGTTAGCCATACCGAAACAAGAATCGTTACAAATTGAATAGCGCTACTACTCGAGCAGAGGAAGCCAAAAAAATGAGCGGACATGTCGAATTGATGCAGCCATTACAAGTGGGTCAGGAAACTGTCTCCCATAGAAGCTTGGGTCACGTTTCAACAACCGCAAAAAGCCGCGAGGGTTCCGGAGCGCGTACTCCGTTTCATGATGAAGCGCTGAACCTGGTTCAACGGATCTTCCTGATGCAGGCACAGAAGCCACCTCACGTGGTTGTCTTTGCCGGTGTTGAACACGGCTCGGGATGCAGCCAGATCTGTGCTTCGGTCGCGGAGACATTGGCACGAGTTGTGCGCCGCCCCGTTTGCATGTTGGAAGGAAATTTTCGCTCGCCCGCATTAGCGAGCACTTCCAATATGACAAACGATTATGGCTTGGCGGACGCCCTTATCAGTGAAGAGGCAATCACGATCTTCTGCAAGCCTTTGGCCCAGGAAAACCTTTGGATTCTTTCCGCCGGCGCTCTGGATGCGGACTCGCCCAGCCTGCTTACTTCGGAGAATCTCAAGAGCAGGCTGATTGAGCTGCGAAATGCCTTCGAATTTGTCATCGTCGATGCTCCCCCGTTGGAGAGCTTTGCGGAGGCCATCATTCTCGGTCAACTCGCGGATGGCCTGGTATTAGTTCTGGAGGCTGGTTCCACGCGCAGGGAACCAGCCGCGGCAGCCGTATCCAGCCTCCGCTCATCGAATATTCCAATTTTGGCCGCTGTCTTAAATAAACACACGCAGCCAGTTCCGCGGAAGATCTCTAAGCTGATCTAAATCAAGCCGCTCAGGAACACACTCGAGATACGCCGGATGACTGTCTTTCCCGGAACATTAGCCAGCTTAAAACTCGTTTCGCCCTTGGTGGGCCCCCGCTAGGAGAAATGATGATGCTTGCCGGTGTACATCCTGGCGTGGAAGAGGCTAACCCAAAACTAATTCATGCAAGCGATAGTGCGTTTTCATACTGGCTCGACTTCTTTCGTTGGACCGCCGCATTCTCGGTCCTATTGGCGCACACGCAAAACCGATTTCTAGTCCAGATCACGGACATAAGTCCGGCGCATCGCGGCCTTGACTTCTACACGTTTGCCTTCTTTGCAGGGTTTGCTCATCAGGCAGTGATGATCTTCTTTGTATTGAGCGGCTATCTTGTAGGCGGCGGCTTGCTGCGGGAGATGCAGCGCAAGGGGGCCATTGACGTACCAGTGTACCTGGTCAAGCGCGTGACCAGGCTGGGAATAGTTCTTTATCCGGCTTTCTTAGTGATTGCAGTCTTGAACCTCATCGGAATCTTCGGTCTCCACGGCCTTGCTACCGGAGTGTACCCAGCAGATACCTTGGGCACAATGCAGCCGTCGACTCTGCTATGCAACGCCGCTTATCTTCAAAACGGGTTCTGTCACACGTACGGTGAAGACGGAGCTTTGTGGTCCCTTTCCAACGAGTTTTGGTACTACGTGACCTGGCCGCTGCTGCTGTTCGGCTGGTGCGCGGCTGCGAAACTAAACCGTGTAATTCTTACTTTACTTGCGATATCGGTGTTAGCTGTCCTGACAATCTCTTTCCGTGGCCCGTCGTCAATGGTCGGGCCCTACATGCTGATTTGGCTTCTGGGGATTGCCGTGGCAGGAGCGAAGCGGCCGGTCATTCGATCCATCCCTTGGTCAACAGCCCTGTTTCTCGCCACTGTTTTGATGACAAGGCTATTTGTTCGCCGCACGCTTGAGACAAACCACCCTATAGACCAGCTGGGCGTTGATCTTCTGGTTGCATGCGCCTTCGCGAATCTTCTAACGACCATGAGGTTTAGTAAAACCCTAAGACCGTTGAAATGGGGCAAGCTGAACTATAGTCTGGCAGCGTTCTCTTTCTCGCTCTATTGTGTTCACATTCCTATCCTGAATCTTTACGGTGCGGCGATGACCCACTACTTTGGTACAGGGTGGAAAATGATCCCAGACCATCTATGGAATTGGTCGATAGTGTTTGGCGCAATGTTTGTTGCCATCGCGGGAGCTTTTGTATTTTCACGCGTGACAGAGGTTCATACGGGATACTTCAGAGATTTAGGCATCAAGGGTCTCGAGTATCTTCGGCGCGACAAACTGGATTCAGTAGCGCTAGGCGAAACTAAGATGCGGTAATCGGATCAATTAGATAAACAAAGCGCGCTGGTTGTCTCCTCTATTCTTACAGATCTCGTGGGGCTTCATATTTTCAGGATCGGAGAAGCTTTGTGACCACAGCAACCCTGCAGTTAACAGACGAACAAATTGACTCCGTAAATCGTGACGGGTTTCTAAGGGTGCCAAGAATCACGTCGAACGAGGAGGCTTTAAAGATCAGGGCGACTTTGGAGAGGCTCTTCGCAGAAAGGGCCGGGTGGAAGGAAGGAGCCTATGGGGATCTCGCCGCAAAAAAAGATGAGGATAAGCAGGCCAACTCCCCGCAAATCCTTCTCCCCGTCAACTATGCTCCGGAATTGCATCGTACCGACACCTTCCTGAATGCACTCGAAATGGCAAAGCAGATATTGGGCGAGGAGGCCGCCTTTGTATTGGATCTCGCAATCCTCAAGCGGGCGGGTAGTGGTGAACCAACCCCGTGGCATCAGGATGACGCATTTCGCGATCCTCAATTTGAATATAAAGAGGTAACAATATGGGTTGCCTTGCAGGACGTCGATGAGAAATCAGGTTGTCTGATGTTTATTCCGGAGTCTCACCGGGGAAAGGTCCTCGGGCATCGGCAGACAAGACGGGACGGCGGCTCAATATCATTGGAATGCATCGCAGATTTTGATCCATCCACCGCAGTTAAGGCGTCGCTTCCTCTCGGTGGATGCACCATTCATCTTCCCAGAACACTGCACGCTTCTACGCCCAATAACTCTGGAGGCGCGCGCATCGTTTACATCATGTCATTCGGGTTGCCCCCGGTTCGTGCGGCTGAGCCTGCGACGTTCTCGTGGCGCGACGACACTACCACGGAAATGGCGCTGCGGAGACGCAAATGGATGCTCCTTCGGGGAGGTGTGTTCATTACTGCCTGGAGAAGACTACGTCGCGGCGACTTGAACAGTTGGAGCAAGATTTCTTACTTTGGAAGGCGTGCTGCTAAGACTCTTGTGCGAGGCAGCTAAAAAAAGAGTACCGGCTATCCGCCCCTGTACCATCCATCATTCGCGTAACGATTAATCCAAATGACACGCTTCATCGATCGGATTCGAGGTAATATGCTTCGCTCAAATCTATATTCTGTATTGTCGGTCTGCCTGGCGGTCACCTGCTGCCTGGCTGTGCCAACACTGGATGCTCAGAATTCGACCTCCTCGTCTGGAGGCGCTACGCAGGCATCTCTGGCAGTCTCAACAGGTTCGTCTCAACCGCAGCTACAGCAACGCTATCCAAGGTATAAGATTCAAAACCAGGACGCGCTGCTGTTATCCTTTCCGCTTTCTCCGGAACTCAACCAGACAGTTACTGTCCAACCTGACGGGTACATTAATTTACAGACGGCGGGAAGCCTGCACATTCAGGGTATGACGGTTCCGGAAGTGGTCGACGCCCTGCAGAAGGCATATTCGGGAATACTTCACGACCCGATCATCAATGTGGATCTTGAGGATTATCAAAAGCCCTTCTTTACCGTCTCCGGTCAGGTGGGTAAGCCCGGTCAGTATGAACTCAGGGAGAATATCTCTTTGGCGGAGGGCATAGCCGTCGCGGGAGGACTAGCGGCAACAGCCAAAACGCAAGTCCTTCTCTTTCATCGAACTTCCCAGGATATGTTCGAAGTCAAAAAGTTCAACCTGAAGGACATTCTGAACGGCAGGCATCTTGATGAGGATGCAACGCTCAAGCCCGGCGATATGGTCTTTGTGCCTGAGAAAGCTATTACACATTTCCGCAAGTATGTGCCCTACGCCTTTAATATGGGCGCCTACTTTCCTACTTTCTAAGCAAAGCTCATTTACATAACCGGCCATTTGGTATGGAAGGACGGAAAACATGCGTGATACAAAACCTACACCGACGGTCAAGGAAAAAGACGATTCCATTTCCCTGCGGGCTATCGTCACTCCCCTTTTTCGCCGCAAGCGTCTGCTGATAATTAGTTTCCTGTCAATCTTCGCGATCCTGGTGGGGCTGAGCCTATTGGCCGGTGGTTCGTACGAATCTCACATTTCTATCCTGGTTAGCCGCGAGCGTATGGACCCACTGGTTACCACCCAGTCCACGAATCAGATGATGGGTGCCACTCCTCCCTTGACTGATGAAGAAGTTAACTCCGAAGCGGAACTGCTACAGAGCAGTGATTTATTGCGGAAGGTCGTTTTGGCTAACGGATTACAGAATCAGAAGGGATTTTCCATTTTTGACTTAATTCGTCCCAGGCAGACCGAAGAAGATCGCATCGCGCGAGCAGTGCGGGGTCTTGCTCGTAAGTTAAAGGTTGAGACC
>Ga0210393_10000957_pt1 | contig 24859 bp, 20 predicted proteins | sample IncBWC27OmetaG_FD_160068 | JGI IMG/M metagenome (GOLD analysis project Ga0210393, IMG submission 160068) | Forest soil microbial communities from Barre Woods Harvard Forest LTER site, Petersham, Massachusetts, United States - Inc-BW-C-27-O ... | reverse complement strand
ATGACCCCGTCCAGCGTTTTGCTCACGATGGCATCGTCAGATGAATCCACTATTGCAGCGAGCAAGCCAATAGCCTTATCCGCCTTGAGGCGTAGGGCGGGCAACTCATCCAAGAGCGACTGGCTGATCCTGTCCCTAGCCTCGGGGTCATTGAGGATGCAATCCGCCAGTGCTTCATGTGTCGCCAGTAGTTTGTGGATGTCATCTTCAAGGGTGATCTCAGGATGGGTTTCAGTCCAATAGTGAGCTGCCCTGACAAATGCCAAGAGCAACAGCAAGTATTGAAGACGAATCGGACCAAGAAGCCGCGCCAGCGCGTCTAGACACACTAAATAGTCAGAGGTCTTCAAGAAAACATGAGCTGCCAACACAAAAATGGCGTCTTCCATCTGCGTGTCGGCCGTCGGCATTTCAACAATGGGTGCAGGGCAGGCTGCGCACAGCGATAGACGAGACTGAAGTTCTTCCCCGCGCGGGAAAGGCCGTCGAAGAAGCTTAACCACATCCGCAATACTTTGAGTACGCACAGACGGATCGCCAGCGGGACGGCCAAGTCCTACCAGGAAACCAACATGACGACCGATGCAATAGCGGACTGCGCAAAAGCGCGACAGGTGAACGAAAAGACGCTCCTTAAAAACGGAGGGCAGAGGGTTGTCGAGGTAGGCAGCTTCTGCGAATCCCCACAATTTCTCAGTGATCTCCGGAGTCTCAGATGCGAGCCGAAAGAAGTTGGGAAGAACCCCGAATCGCTCCGCGATACGCTTCCCTAGGTTTGACACCGCCTCACCCGTGTATGCCGCATTTGGGTTGTCAGGCACTGTGGACCGTCATTGCATAGCAAGTATAGCCCTCAGTCGAGCATCTTCGCGAGAAGCTTCAGTCTTCGACGCTCCAGATTCCCTCTGAGGTGATCGCCGATCTCGACGCGATCAGCTTAAATGTCAGGGCATGGGGGGCACCCATGCAAAGAGCTACACTCCGCATTCGCCCGCATGATCAGCAACAAACGGCAACCCAGCCCAGGCTATTATTCTGAGATTTGACTGCCATGCCGAACACTCACTCCAAGACCCCGCTTCGGACAGGCTTCCTCCGATCCTTTATTCGGTGGCTTGCCATCGGCGTGGTGCTTCTTTGGTCGCTGGTCGCGCTGGCACTTCTGGCCGCTCGGTGGATCGACCCACCTTCAACCGCGGTGCACATCCAGCGACACTTGCAGGCCTGGATTCACCACACTTCGTATCACGAGCGCTACAAATTCATTCCGCTCGGCCAAATCTCGCCCGATCTCCAGCACGCTGTCGTCGCCGCGGAGGACGCGCGCTTCTACCAGCACCATGGGTTCGATTGGCACGAGATCCAAATCGCTGCCGAAGACGATTTGGAAGGCGATCGCACTCGCGGAGCTTCAACCATTACCCAGCAATTGGTAAAGAACCTATTTTTCGGAACTGGCCGCTCAATCCTCCGCAAGGGAGCTGAGTTCACACTGGTACCGGTGGCCGAATTCGTCCTCGGCAAGCGGCGCATTCTAGAGATCTACCTCAATGTGGTCGAATGGGGTCCTGGAATATATGGCGCAGAGTCGGCGTGTCGTTACTACGACGGAACCGCTGCCCGGAACGTCGGTCGGGAACAGGCGGCGCGGCTCGCTGCGATCCTGCCGGCTCCTCTGAAGCGACGGCCGGAGCGCATGAATAAGTACAGCGCGCTCGTCCTTGAGCGGATGCGCCAGCTGGGTTGGTAATCGCGAGCAACCTTCTCACCAAAGCCGCGCGTATGATTTCTCTCGCGGTGGTTCTTAAGAGAGATCTAGAAAAGCGCCGGCCAGAAACAGATGGTATTATCGCGGCGGGAGTCAACCCATGGAACCGACAAAACCCAAACTTCCGAGCGAAGCCATAGAGCTCTACAACGATTTCATTCACGGTGAGATTACTCGCCGCGCCTTTATGGAGGGCGTACAGCGACTAGCGGGCGGTCTGGCAGCAGCCACGGTTATCAATGCATTGATGCCGAATTATGCGCTGGGCCAGCAGGTTTCACGCACCGATGACCGGATCAAAGCCACTAACGAGACCGTGCCCTCCCCGAAGGGCAACGGAAGCATCAAGGGATATCTCGTGCGGCCTGTCAGCGCCGACACCCGCTCCGAGACGGTTATGAAGTTGCCCGGCGTAATTGTGGTTCATGAGAATCGGGGTCTGAACCCCCATATCGAGGACATCGCGCGACGATTTGCCCTGGCCAACTTCATGGCATTTGCGCCCGACGGACTTACATCTCTGGGTGGCTATCCTGGCGACGACTACAAGGGCGGCCAGATGTTCAACAAGATCGACAAGAGCAAGATGTCTGAGGATATGGTGGCCGCGGCCATGTGGTTGAAGTCGCGCCCTGACTGCACGGGAAAGATCGGCGCTACCGGCTTCTGCTATGGGGGCTCGACCGCCAATATGCTGGCGGTGCGGCTGGGAGCCGATCTGGCGGCAGCGGCGCCGTTCTATGGCGGTCCTCCCGCCCCAGAGGACATCTCTAAAATTAAGGCGGCGATCCTGGTGCATCACGGGGAGCTCGACACGCGATTGGCCGCGACGTGGCCAGCTTACGACCAGGCCCTGAACGCGGCGCACGTTCCGCACGAAGGCTATATTTACCCGGGCGCCGTACATGGCTTCAATTGCGACGCGACGCCGGAACGGTATAACAAAGCCGCGGCCGATCTGGCCTGGCAACGCACGATCGACTGGTTCAACAAATACGTGCGTGGCTGATTCGGTCCCCGCGGGTACAATTTGCCGTGCCGGACGCACTCGGATCAGTGATTCTGCAACGGCAATCCCCAAGAGGCGTTGCTTTGTTGCCGATCGTAGATCTGAAAGTGCTTGCACCCATTTCTCTGATCTGGCTAAAAGACAGCCGATCCCCCTGACTGCAAGGATTCCTTAACAGCTGAGTCATCCTCCCGGGTGAAGAACCTTATGCAGGCTCACATCGTCCCCATCGCCGCTCTTCAAACCACAGAAGACAATCGTCGACAAGACGGTCAATATGCCGAGAGCGATGAGGGCGTTATGGATCCCGTGAATCATTTCGGTGGGATTGGAGTGAGTGCTGGGAATGAAAAACGCCGTAGCTAAACCCGCAACAGCAACTCCGAAACTGATTGACATCTGCTGCGCGGTGCTTGCGATGGAACTGGCGCCGCTGGCGTCCTCTTCAGCGATGTCCGCGAACACAAGCGTGCTCATACTCGTGTATTGCAGCGACGTGAACGCTCCATAAAGGAAAGCCTCCAGCACGATGGCCCAAACCGGCGTTCGCAGACCGATCGTTGCAAACACCATCAGAAGGACACCGAGAATTAAAGTGTTGGAGATGAGGACTCCACGATACCCGATACGACCGAGAATTCGTGGCATCATTGCTTTCATGCTCATGGAGGCGATTGCTTGGGGCATGACGAGCAGACCGGACTGGATCGGGGTGAAGCCCAGGCCTACCTGATAGAGGAGCGGCAGGAGAAATGGCACTCCGCCTATTCCAAGACGAGTGAAGAAGCTGCCGCTCACGGCGGCGCGGAACGTGCGAATGCTGAATAGCCTGAGCTTCAGCAAAGGGAATGGAAGACTGCTGCCGTGGATTCCGTATCCGGCAAGCAAGGCCAGGGACAACACTAGCAGCCCTGCCATCTCCGTCGCGCTCAGAGTGTGCTCGCCGAATATCTCCAGCACATAGGACAGTAATGCGACCCCGGAACCAAAGAGGATGAGTCCGACAACATCGAGCGGAGGGGTACGCTCTTCGCGGTAGTCCGGCAAATGCAGATGAACGAGGATCAAACCCGCGAGTCCAATTGGAATATTGAGGAAGAAAATCACACGCCAGTGAAGATAGCCGACGATCAGACCTCCGGCGATGGGTCCAAGCATGGGCGCGACTAGGGCTGGTATAGAAACGAAGCTCATGGTGCGCAGAAGATCTGACTTGGCAAATGTTCGCACCAGGGTGAGCCGGCCCACTGGCACCATCATGGCGCCGCCGCAGCCTTGCAGGATGCGACAAGCGATTAGTAAGTGGATGTTGCTTGATATTCCGCACAGAAAGGACCCGAGCGTGAAAAGACCAATCGCAGATGCGAATACACGACGGGTTCCGAAGCGGTCCGCCATCCAGCCACTGATTGGGATGAAGACGGCCAGGCTGAGCGTATAGCTCGCCAGCACCGCCTTCATGCTGAGGGGAGCGACGCCGAGCGCGGAAGAGATGGCGGGAACGGCCGTATTGAGAATCGTCGTATCCAGCGACTCCATAAAAAAGGCAACAGCAACGAGCCACGGTAGGAGCCGTTTGGAGGCCTCTGAGGGATCGGATGACGATGGAGGGGCGATGAACGGGCCGGTTTGGTTCATCTGAAGGAAAATGCGCGAGGCTTCTCGCTCTCGAACATCATAGCTGATGTATCCGACGTCTCGAAGTCTGCAGGAAGGTCGGGCATTGGATCATCTGGCCCGATTGCCTAACGTCGCGCTTAGTCCGTACAACAGTGGAAGATAGACAATCGAGGCCGTCAGCAGTCGGCGTGCAGCAACTCTCGAACGCTCGAACACGAATTCCCATCCGAAGTACGTGAATCCTGTTCCCAGAAGAGCCACAGCCCAGTGAAAAGTCGCTGCGTGCCGTGTCGGAGATTGCATGATGCTGATAGCGACGAGAGCAAGGAGCGGCAATAAAGTTTCCAAAATCACGAAAGGAACTCTCACATTGCCCTTCGGCAGAATCAAATAGCCTGCGCGGTCGTAGTCTTCGCGGTACATCCATGCGATTGCCATGAAATGTGGAAACTGCCACAGAAAGAGCATGGCGTACAGGATCCCCGCCTCGACAGTCAATCGCCCGGAGGCTGCGGCCCAACCAATGAGCGGCGGCATGGCACCCGGAAAAGCTCCCACCAGAACGCACATTGGTGTTTTTCGCTTCAGCGGGGTGTACACGAACAGATAGGTCAGCAATGTCAAAGTTGCGAGCACACTCGCGAACAGGTTGACAGCTATCGCGAGATAGATGCTGCCAACCGCTGCCAATGCAACTCCGAAGACGAGGACTGATATCGGTTTGACACGGCCGGCCGCGGCTGGACGCCGGGCGGTTCGGCGCATTTGCGCGTCGAACCTTCTCTCGAGGTATTGGTTTAGGGTCCCAGTCCCACTTGCTACCAGCAACGTTCCGAGCAAAGTGTTGAATAGCCCTGCGAATGAAAACCGCCCAGCACGTGCCGAAGCCAGATAAAAACCTACAAAAGTTGTGATCAAGATCAGGAAGTTGACTTCTGGCTTTGTGAGTGCCCAGTAGTCTGAGAGCAGCCTGGATCCCCCCAAATGGCGCTCTTCGACCGCAGTGGAAGAAAATTCAGTAAGTGTGGACCGGCGTGACATTTCAGACCGCCTCCATCTTCATCCTGTGCGGATCCGTGTGCCGTTCCGCAACGCGTCGCGAATCGAATTGCGGAATCGCCAGTTCTTCCGATCGCAGAAGCTCTTCCGATCGATGGGGCGAGAGTAAACGCGCGGTGAAGGCTGCCCCGGCGATTAAGTAGACAAAAGTAACGCAAGTCCACATCAACGCACCCGCGCATTGCTGGTCTTCGAGAGCAGATAGGCCAAAGGAGCGGGGAGAAGACAAGAAAACCGGGTAAACCACCCGATCGCAGAAGACCAGAAATCCGGAAAGAATATCGCACGGCAAGGTAGCCAGAAACAGATACAAGAGTATGGAAGATTCTGGCCATTTCCAGCTGTTCGGCCATGGCCGGACTACCGGCCACCAGAACAGCAGGCCGGTTGCAAGGAAGGATGCTTGCTCAGCCCCATGCCACATTCGCGATCGCAGCCCAATGATAAACACCGAAGGAATGTGCCACACAACTAACGTGCCCGCCGCTGCTAACCAGCAAACCGCCGGGTGCGTTACAACGCTTGCGAATTGCTGCATCGGTTCTGATCGCAATGGACGACCGATCGCTCGTAAGAATCGCTGTAACAAGCCATGCGCCAGTGGCTTTCGAGGCATGCCAAGCAAGATCAACGGAGGCGCAAACGTCATGAGAAGAAGGTGTTGAACCATGTGCGCCGTCAACCTCTCATGATCGAGTGCAGCCAGAGGTGAAGCCGTTGCCATCCAGATAAACGATAAACCGAATACAAAACTGCCGGCGCGCCAGCCCTCAACGTTATCGTGCTCCTGCCTGCGAAGACGCAGCCATCCATGCAGATAGACCAGTGAAGCAAAAATCAAGGCGCTAGAGACCCAGAACGACTCGGACGCGCTTTGATGAAGATGAATGTGCGACATCATCGGCGGCCTATGGTTGAGTCCCGGACGTTTTGACTTGGCCATTGCTAAGTACCAGGTCAAGCGCCGCATCACGAGCCGGCCCCTGGCTCGCAGGGTGCAAGGTTTCAAGGAAAGCTACGAGCGCCGTAGTCTCTGCCGGACTCAAGTTGTTGCCATAGGCAGGCATGTTGCCGCCGCCTTGAATCACTTGCCGAATAAGTTGGTCCTGGGTCAGCCGCACGGCAACGCTGTCCAGGGTTGGCCCCCTTTGTCCACCCGTGTTGCCAAGAGAGTGGCAGTTGCGGCACTGCTTGACCTGAAACACAAGCGCACCCTGCCGCGCGAGTGCGGTCGTGCCGTGAATGTAGCGCTCGGGCACCGGATCGCCGCTCCAGGCGTTCATATGCGGACTCCAGGGCGTGAACTGGGCCATGCGAGTAAAGGTGCCGAGCGTGATGGCGATCATGAGCACCGTGATTACCGCAATCGGCCGGCGCTTCCAGCTTTTTTCTCCTTCTCCCGAAAGAAAGGGCAGAAGAATCAAGCCAAGAATTACTAAAGGCGGGCAGATGAGAAGGAACGGCGTCTCCAGCGCTGGAGGAAGAAGTGAAAGTAACGCATAGAGCCACAGGAAAAAGTAATCGGGCTTGGGCGCAGTTTGGATGATTGTCGGGTCAGGCTGCCCTGAGGGCCCAAAAGGACCAAAATAGAAAGCGCATGCGGCGATTGCAAGAATGATGAACGCGGCAAAGAACATATCCTTCCATATCGCATACGGAACGAAGGGCGCGCCATCCTTCTTGGTCAAAGCGTGATACTCGGCCTCATAGGTGGCTCGTCGTACGATGCGCCCCGGCATTGGCCACTCGTTGATGCCCAGCTTCAACACCATCAAGACATGGAGGCAGACGAACCCGATCAGTAGTCCGGGAATCACGAATACGTGCAAAGCAAAAAACCGGGACAGAGTTGCGCCTGCGATGATCGGGCCGCCCAGCATTAGCTTCACGGCAAAAGGGCCGATGATGGGAACGCGGCTGGCAATCGACGCTCCGATTCCCAGCCCCCAGTAGGCGTCCTCATCGAAGCGCAGGACTTGACCGCTGAATGCCATGCCAAGAGTCATCAACAGAAGGAATACGCCGACAACCCAAGTCAGTTCGCGAGGATATTTGTGAGCTCCAAAGAGAAACACCTGCACCATATGAATCAGGACGATGGCGACCATGAAGTTGGAACCCCATCCGTGCATGGCGCGGATGAACCAGCCAAGCGCAACCTGATGATTCAGGGCCTGCAGGCTGCTCCATGCTTCGCCGGCGGAGGGCACATAAATTAGCGCCAACAGAATTCCTGTGACCAACTGCAGTAGAAAGACGGTCAGCGCGGCGCTGCCAAAGACGTAGAACCAGCTCGCCGTGTTGCGCGGCACGGGATGGCCGGCCGCTTCGCGAATCGGCGCTGCCAGCTGCAGACGGTGGTCGAACCATTCTCCGACTCTTGTGATCAGGCGCATGGTGGCTTCTCCGAGGTGAGACGTGCTACCGGGTCGCCGGGGGTTGGCAGCTGCCCGGCGTCAATCGTGAGGACACCATTTTCGATTTTGTACGGATATTCGAAAAGCCCACGCTCTGGTGGTCCAGAAGCCCGTGCGCCATCGCGGTAGTATGCTCCGCCGTGACACGGACACATAAAAAGACCAGATTGCTGGAACCAGCGGACTGGGCAGCCGAGGTGGGCACAGTTGATCGCAAACACCTGAAATTGATCGCCTGCGATGCGGCGTACCCAGCACGCCGTGTCTACAGTCTTTCCGTCGGTTGGCATGACCAGGGGACTGCGAAAAGTAGCCATCCGCGTCTCTCCCTCAGGAAAGTTGCTGACGTTTCCCAGCGGCACCCAAGAGAGATATCCATTCCCGCGACCACGAGTGATGGAGGAAAAAAGAAAACGCGCAACCGGCAGAGCCAATACGATCGCAGCGAATCCGTTGAACAGGATCCCCAGCTTCATGAAGAATCCGCGTCGTGAAAGGGCAGTTTCAGCGGGCGGGGCTGTCCCAGTGTTAGTTGACATTTTATTTCTCCGAGGGTTGCGCGTAGTTCAAAGCGGAATAAGGCTGCCCCGGATTCTGCGTACGCCGAGATGCCAGCCAGGCAACTACATCTGTGATTTCCTGATCCGTCATTGGACGGCCGGGGACATTGCCGCGCCAGTCGGGTGCGCCCAGTTCCGGCCTGCCGGTGATCACGATCGTGCGCAGTGCCTGATCGCTGACCAGCGCCAGGAATGAATCATTCGTCACGGCGCTTCCCTTGGACGTCCCCCCACCTTCAGAACCATGGCAGGATGCGCAATATCTTGCAAACACGACTTGGCCACGATCGACATTCCCAACCGCTTTTGCCGCGTATGAGGGTGGATTGGCTCCATCGAGAACTTGTTTGCGCCCCCAGCGGGAAAAGATCCCACTCGTAATCACCTCGATCTGCTGCTCGATCAGCATTCCGCCGGCGCGCTGCGCGAACGCTGGCATCGATGTTCCCCGAATGCCGTTCGCAACAATGTTGCGCATGGTGGTTTCATCGACGATGGCCAGATACACGGGATTGGCGAGGGCGATCGACGCTCCTCCGCGGCCTTCCGCGCCGTGGCAGCCCGCACAGTTCTGTGCGTAGAGAGTGCCGAAGTCCAAAAGCTGGTTCGGGGCAACTGGTTCCGAATTGGTTTGTGGTTCACGATCAGGAATGCTGCAAGCAGCGAGCATCCCCAGGCTGAGGACCGCGAGCGCAGAGAGAATTCTGATCGGCTTCATCTTCATCAGCGGTTCTCCCCGCTCTCTCGCGGTGGAATCGTTCCGGGAGCCTCGATTCCCGCCCGTACGACAAACGAAACATTCTCGCGGGTAGGAAAGCTCGCCTGGCGCACGACCACAAGTCCTGCGACGATGCCGAAAGCCACTTGAGAAGCCATGAACCAGGTCCAATCAATGCGACTCGCGAGCAATGGATTCAGCAGTCCGAGAATTGTGTACAGTAGCCCCGACCACAACGCCGGGGCAATGAGTCCTCCCAGCACAATCGGACGGCGTGGGAACATGGGCAGCATCGCACCGTAGAGCAACCCAACAAAGATGGACACAACGCCGTGTAAAACAAAGGCAATCGCGAAAGCATCAGCATGAAATGAATTCAGCTGCGCGGGTACGAGTCTTAGGGATTCCCGGTAAGCAACTGCGGCCAGCAGGTTGATGGGATACCAGATGCTGCCGATTTTCAGTATCCCGTAGGCACAGGCCATCACTGCCATTGCGATGCTGCCCGCGATGCCACCTTTAACACCTGCAGAAACTGGATAGGTGCGGACCGGGAGCCAAGCGCGCAATTGATCCGGCAGAATCGGTAGCCGATCCACAACTGGCCGCGCAGTGACTAAGCGAATGTCTTCGGGAACGACCGGTACAACCTCTTCATGCTCGTACGGAAGGACTTCACGGAACCAGCCGACAGCGCCTGCCACCGACAGTAGGGCGCCAAGACAGCTTACTGACGTGCTGGTCACCAGGCCCGCGAACAGTAGCGCCGCCCCCAGCGCCAAAATGAACGGCCACGCGGTCGGCGCGGGGACTTCAATCTCGCGCGGAGCACCAGAACCTTCCCTCAATTGCTCTGTCGTGGATAGCGTTGCCATATATGCCTCAGCGTCCAAGAACGTAAACCACGGTGAAAACCACAACCCATACGGTGTCGACGAAATGCCAGTACATCGCGAGCACCGCAACACGATCTGATTGGCTCACTCCCACACGGCCAATAAATCCGAATATCGCAGCTACCGAGAGCATGATCAGACCCGCGGTGACGTGAAAGGCGTGCAAGCCGACAAGCGAGTAATAGGTTGTCCCAAAGAGGTTGGTCGAGATCGTCAGCCCGTGTTCATAGATCAGTCGGTGCCATTCCTGGGCCGTGCCGTAGAGGAACAATCCACCCAGCGCAATGGTCAGCAGCCAGAAGCCGAGGAATAGTCTTGTGTAGTCCCGCTCCAACGACTTCGCCGCAAGGTGAATTGTCAGGCTGCTGGACAATAAGCAAATCGTGTAGAAGATCGGCGTCTCCAGCACTTGTGAGGGCGCCGGTCCCGTGATGCTCTTCCCCAGATAGAAGAGATAGGCAACGACGAATATCGTGAAGATCGCCGACTCGGCGATAATGAGACCGGCCATCGCCACCTTCCCGCGGGATGGTAGATCCCACGCTGCTGCTGTGTTCGGAAATGAAGTTGTCGCTGCGCTCATATGGTTGGTTCACTCATAACGGCTATCGGGATCTTCCGGATGCTTCAGGTCCCACAAGGGGCGGCGGCTCGCGACTGTCGGAACCGTCGCAAAGTTATAGGTAGGGGGCGGCGAAGAAATGGACCATTCCAGCGTCCATGCGTCCCATGGGTCGTTACCGGCCATGGCTCCTTTAAAATAAGAAATTACGAGGTTTGCGACAAACACGAGAATCGCGATTGCCTGAATGAATGCACCGATCGAAATGATGAGGTTCAAGGTGTCCCAACCCCGACCTGGCTCGTAGGTGTAAATCCGGCGTGGCATGCCGAGCGCTCCCGGAATGTGCATCACGTCGAACGTCAGGTGGAATCCGATCAGGAAAAGCCAAAAATGCCATTTGCCCAGACGCTCACTTAGCATCCGGCCAGACATTTTCGGATACCAGTAATAGAACGCACCGAAGATTGCAAACAGAATTCCGCCCACGATCACATAATGAAAGTGCGCCACTACAAAATAGGACAGGCTAAGCTGCCAATCGAAAGGCGAGGCGGCCATCATGATCCCGGTCAGGCCCGCAATGAGGAATTGGAATAGAAATCCGATGCTGAACAGCATGGGTGTTTTGAATTGAATCCTGCCGCCCCACATCGTGCCGATCCAGTTGAAAATCTTGATTCCCGTGGGGACGCCGACAGCCATCGTGGTGAGAGTGAAAAAGCTGTTGGCATAGGAGTTCATCCCGATCGTAAACATGTGGTGCGCCCAGACACTCAGGCTCACGAAAGCGATGCACACGGTTGCGGCAACCATCACCGGATACCCGAAGATCGCTTTGCGTGAAAAGACGGGAATGATTTCTGACATGAAAGCAAAGCAAGGAATGATCAAAATGTAGACTTCCGGATGTCCAAAGATCCAAAAGAAGTGCATCCAGAGGACTGCCGATCCGCCAGCCTGGGTATCGAAGAAATGGCCGCCAAGGTATCGATCGATGAGCAGCATGATTTGAGCGGCCGATAAGGGGGTAATCGCAATCAAAACCATTCCTGCCATTACAAGGTTCATCCACACCAGCAGCGGCATACGATTGATCTTCATACCCGGGCATCGCAGGCACAGAATTGTCGCAATGATATTGATCGCTGTTCCGATGCTCCCAAACCCGGAGACCAGCAGCGCCAGAGTCCAATAGTCAGAACTGTGACCAGGCGAGAAGGCTCGGGCACCCAATGGCGCATACGACCACCAACCCACGTCCGGTGCGCTTCCGGCGCCGTACAAGCCGCTTCCTCCCAGAAAGCTGAAATAAAGAAGAAGTCCTCCCAGAAACGAGAGCCAAAAACTGAAGGCATTCAAGCGCGGAAAAGCCATATCGCGCGCACCGATCATCAAGGGCACCAGGTAATTGGCGAATCCGAACAAGATGGGCATGGCCACAAAGAAAATCATGGTCGTCCCATGCATGGTGAACATGCGGTTAAAGACTTCCGGTGAAACGAAGTTGTTGTGCGAATGCATCAGCTGAATGCGAATGATGAGCGCCTCGACTCCCCCCAATGCCAGGAATAACAGAGACGAAATAATGTAGAGAATCCCCAGCCTTTTGTGATCGACAGTGGTTAGCCACTGATGAAGCTCGTCGACCCAAGGCCTGGCTTCTGTTTGGCTCACGGGAACGGTGATCACATTGGTTGACATAAGCAGATTTCCGAGCGTTCTACTGCAGCGTTTCCATGTAACTCACGACGGCATTCAGATCCGCATCGCTCAGCTTCATGGCGGGCATCAGCGACCCAGGTTTGATTGCGCTGGGGTTCTGAATCCAAAGACGAAGCTTGTCGTGGGTGTTTTCAGCAGCGCCCGCTGCAATCGTGGTGCGGCTCATCAAATGGGTCAGGTCAGGGCCAAAGCGTCCGTCCGCTGGAGTTCCGCCCACCGTATGGCAGTTCATGCAGGCGTTACGTTCAAACACTCGCCGGCCAGCGATTGCGCCCGTGTCTTCGACGGCGGGTCTCTGCTGGGCTTGAACCCAACTGGCGAATGCTTCCGGTCCATCTACCGAAACACGGAGGAGCATCTTGGCGTGCTGTGTTCCGCAATACTGTGCACACTGACCGACGAAGAGTCCTGTACGCTGCGGGTCCATCCACATTCTGTTGGGGTGATTCGGAATGAGATCCGTTTTGCCGGCAAGCTCCGGCACCCAAAAGCTGTGGTCGGTGTCGGCCGAGAGCAATTGCAGAAACGTTGGTGTCGGATGACCGACATCGCTCACCGGGATGTGCAGTTCGTTGGCTGTGACGATCCCCAGCTTCGGGTATCGAAACTCCCACCAGTATTGATGTCCAATGGCGGTGACCTCTACAGCGCCCGCCGGTTCTGGAGCATCTTGAATCGCGTGGATGACTCGCGCAGTGGCCAGGAACAGGACAACGACAATCAGAATCGGAATGATCGTCCAGGCCAGCTCAATCTGCGTGCTTCCGTACACCTGAGCCGGCTCGCGGCCGGCATCCATTGCTCGCTCACGGAACTTGACGACGGAGTAGATCAGTAAGGCAAAAACAACGACAAAAATGATTCCCGTGATGACAAGTACAAAGACGGACAAGTCAGCAATTGACTTGGCTGGAGTGGAGGCGGGAGCGAAGATATTTGTGCCGTGAGAAGACGAGCCTTTTGGCTGGCTTGCCCACACCGCCGTAGCGGACCAAAACAGAAGAAGTATCGTCTGCTCAAAGAACCGCAACGTCGAAGATTTCATTCTCAACATCGACATTTCTCTTCTTCCGCTCTCCGCTTCCGAAAATGCGCCATCGCCAGATTTCGTACTTTCTCCTTATTCCTATTGCAAGGCGGCCACGATTCTTACCGCCCGGAATTCGATTGAATGAAGAGCAAGCGTGCTACCAAAGAGACAGGCGCTCGCATTTCCTGCATTGCAACCGCGATGAAGGCGGACACTCAGGAAATCCCGATCTCTAACTTCGCGGGGCGACTGTCACATGCCGACTGCACGTGTCATCCCTTTGCCGCTTGCGTCAAGTGTCATCGGTGTGGTCACGCAATCGTGGGAACTAGGCTCGGCCCGACCCAGATGAGGCTAGTTTGCAACCGCGAATTTCATGGCAGCGGAATTGCATGGACTCAGCGGCAGCGGAGACTATCCGCGACCTAAACGCTGGGAGTGAATTGCGCGGCAACGATACAGGGCCCACAAAAGAACTCAGGAGGTTCTAATGTCGAAACAAGTTGCAGACGTATTGTGGGAGATGCTGGCGAAGGCTGGTGTCAAACGCTGTTATGGAATCGTCGGAGACGCTCTGAATCCTGTGGTGGACGCGCTGCGCCGAAATGGCGCAATCGAGTTTGTTCCCGTTCGTAATGAGGAATATGGAGTATTCGCGGCGGTCGCGGAGGCTTATTTCACGGGTAAACCAGTTGTGGTGTGCGGAACTGCGGGGCCTGGAGTTGTCCATTTGTTCAACGGATTGATGGACGCACGGAAAGAAGGCGCTCCCATTATCGCCATCGCCGGGGATGTAGAGTCGAGCATTATTGACACATCTGCGCTCGAGGAACTGAACCCGTACAAGTTTTTCGAGGCGGCTTCTCTCTATACCGCACGGCTGGTTAATCCGGAGCAGGCCCGCGCCGTCATCAGCACCGCCATCCGCACGGCTGTTCTGGAAAAGGGTCCCACCGTTCTTGCCATACCTGGCGATGTCGCGTCCGCCGTTGCTCCGGACCAGCCTGCCGGCTTCACCATTGCGGGCCCAGCTATCGTGAGACCTTCCGATACAGACTTCGAAAAATTGGTGAGAATGATCGATGAGGCGAAAACGGTGGCGATCTTTGGTGGGGATGGTTGCAGAGAAGGTCGCGACGAAGTGGTTGAACTGGCGTGCAAGCTGAAGGCCCCCGTCGGCTATGCCTTCCGCGGGAAGCAATGGCTGGAGCATGAGAATCCGAACGCCGTTGGCATGACCGGGCTGATAGGTTATGGGGGAGCGTACAACGCAATCCATGAAGCCGACCTCTTGCTCATGCTGGGCACGGATTTTCCATTCTCAGAATTTCTTCCCGGAGCCAGTGTGAAAAAGGTTCAGATTGACAAGAACCCGAAGCACATCGGCCGCCGTACAGCGCTCGATCTCGGTCTTGTCGGCGATATCAAGTCGACGGTCAGTGCATTGCTTCCAGCCGTGCGCGAAAAGACGGATGGAAAATTTCTAGCGAGGCAGATCGCGCACACGGAAGCCTTCCACAAACTGCTGCAGCACTATGTCGAGAAGGGGCCGGCGATAAAACCGATACGCCCTGAATTCCTCGCCGCAACGCTCAGCGAGCTGGCTTCGGATGACGCAATGTTTTTTGCGGACACGGGTACCGCCTGTATCTGGCTTGCGAGACATATCTACGGTGGAAAAAACCGCAGGCTCTTTGGCTCATTCTCGTGGGCGTCTATGGCCAATGCTGCACCGAACGCGTTCGGATGTGCTCTGGCATATCCCGGCAGACAGTGCATCGCGTTATCCGGCGATGGAGGCTTCACGATGCTGGGAATGGGCGATCTGCTGACGCAGATAGAACGACGAACTCCCGTGATTCAAATCATTCTCAACAACGAAAAGTTCGACTTCGTCCATATCGAACAACAGGAGGCCGGCATCGTTCCCTTTGGCGTGGAGTTCAAGAATCCAAATTTTGCGAAGGTTGCTGAGGCAATGGGCGCGAAAGGGATTCGTATCGAGGAACCCGAAGACGTTCGAGAAGGCCTGGCCGAAGCTCTCGCGTACAAGGATGGCCCCGTGGTTGTCGACGCCGTCGTAGATCCCTTGGCGCTTGCCATGCCGTCCCATTCACCTTTCCACACCGTTAAGGGGTTCACCCTTAGTTTCGCCAAGCAGGTGCTGAGCGGCAGGCTGGATACGGTGATCAAGGAGATGGAGCGAAACGTGGGAATCGTCTGAGCCATGCGGCCGGGTAGAGCCTCCCTCAGGAATCCGACGGAAGCTGAAGATGCAACGACTCTGTTTCCTGTCCCGAGGCATCGAAATCAGACACGTCCAGGGAGGGTTGGAGGTGTTGTGCCGCCCTCCCATGCGTTTGCTCTCGCAACGATCGGAACACCACCGAGCAGTTTCGCATCGCCTTCGGCGCGTGGAAGGAAATATTGGGTATGACTAAACCCATTCTGGTGGTAACCAGCCGTTACACGAGGGCAGTTGAAGACCGTATCGACCGCGATTACAACGCTCGGCGAAACCCGAACCAGTTTCCTTTCAGCTGTCAGAGTCTGCTTTCCGCAGCGGAGGGAGCCCACGCCCTGTTCATCACGCCGGCAGACCGGTTGGACTCTGGGTTTTTCCGGAATATTTCGCCCACCGTAAAAATTATCGCCACCTACTCGGTGGGTTTTGAGCATATCGATCTGGAAGCCGCCGCTCGCAGGAAAATTCCAGTCGCCTATACCCCTGGTGTCAACAGTGAAGCAACGGCCGACATCGCTATGCTGCTTTTACTGGGAGCTTCGCGTCGCGCTTACGAGGCTCAGGAACTGGTTCGAACGGGAGCGTGGAGACCCTTGAGCCCCGACATGCTCTTGGGATGGCAGGTCGGTGGCAAAGTTTTCGGCATTTTGGGAATGGGGCGCGTGGGACAGGCCGTGGCACGTCGAGCACGAGGATTCGGAATGAAGATTCACTATTCGAACCCATCGGAGTTATCTACGGAAATCGCAGGCGATGCCGTCTACCACGAGGATCCTTCGGATCTGCTTCGCGCAAGTCAGTTCTTGAGCCTGCACGCACCGGAGACTCCTCAGACCCGCCATTTCTTGAACTCCAAAGCCCTAAGCCTTCTGCCCCCGGGGGCTATCGTGGTGAACACGGCTCGCGGAGGATTGGTGGTCGACGAAGACCTCATCGCGGCTCTCAAGAGCGGGCGGGTCGCCGCTGCCGGACTCGACGTATTTGAAGGCGAGCCAAAACTTCACCCGGAATATGTTTCGCTGAAAAATACATTTCTACTGCCGCATATCGGCAGCGCTACGATCGAAACCCGTACAGCCATGGGTATGCTGGCCCTGGACAATGTGGATGCGGTGCTGAACGGTAGGCCGGCGCCCACCCTAGTCCAGCCCTAGTCGCAGTCGGGAATTATCTCAGCCACATCTAGGACGAAAGCGATGAGCGAACGCAGGAAGGTAGTCATCATCGGCGGGGGATTTGGTGGGCTTTCTGCCGTTTCTGCCCCCAGCGCTTGAACTCACATCGAGTGTACCTTATGCGGATCGATCGGCGAAACTATCACCTTGTCCAACCACTGCTCTACCAAGTCGCGTCGGGCTCGAGGCCGGTTGCTCAAGGCTGCTCTTGACGGTCAGCGATTGCAGACCTGTCTTTGAGTGCGGTTCGTGCGCAGGCAGCTTTCGCAGTTTCCATGTCGCGTCTTCCGATACAATCTATGCGACATAGCCGCAGGGACAGAACGCAGAAGCTTGTGACATAGTGTTTTCACCGTACTTTTGATAGGGGACGGGGGAATGAGTGCGCAAGACGTACCGGCTGTATTCATCGTCGATGATGATGCTGACGTGCGTGAGTCTCTTCAGGAACTCCTGGAGTCGGTCGGGCTGCACTCTCAGTCTTTTGGAACTGCACAAGAGTTCTTAGCGGTTGGGCACGGTGACGGTCCCAGTTGCCTGATTCTGGATGTGAGGCTTCCAGGTATCAGCGGCCTGGATCTTCAGCACGAACTGAAAAGAGGGAGAATAAGTATTCCCATTATTTTTCTCACGGCTCATGCTGACGTTCCGATGTCGGTCAAGGCCATGAAGTCCGGAGCGGTTGAGTTTCTGACTAAGCCATTCAGGCATCAGGATCTCCTCGATGCGGTCCAGCGATCGCTTACGCGAGCTCGCATCCTGCGCGAGAAAGAGCGAGAGTTAACTGAACTGCGACATCGTTGTGAAAGACTCAGCGTTCGTGAACGCGAAGTAATGAAACTGGTCGTCTCCGGAATGCTTAACAAGCAGGCTGCAGCGGAACTCGGTGCCAGCGAAGCGACCGTCAAAATGTATCGCAGCCAGGTCATGAAAAAGATGCAGGCGAAATCCTTGCCTGAGCTTGTCAGGATGGCAGACAAGCTCAGGTCTTGATAACCGTTGTGTCCCGCCTGTCAGCATCGCGTCGCCAATCCATCGAAAGTAGCGGTCTAACCTACTAAAGTCTAGTTTTGCCCGCCAAAAGATCGATTGCTCCAGGAGTGCCATCACGCTACTCTCAGGCATGCCACCGGACCAAACCTCCAAATTGATTGCCATCATTGACGATGATGAGGCTATGCAAGATTCTCTGCGCGACCTCTTGGAGGCGGCGGGGCTTGCGGCTCGGAGCTTCGGATCCGCGGAGGAGTTTCTCAAATCCGATTTGCATTGCACGGCTGCGTGCTTGATCGTTGACATCCGCATGCCGAAGATGTCTGGTCTGGAGTTGCAGGCCAAGCTGAAAGAAGAGGAATGCAACCTTCCCATCATCTTTATTACTGCTCATGGAGATGCTCGAATGCGTATTCAAGCCATGAGACGGGGTGCAGTCGAGTTCCTTGCAAAGCCGTTCGATCATCAATTGTTACTTAAAAGAGTTCGTTCCGCTCTGGATATGTGAAAAGCTCGCGTTATCGCAGTCTCGTGGCGAGCCTTAAGTGTAGAGGTTTCTGTGGGAGATCATGCAACAGTGACGAACGCTGGGGCGGCGGATCAGGTCGAGCGAACGTTCGAGCGGATCATAGGTAGTAGCGCTGCTCTTGAATCGGTCCTCGCTCAGGTGGAGCAGGTTGCTCCCACAGACTCGACGGTCCTCATCGAAGGAGAAACCGGTACCGGAAAAGAGCTCATCGCCCATGCCATTCACAATGCAAGTCAGCGCTGCGGGCGCTCATTTATCAAGCTGAATTGCGCCGCTATCCCGCTCGATCTTCTGGAAAGCGAGTTGTTCGGTCACGAGAAGGGCGCCTTCACTGGAGCAATCGCGCAGAAGATCGGGCGCTTCGAAATGGCTGACAAGGGCACGCTATTCTTGGACGAAGTAGGCGATATTCCCCCTGCGCTGCAGCCGAAGTTGCTGCGTGTTTTGCAGGAGCAGGAGTTCGAGCGACTCGGAAGCGGTAGAACTCACAAGGTCGATGTTCGTCTCGTCGCTGCAACCAATCGGAATCTGGGCAAGATGGTAGCGCGCGGTCAGTTCCGCAGTGATCTCTACTATCGTCTGAACGTCTTTCCCATCCTGTTGCCTGCGCTCCGCGAGCGCCGGGAAGACATTCCCGAACTCGTAACGCACTTCGTGAAGATCCTCAGCCGCCGCATGGGGAAACAAATCGATGGCATTCCTTCAGAGATAATGGCTGCCTTCCAGTGGCATTCCTGGCCTGGAAATATACGGGAATTGCAGAACCTGGTTGAACGTGCGGTTATCCTTTCGCGTGACGGCGTGCTCCCGAACCCTCTGCAGAAGAGGCAAACGAGCGCCATTATCCTCAGTTCCAACGCACAGTCTTCCCTATCGTCGATAAACTGGGAAGACTCAGATCGCGCTCTGGTCGTGGAGACGCTTGAGCAGACCGGCTGGATCGTAGGCGGACCACGCGGTGCCGCGGCCAAACTGGGACTGAAGCGAACCACGCTCCTGGCGAAGATGAGAAGACTAGGGATCTCACGACCTATTCCTCAGGACGGGACAGACCTTCTCGGCGTCACTTGAGAAGATGCTGAGGCGTGAAATTCCACTGGCGGCCGAGCTTGAAAAGTCAGAAGTTAACAGGCACGCCGGACTTCGAACGAGAGTGACATTGTTCCCTTATGCAAGTGAAGCACTCTTCGATCGCAGTGGCAAATCACATTGAAGGAGCTTCTCCAACGCGTCCTCTCTTTGGAATCCTGAGCGCTATCGTTTTCGTTGTCGCGGTGGCCTTGATGGCATGCAGGTCAGAAAAACCTCAGGAAACACCATCCATCACCTTCACCAAAATTCCTCCTGCAGCCCAGGGTGGCCGGGAAAGAGTGGATGCGATCTCTGGACGGGTTAGAAACGCTCAACCAAAGCAGCAGATTGTTATTTATGCGCACAGCGGGCAATGGTGGGTGCAGCCATGGCCCGATCATCCCTTCATTCCCGTCAAAGCAGACTCTACGTGGAGCACGGAAACTCATCTCGGATTTGAGTATGCTGCGTTATTGGTGGAGCCGGACTATCATCCGTTGCCCACGACGGATGCGCACGAAATCAAACAGCCGATCGCCGCCGCAATGACCAGTGCCAACAGCTGCATCGAATGGCTGGCACACGAACCTCCCAACCTGGACCGGGCCCGTGCAGCAGCAACCCGAATCGACAAATATGGGAATAGCGCTGCCGAGATCATCGATCGGATGCGTGCGTTCTACAAGAAGTCTCCGCCGCAACGCGAGTTGGTCGACGTGAACAGAATCATCCCCGAAATTCTTACACTGCTGTGTGGCGAGGCCACGCGATCATCAGTGGCCATGCGTATGGAACTTGCCGCGGAACTGCCCCGTAGTCATGGCGGACCGCGTGCAACTTCAGGAGGGGTTCATGAACCTGATGCTCAATGCCATCGAAGCCATGCAGGAGTCGGGCGGAGAACTCACGCTGAAATCACAACTGGAACAAGACGGGCAACTATTGTTCTCGGTCAGCGATACAGGCCCCGGACTACCAGCTGGGAATGTTGACCAGATCTTTTCTGCCTTCTTTACCACCAAGTCGAAAGGCAGCGGGATGGGGCTGGCCATCAGCCGTTCCATTGTGGAGGCGCACGGCGGGCGGTTGTGGGCGACCGCCAACAACGGACATGGCGCAGCTTTTCATTTCACGTTGCCCACCCATGTGGCGGAGTCAGCATTGGTCATCTAAACATGTTTTTCGGATTTTGATCATGAGACCGGACACGACATATCTTTCGGCGTTTCCTTATTCGCTGTCACTAGTGCAGTGTTGCTCATCGGAATAAGATTCAATCCCATGGCTCACGAGACTCGACGCACCATCAGGAAGCAGGAATCGGTCGATTTGCCGACCCGAATCGAAACGAGACGGCATGGTTGGTCCACGCCCTGCCGGACGGTGACGGTCAATGCATGGAGGCAGGCATTCCTCCTAGTCGCATTTCTGGTGCTGGGGGGGTGTGGCCGGTCGCCAAACGCATCAACGCCAAGCATCGCGATCACAAGAATTCCATCTGCCGACGAAAACAAGTACGACACAGTTGCTGCCATCAAGGGCACCGCGGTCGGTGTCCGCCCGGACCAGCAGATCGTGGTCTATAGCAGAAGCGAGGAGTTGTGGTGGGTGCAGCCCGTCGCAGACCGCCCGTTCACCCAAATCCAGAACGGTTCACGTTGGCAGAGCCAGGTCCACCTCGGTACTGAGTACGCCGCATTGCTCGTCGAGCCTGGTTATCACCCGCCGGAGACGGCGGAATCGTTGCCGTCAAAAGGAGACGGTGTCGACGCAATCGCGGTCGTACAGGACAAGCGTGGAACGTCAAGTTCGACACAACCAAAGGTGCTGCATTTCAGCGGTTATGACTGGACCGTACGGACAGCTGCCAGTAATCGCGCCGGCACAAGAAATTCATTTGATCCGGCGAACGCGTGGACGGACGAACGCGGCGCATTGCATTTGCGCATCGCCAGACGCAAGGACAAGTGGACGTGTGCCGAGGTTAAGCTCACCCGCAGCCTCGGATACGGAACTTACACCTTCGTGGTGCGCGATACCTCGCAATTGGAGCCCTCCGCCGTTCTAACGCTGCTCACGTGGGATGGGATCGGCGGTGAACCGAATCACCGTGAGCTTGACGTCGAAATCAGCCGCTGGGGCTACCTCGAGAACGAGAATGCACATTATGTCGTCCAGCCCTACTTCATTCCCGCAAATATGGTTCGATTTCGAGTGCCAGGCGACGTGCTCATGCACTCTTTCCAGTGGAAGTCCCGTCGTGTGACATTCTCGACTGTGGCCGGATCGTCGGCGCGCGTGATCCAACAACATACTTTTACCTCGGGAGTGCCAGCTGCGGGTGGGGACGCGGTCCGTATGAATCTGTATGTCTTCAATAAAGGTCAGGTCCCCCTAAAAAATGAAATGGAAGTCGTGATTGAGAAATTCGAGTTCTTCCCGTAATGCTCAATGTAGCGGCACATCGATTGGTTACGTTGGCTGTGATGGCATGCCTCGTCAGTGAAGCGCATGCCCTAGACCCACATCGCAACTTCCCTCAGTATGTCCGGGAGAAATGGAGCGCTGCGAATGGTCTGCCGGGCGGCGCGGTTCATGCTATCGCGCAAAGCCCGGATGGCTATCTTTGGATCGGCACCGACAAAGGCCTCGTACGTTTTGACGGATTCACCTTCCTGCCCGTGCCACCGAAGTCGCTTTTGCCTCAAAACGACCCGATTCTGGGATTAACTACTGATGCCGAGGGCGATCTGTGGGTGCGCATGCAAACTGCAGGAATCCTTCGTTATAACCGTGGGAAGTTTGAGAATCTCGCATCCGGACCCAATGCCACCGTCACTCAGGTGACAGCGATTGCACGGGAAAGTGTCGCCGGAATGCTGCTCTCGGACCTGATCAGCGGGACCCTCCGGCTGCGCAGGGGAAAGCTGGATCTGGTAGCTCCGGCAACAATCCTGCCGGGAGCGGCTGTGACGTCGTCGATGGCAGAAACTGCAGGTGGCAACATCTGGCTGGGAACACTGGGAGCTGGCCTTTTCTATCTGGAGAACGGACGCGTCACGCGGGTTACTCAAGGACTCACGGAGACGAAGATTAATTGCCTATTGCTGGTTGGCGAGCAGGAATTGTGGGTGGGCACCGATCACGGACTGTTTCGATGGAGTGGTACGGGATTTCGGCGTACTGAATTGGGGCCTTCGCTCCGTGACCAGCAAGTGCTGACTATTCTTCGCGATCGCGATGCGAACATCTGGGTGGGTACTACGCGAGGTCTTTTGCGAGTCAATGCGAGCGGTACTTCCCTTGCCGAGGAAGAAGGCATGCAGAGAGCCGGTGCTGTCAACGCGCTGTTTGAGGATCGCGAAGGAAATCTGTGGGTTGGGGGTGCCACGGGATTAGAGCGCATCCGAGACAGCGCATTCATTACTTACTCCACGGATAAGGGACCTTCCCCGTACGCGAGTGGTCCCGTTTACGTTGACGGGGAAGATCGCACATGGTTCGCTCCCGAAAAGGGTGGACTGTACTGGATCAAAAATGGCCACATTCACGCTGTCAAGCCGGCGCTGCTGGGGAAAGATGTGATCTATTCCATTGCCGGACGCGATCACGAAATCTGGATCGGACGCCGACAAGGAGGCTTAACCCATCTGCGGTACAGCAGCGGACCCATCACAACAGAAACCTACGGCCAGGCGAATGGGCTGGAGCAAAACAGTGTGTACGCCACTTACCAGGGTCGCGACGGAGCAGTTTGGGCGGGTACCCTGACCGGCGGCGTCAGCAGACTAAAAGACGGAAAATTCACTATCTACACAACCACAAACGGACTGGCCTCGAACACGGTCTCATCAATCCTCGAAGGTCACGATGGAACGATCTGGTTTGGGACTCCAAACGGCCTTAGCGCGTTGGCAAATGGGAAATGGAGGACCTATTCGCTCCAAGACGGACTGCCATCCGACAACGTAAATTGTCTCTTTGAAGATTCAGCCGGTGCATTGTGGATTGGAACCTCAGCGGGTCTTGCGTACTTCCAAATGGGGCAAATGCACACTCTTCAGGAAGTCCCGGAGTCACTGCGCGAACAAATAGTCGGAATGGCGGAGGACAAAAGCAGAAGGTTTTGGATCGCGACCTCAAATCATGTCTTGCGCGTTCCGCACGACAAACTGCAAAGCGGTGTTGTGACGGCTGTCGATGCTCGCGAATATGGGCAGGCCGATGGTCTCGAGAGCACTGAAGGAGTGAATCGGAGCCAATCGGTAGTCTCAGACTCAGCGGGCAGGATCTGGTTTTCACTCAGCGGCGGCTTGTCGGTTGTTGATCCATCCCAGCTCACTGACAATTCAGTTCGCGCGCTGCCTCACATCGAGGCGATCACAGCCGATAACAACACCGCAAACCTCGACGCCTCCGTTCGAATTCCTCCATCTCCCAGGCGAATCACGTTTGAGTACACGGGGCTGAGCCTCGCGGTGCCCGGGCGGATTCGCTTTCGATATTTTCTCGAAGGTTTCGACAGTAGCTGGAGCCAGCCGGTTGCAGCGCGAGAAGCCGTTTACACGAACCTTGAACCCGGCTCCTATCGATTCCGGCTTGTCGCCAGCAACAGCGAGGGACTGTGGAACGGGCCAGAAACTGCGATCGCTTTGAACGTCGCCCCGGCCTACTATCAAACTTACTGGTTCCGTTTGTCGTGCATCGCCGTCTTTATTGCCCTCCTCTGGGCACTTCATCGATGGCGCATTTATCATCTCAGGGGTCAGGAAAAGCGTCTGCGGGACGTTGTGGAGACGATTCCGGCGATGACTTTCACTACTTTGGCTGACGGCTCTTTTACATTTGTGAATAAGCGCTGGACCGAATACACGGGGCTTTCTGTCGAGGAAACCTCAGGCATAGGTTGGCAGCGTGCGCTCCACCGCGAAGATCTAGCGCGCCATTCCGGAAAGTGGCGCATCTCGGTTGCGACCGGACAGCTTTTCGAAGACGAGGCCAGGTTTCGTACCGCCGCTGATGGGGAATATCGCTGGTTTCTAGTGCGTGGTGTCCCACTTCGGGACCCGCATGGAAAGATTGCTCAATGGTACGGAACCCTCACGGACATTGAAGAGCGCAAACGTGCAGAGCAAGAGCGCGAGAAATTGCGCCAACTGGAGGACGATCTTTCCCACATCAATCGCGTGAGCATGTTGGGCGAGATGGCCGCCTCTTTGGCGCACGAAATCAAACAGCCGATCGCCGCCGCAATGACCAGTGCCAACAGCTGCATCGAATGGCTGGCACACGAGCCTCCCAATCTTGACCGGGCCCGTGCGGCAGCAGCCAAAATCGATAAATATGGGAATCGTGCGGCTGAGATCATCGACCATATCCGGTCGCTGTATAGGAAGTCTCCTCCACAAAGCGAACTGATCGACGTGAATGAAATCGTCCACGAAATATTCACATTGCTGCAGGGTGAGGCTATCCGATACTC
>Ga0210393_10000956_pt1 | contig 24861 bp, 26 predicted proteins | sample IncBWC27OmetaG_FD_160068 | JGI IMG/M metagenome (GOLD analysis project Ga0210393, IMG submission 160068) | Forest soil microbial communities from Barre Woods Harvard Forest LTER site, Petersham, Massachusetts, United States - Inc-BW-C-27-O ... | reverse complement strand
GTTCACGCCGATCCAGGGGGAGATTCGAATCCGGCTCCGTCGAAACAAATCCCACGTCGAATTTGTCGTCTCCGACACGGGCAGGGGAATTGAGCCGAAAGTGCTGCCTTACGTCTTCGACCGCTTTCGCCAAGCTGATAGCAGCACGACTCGCGAACACGGCGGCTTGGGCCTGGGTCTGGCTATTGTGCGTCACCTGGTCGAGCTGCACGGGGGCACGGTGCTTGCTCGCAGCGAAGGAGAGGGCAAGGGCGCGGAATTTATAGTGCAGTTGCCGATATCAGCGGCGGTCCAATCGGCGCAGCCCCGCGATGGAGTCCGACTTCTTCCCAGTGCCATCGCAAGCACGCCTGGCGCGATGCCGTCGCTGGCCGGTTTGCGGGTCCTGTTGGTGGATGATGAAGCGGACGCGAGGGAGATGGTTGCGGCTATTCTGATCGAAGCCGGCGCCGAAGTTATCACTGCGAGTGCGGCGCGACAGGCCTTCGAGTTGATCACGCAGACGAAACCCGACGCATTAATTTCGGATATCGGCATGCCCGGAGAGGACGGCTACGAGCTCATACGCAAGGTGCGTACGCTTTCGGCGGAGCAGGGCGGCCAGGTTCCCGCGATCGCGCTGACCGCATATGCGCGCACGCAGGATCGGCTCAAGGTTCTCTCGGCCGGTTACCAGATGCATGTGCCGAAGCCGGTGGAACCGGTCGAGCTCGCGACCGTCGTTGCCAGCCTGACGAAGAGGTTATGAATCTTTCCAGCCGCTGCGGTTCACAGCGGCTTGTGCCAGAACTCCATGGCGACGCGCTCGGCGCCGACGAGGACGCGGTCGAAGCCGACTTTGCGGTAGAGGCCGCGGGCGACGCGATTGTCCTCGCGCACTTCTAGCGTGATGCGGCAGCAGTTGAGATCGCGCGCTTTGAGCTCGATTCGATCGAGCAGCATCGCGCCGATGCCGGTGCCGCGCACGGCCGCATCGACGAAGATGTCGTGGATATTGAGCAGCGGGCGCGCGAGGAAGGTCGAAAATCCGAGGAAGCAGATCGCGAAGCCGACTGGCGCGTCGGCTTGATAAGCAAGCAATACGTAGCAGGCCGGATGAGCGCGCAGGCCCGGCACGAGGTCGCGCTTGACCTGCGCCGACGGCAGCACTCCCCCTTCCATCGGATCGAGCATGTAGGCTTCGAGCATCGTGAGGAGCGCGTGCTGATGCTCAGCGCGCGAGAGATCGGCGTCTACGATGCTGATGTTGTCCGCGCGCTTAGCCGTCATTGGACTTTGGTGCCGTCCTTGTAGACCTCTTCCCAGTTTTTGAAACCGTTGGGGTCCCATCGCTTCCACACGCCGTCCTGCTTGCCGTCTTTGTAGATGCCCATCGCAGCGATTTTGCCGTCGGTGTACCAGCCGACGTGCTGGCCGTCCTGCACGCCATCCTTGTAGTGATCGACCGAAGCCTTCTGGCCGTTGTCGTACCACATAGTCCATTCGCCGCTCTGTTTGCCGTCGTGATATTCGCCCTGGAGCATTTTCGAATTGTCTTCGCGATAGATCAGGTACGGTCCTTCTTTGACGTCCTGGCCGTCTACTGGTTTCACGCAAGAAATCTCGGAGCCGTTGGGCGGGCCCTGGCCGAGTTGCTTAGTGCCGGGGGGACAGAGCGGCGCCGCTTTGCAGGCGGCGAGCGTTGTCGCGAGCATGAATGCGACGATCTTGGGTTTCAACGAAAATCGAGAAAGGGGCATATGGTACCGGTTGTGGTGCTTTGAGGAGGATGCCACCCGCCCTATGGAATAGCACGTCGCAAGCGGAATTGGGCACGTGGAAGAGTTCATCTACTGAAAGATCGGCTGCGCGAGCGGGCGTTGCTTGTCAGGTTTGCAACAAAGCGATGTTGGTGGAAATGTGGGGTCAGGATCGAGAAATCGAAATTGCGGTCACAAGGAGAAAGACTATGGCAAGCAAATCCGCAACTCGAGTGAGAGAAATCACGGATACGCCGACCGATCTCGCCGGCGATGCGGTGGTTGAGATCTCGGGCGCACTTCGGGAATTGCTGGCGGACGTGTTCGCGCTCTATCTGAAGACGAAGAACTTCCACTGGCATATGAGCGGGCGTCATTTTCGCGACTACCATCTGCTCCTGGACGAGCACGGCGAGCAAATCTTCGCGATGACTGACGATATCGCGGAGCGCGCGCGCAAGATCGGCGGCACGACGCTGCGATCCATCAGCGACGTCAGTAAACATCAGCGGCTGAAGGACAACAATGCGGAATTTGTCGAGCCGCTGGATATGCTGAGTGAGCTGCGCGCTGACAACCTGAATCTGACGCGCAGCATGCGGGCGACGCATGAGGTTTGCGAGAAGTATAACGACGTCGCGACGGCCAGCCTGATCGAGGTTTGGATCGATCAGACTGAACGGCGGACGTGGTTCCTGTCGGAGATCGTCGCGGAGAAGTAGCAGCAGCGCTCGCGGCCTCCGGCGACAGAATCGGCAAAGGTCTCCTCACTGGAGAGGAGACCTTTGCTTTTGGTGGCTAATTCGATCCGGTCGAGCCGAGCAGGTTGCCGCCGAGAGTCGCGTTGCCGACTGAGACGTCGCCGATCACGTTGATCAGCGCGGGCTTGCCGGATTTGAACGCGCGCTCGAGCGCGGGTTTTATCTGCTCGTTGGTTTCGACCTGCTCGCCGTGGCATCCCATCTCGGCAAAGATTTTGTCGTAGCGGATGTTCGGCAGCATGTTGAACGGATCGGTGCGGCCCTTCAGACCCGGCATCTGATCGAAGTTCGGGCCCCATGAGCTGTTGTTCCACAACACCGTGATGACCGGCAGCTTGTAGCGCGCCGCCGTCTCCATGTCCCATCCGCCGATTCCCAATCCGCCATCGCCGCTGATGACGACAACTTGCTGGCCCGGCCGCGCGAGCTGCGCGCCGATGCCCATCCCGACGCCGTGGCCGACCGGCGCGAGAGGGCCGGCGTCGACGACCTGGCCCATGAAGCGGCAGGTGAACGCGCGGCTCATCCATCCGGAGAGCGTGAAGCTGTCGATGACGGTGGTCGCGTTCTTGTCGAGCACGGTGATCAGATCTTCGCACAGGCGCGCCGGATGAATCGGCTGATTCTTGGCGACCTTGGCGTTCTGCTCCTTGATCGTATTGTCGAAGCGCTGGCGCGTTTCCCAGACCTGCTTGACCCACGGCGAGGTTTTATTTTTCGAGAAGTCGAGCTTGAGTTCCTTGATGCGCTTGATCATCTGCTGCAGCACGATCTTCGGATCGCCGACCATCGGCAGGTCCGCGTTGACCTGCCATCCGATTCGAGTCGCCGTCGGATCGATCTGGATGTACTTGGCCTTGTCGGTCCACGTCGGTGGCTGTCCGAAATGCTCGCCGCTCCAGAAGCGGAATCCGATTGCGAGGACGACATCGGCGCCACCTGTGAACGGCTTCTTGAACGCGCCGCGAATCGCGAGCGGATGTTCCTCGGACACAACACCCTGGCCGGCGCGACGCGCGTAAATCGGGATGTTAGTCAGCTCGACGAACTCGCGCATCTCAGGCCCGGCCTGCGACCAGAACACTCCGTCGCCGCATGCGATGACCGGCTTCTCGGCCGCCACCAGCATCTCGAGTGCGCGATCGACCTTGGCCGGTTCGGCGGCCGAGCGGACGTCGTCGATAGTAAATTCGCGCGCGCCCTTGCGCTGCCCCGCGTCTTCTTCGTGGTGATAGAGAATGTTTTGCGGAATCTCGAAGAGCGCGACGCCCTGCGGCGGCGAGATGGCTTCGCGGAAGGCGGAGCGCAGATCGAACTGAATCGTGGACCAGTCGGTCACGCGCTTGGTGAACTTGGAAAAGCTGGCGACGACTTCGGAGCCGTAGGCCTCCTGGAACGAGCCGAGATGATCCTCGGTGTTGGGATGCTGACCCGAGATACAGACGACGGCGCTGTTTGTCAATCCCGCGACGCAGAGTCCGGTGACGGCGTTGGTGAGACCGCATCCCGCCGTGACCATACAGACCCCGACTTCGCCCGACGTGCGCGCGTAGGCGTCGGCGGCGTAGGCTGTTGCCTGTTCGTGGCGCATATGGATCAGCTTGATGTCGTGATTGCGCAACTGGCCGAGGATGGGAAACAGATGGCCGCCGTTGATCGCAAAACAATACTTCACACGATTTTCGCGCATCACGCGCGCGATTAATTCTCCGCCGTCAGCTTTCGCCATTACTGAGCTCCTTTGAGGAAGTCTTCTCGCTTGCGTTGAATCCTTGCACATTTGCGGCGTCGCCGAAAAGCGCGAGGAGCGAGGAAGGGGAAGTATTGGGAAGCGTGACGATATGACACTGCAAAGCGCAATCAGAGGGAGGGTTGATCGCCGTCTGCAAGCCTGTCAGTTTTTACCACGTTCGGTGGTGCTGGCTCGGTCGGATTCGAGCGCTGGGTTTGGGGCGGTGGAGTGGCGGAAGTAGTAACCGAAAGCCAACTGGCGAAATATAATTCCAGGATCCCACGATGCGGCGCGTTCTCGCCTCACTAATTTTAATCACAACGCTTGTCACCGCGGCAGCCACTGCGCATTGCGACTCGGTGCCTCAGGTAGCCGCGAACCCTTCCGTGCCGACGTCTTCATCTCAGTTCTCGCTGATCGACCCCAGCACCTGGCATTGGCCGCAGTACGACATCCGATCATTCAAACCGCAGGATCCAAACACGTGGCCGTTCATTCCAGTGCCTGAAATTGCGACCGACCCCAACGGCGGCGTCACCTACGGCGTGTTGCCGGTGTGGTTGTTCACCGACGAAAAGAGCGAAATCAGCAGCATCTTGGCGCCCGACATAAACTCCAACAGTACTCTCGGACCGGGCGGAAACTTTCGCTACCTGGCGTATCCTTCGTCGGATACGAATTGGTACGTCGTCGCCGGTGCGCAGGAGACAATAGCGCGCAAGGTCGACCTCGATTATCAGACCGGCCGCGAGCATAAGAAGTGGTGGTCGTTCGAAGGCCGTTTCTTTTTCGAAAAGGATCCGACCGAGCGCTTCTACGGCCTGGGCAACAACTCGCACTTCGGCAACCAGACCAATTACACGACCGAACAGCTTTACGGTCAGGCGATCGTAGCCCTGAACCTGAGCGACCGGTGGCAGTTGTCCCTGATGGAACGGCCGCGATACGTGAGAATCCAGGAGGGCGGCTTCGACTCGGTAGCGTCGATCTTCAAGTTGTTCCCGCATCAGAAGGGTATCAACGGCGGCAGCGAACTGCTCCAGCAGCCGATGATTCAATACGACTCGCGCGACTCAGTAGATATCCCGCGATCAGGCACGCTGGGGCGGCTCTACTACGGAAATGCGCAGCGCGGATTCGGCAGTTCGTTTTCTTACAACCGCTTCGGCGGGGAATTGCGCCAATACCTTTCCATCGGCCAGCGAGTCACTTTGGCCGGTCACCTGTTCACCGAGTACGAGCCGGCCGGTAACGAGATGCCATTCTGGTCGCAGGCGCGCCTGGGCGGCGACGAGAGCCTGCTCACCGATCAGGAAACGCTGCGCGGCTACGGCACCAGCCGCTTCATCGACAACAATCTATTCGTGATGAACCTCGAGGTGCGCACGCGGGTTTGGGATAAAGACGTTTTCGGCACTCACGGAATACTCGAGCTGGCGCCATTCGCCGAAGCGGGACGCGTCGGGCACGAGATGAGCTACAATCCGTTCGAGGATCTGCATCCGGTCGGCGGCATCGGATTTCGCGGAATCGCGGAGCCGTTCGTGGTCGGGTACGTTGACATCGGATGGGGCGGCGAAGGCGCCGCCGTCTTCTCGGGTATCGATTATCCATTCTAAGCTGACTCCGAAAGCCGTCGGCACGGCGCTATTTGTTTTTTTCCTGAGCGTGCGAAGTCTGAGCGTCGCGGCCGAGACGCGTCCGTCCGTTTCGGACTTTCTGGGACAAGTCCAGGCCACCTATGACAAGATGCAGAGCTATTCGTCAGTGGGCGAGACCACGTTGGACCTCTTCACGCCCGCTATGGGATCCCAAAAGTCGCATTACACCTTCTCAATCAAACTCGCGCGGCCAAACCTGTACCGGATCGAATGGGAGCAACACTCGCCTTACATGAACACCAGCGGGGCGGCCTGGTCCGCCGGCGCCGGAAACTTCATCTCGGTTCCGGGGCAGAAGCCGATGCAACCGAAAGACATGTCGGCCGCGTTGTCGATGGCGACGGGATTATCCGGCCGCGCTGCGGCCACCATACCCCCCATCTTTTTTGGCCTCAGCTTCAACAGCCTCAAGGTCGTGGACGCGGCATTTGGGCCAGACGCGGACATCGAAGGAGACCCGTGCTACGTCATCACGGGAAAAACTAAAACAAGCGGGGTGAAGATGTGGATCTCCAGGAAATCAAAGTTGCTCCGGCAGATAAGAAATGACCTCAGCGCTCTGCCGAAAGTTCCAGACATGACCGATGAGCAAGTCAAAAGCGTGATCCAGTCGATGGGCCAAACGCCAACTGCCGAGGCGATCAAGAGTATGAAGGAGCAGATGAACGCTATGCGGGCCATGAGCTCAGGAATGACGGGGTCTATGATCCAGGTTCAGCGGAAAATTGTCGTGAATGCTGCGTTGAGTAAGGCTGATTTCGCGCCGCAGGCCACTCCCGCGGGAAAGTAACACGGGCGCGACCTGGCTCGCGCCGATCGGAACTCTGTTTCGCCTCAGATGCGGCTTTCTGAATTAGACTACGACTTGCCTGAAGAGCTGATTGCGCAGGAGCCGCTCGCTCGGCGCGACGAGGCGCGCTTGCTCGTGCTCGATCGCAAGACCAAATCGATCGAGCATTCGCGCTTCTACAAACTCGTGCGCCATCTGCGCGATGGCGACCTGATCGTGCTGAACGACACGCGCGTGCTGCCGGCGCGGCTGTTCGCGCAGAAGGAATCGGGCGGCCGCGTCGAGTTGTTGATGGTGCGGCCCGCGAGCGCGCTCGAAGGTCCGGCGGGAGCGTGGCTCGCGCTTATCCGGACGCATCGCGTGCTGAAGGACAACGCGCGGCTAATCCTCGGCGATGGCCAGGTGCTGAGAATCGCCGGCTACGCGCGGCCGGGGCGGCCGATCGTTGTGGCTGAAGGCGGAACTTCGATCGAGCAGATACTGAATCGCGACGGCACTCTCGCGCTGCCTCATTATATACATCGCACGGTCGGCCCGGCTGACCTCGACGACTATCAAACCGTGTACGCGGCGAAGCCGGGCGCGATCGCGGCGCCCACCGCGGGGCTCCATTTCACCGACCAGGTGTTCAAGGCGCTGGCCGACGCCGGCATCCGAACCGCGACGGTGACGCTGCATATCGGTCCGGGAACTTTCGCTCCGGTGCGCGCGGTTGAGATCGAGAGTCATACGATGGAATCCGAGTGGTACACGATTCCGCCGGCCACGCAGGCCGCCGTCGACCACGCGCGGCGAGTGGGCGGGCGTATAATCACGGTGGGCACCAGCTCTACGCGCGCGCTCGAGTCGTGGGCAATCACCGGGGACGTCGAGGGATTCACCGGGCTCTTTATTCATCCTGGATTTCGCTGGAAGCTGGCTGACGCGATGCTGACGAACTTTCACATGCCACGAACGACGGTGCTCGCGCTGGTAATGGCGTTTGCGGGGCGCGATCAGATTCTCGCCGCATACCGCGAGGCGATTCGCCATCGCTACCGCTTCCTCAGCTACGGCGACGCGATGTTGATCCTGTGAGCGGGCCGATCGAATTCAGCGTTGCGGCAGTGGACGGCGACGCGCGCACCGGACGAATTGTCACGCCGCACGGTGCGATTGCGACTCCGGCATTTATGCCCGTCGGAACGCGCGCTGCCGTCAAGGCGATGGCGCCCGACGAGTTGTGGGCAATGGGCTACACAATGGTCCTCGCCAACGCGTACCATCTCGCGATTCGGCCGGGCGCGGAGCTGATCCGCGAGATGGGCGGGGTCGCGCGCTTCATGGGATTTCCCGGCTCGACGCTCACGGACTCGGGCGGATTCCAGGCGATGAGCCTGGCGAAGATCAATTCGATCAACGAAGAGGGCATCCGGTTTCGATCGCATCTCGACGGCGCGCCGTTGATGCTCACGCCCGAAAGCGCAATCGATATACAGGAGCAACTCGGCGCCGACATCATGATGGCGCTCGACGAATGCACGCCTTTCCCTGCCGAATATCGCCGCGCGCTCAACTCGCTCGAGCTGACGGCGCGATGGGCCGAACGCTGCCTGGCGGCGCGCAAGAGTACGACGCAGGCGCTGTTCGGAATTATCCAGGGCAGTATTTTCGAGGATTTGCGCAAGTCCAGCGCGTCGCAGATAACCTCGATCGCGTTCGACGGCTACGCAGCGGGCGGCCTTTCGGTCGGCGAGCCCAAGGCCGCTATGCTCGAGATGGCGGCGCTGTCGGCGTCGATGATGCCGGCGGACAAGCCGCGCTACCTGATGGGTGTGGGGACGCCGTCGGATCTGCTCGCGGCCGTGGCGATGGGCTTCGATATGTTCGACTGCGTGCTGCCGACGCGCAACGCACGCAACGGGATGGCCTTCACCAGCACGGGAGCGGTGTCGATCAAGCAGGCGGCGCATGCGCGCGACACGATGCCGCTCGACCCGGCGTGCGATTGCCGCATGTGCCGGACCCATTCACGCGCCTACCTGCGTCATCTATATTTGTCGGGCGAGATACTCGCGGCGCGCGCGCTGACGGAGCATAATCTGCACTTCTTCGCGAGCTTGATGCGCGATTGTCGCGATGCTATCGCATCCGGGAATTACAGAGCGTTTGCGACGGTCACATCGGCGGCCTGGGGTACGGCTGCCGACGCGATGACCAGTGACTAAACGAGCGGTGACTACAGGTTTTATTGATCGCTTAAGGACGTGAACTGATGTTGTTCGAAGGTACCGCATGGGCGCAGGCGGCAGCGGCCACTCCTGCCGACGCTCCATCTATTGTGCAGCAGTTGATGACGGGACCGGGGCCCGTGCTGGCGATGGTCGTCGCCGTCATGTACTTCCTGGTCTTCCGGCCGCAGAACAAGAAGGCGCAGGAGCAGGCCAAGATGCTGAGCACGCTCAAGCGCAACGACGAAGTTGTGACGACCGGCGGAATTATCGGACGGATTCATGAGGTCGGCGACAAGGTGCTCACACTCGAAATCGCGCCCAACGTGCGCGTGCGGGTAGAGCGGGCGCAAGTCGCCGGCATGTCGAGCTATAAAGCGTCGGCCAAGAAAGACGACAAGTAGAGGCTTCATCAATAGTGGAACAAACGCAAAGTTTCGGACCAATCCTCATTCTGCTCGTGCTGATCGTGTCCTTTCTGTACATGCATTTCACCAACGGCAGCGGCCTCACGCGCATCTACCTGGCCGGCGCGATCGTGCTGGCGGCGATACTTATCCTGCTGCCGAGCCTCAATATCGATCTGCCCAGTTGGTTCCAGGCGGGATTCGGCCAAACCAAGATTCAGCTTGGTCTCGACTTGCAGGGCGGGACGCATCTGCTGATGCAGGTGAAACTCGAGGAAGCGGTGAAGACCCAGTTGGGGCGCCGCGCCGATGATCTCAAGAAGGAGCTGAAGACCGACAAGATAGATTTCACCGATATCTCGGTCGACCCCTCCGGCAACCTGAACGTCAAGCTAAAGTCGAGTGCCGACCGCACGCCGTTCCTCGATTTGGTGCAGAAGTCGTACTCGGATTTGATCGCGTCGAGCAACACCGATTCTTCGAGCATCGGGCCGGTATACTCGCTCGCCTTCAAGCCGCAGGAAGTTCAGCAGATTCGCACCAACGCGATGGACCAGGCGCTCGAAACGATTCGCAATCGAATCGATCAGCTCGGTGTGCGCGAGACCACGGTCGCCAAAGAGGGCGAAGACGAAATCCTCGTTCAACTGCCGGGCATCCAGGATCCCGAGCGCGCCAAGGAACTGATCGGCAAGACGGCGGTGCTCGAATTCAAGCTGGTTGACGATACGAACAACGTGCAGGACGCGATTAAGAACGGTGCGCCGGCCGGCGACGAAATCCTCTACGGCACCTCGGAGACGGGCGGCAAAGAACCGTACCTGGTTGAGTCGCCCGTGCTGATGACGGGCGATGTTGTTACCGCAGCAAACGTGCGGCCGGGCGCGCGGCTCGAAGGTCCGTATGTGGAGGTCGAACTGGACAATCGCGGTGCAGACATCTTCGATGCGATGACGTCAGAAAATGTCGGGCGGCACCTGGCAATCGTGCTCGACGACACCGTTTACTCGGCGCCTCAAATCAAGGAGCGAATTCCCGGCGGCCACGTGCAGATTACAGGGCGCTTCTCGATCGAAGAGGCGCACGATCTCGCGATCGTGCTGCGCTCGGGCGCGCTGCCGGCGCCGGTCGAAATCGAGGAGGAACGCACAGTGGGACCGTCGCTCGGGCGCGATTCGATTCGCCAGGGCGAGATGTCATTCGTGATTGGCGCCGGTGCCGTGCTGATCTTCATGGCGCTGTACTACAGCGGCGCCGGCTTGCTCGCAGACTTCGGGCTGTCGCTGAATATCCTGCTGCTCATCTGCGTGATGGCTGCTCTCGGCGCGACGCTGACGTTGCCGGGAATCGCCGGCATCGTGCTGACGCTTGGTATGTCGGTCGACGCCAACGTGCTGGTGAACGAACGAATGCGCGAGGAGTTGCGCAACGGCAAGTCGCCGCGTGAGGCGGTGAAGCTCGGCTATGAGCGAGCGTGGTCGGCGATTCGCGATTCGAATATCTCGACGTTTGCGGCGGGGCTGATTCTGTTCCAATTCGGCACGGGACCAGTCAAAGGTTTCGCTGTCACCCTATGCGTCGGAGTGCTGACTGGATTATTTTCCTGTATTGTAGTTACACGGGCTTGGTACGATTATCAGATTTCGATGCGCAGATTGACGAGAATTAGTGTTTGATGACCGTTAATGTAGCTATAAGAACTGGATTGAACGAATTCGCGGGATTGCGTGCAAATTTTCGGGCGAACGCTGGCTTCTACCTTGACTTGGGCGATGGGCGCATACTACAAAGTCGCGTCCTGAGAAATTCCCCCAAGAGAGGCGTCTTGTTGGACTCGCATGGCCGATAAAGACGACATACTGTTGAATTCCCGCGAAGTCGCGTTCCTGCTCGATTTGAGCCCGGACACGGTGAATGAGTTTGCGCGGCGCAATATTATTCCGGCGTTCAAGAAAGGCCGCCAATGGCGATTTCGCAAGCGCGATATAACTTCCGTCAAACGTCAGTTGCGAGGAATCAACGCGGCGGCTTGAAGCCGACTCGCCGCGCTGCCGGTTCCGCCCCGCACTGATCTCCTGGGCTCTTCCAACCCGAGGGAGTTTTTCGATGTCCCAACCGCACGAGAGCCGCGTCTACTCCGACTTGGCTCGCTTCTACGATTTTTTCTTCGGCCGAGTTTTTGTCGATCGCGAGCATGAGGTTATCGAGAGCCTGAATCTCAGGCCGGGTAACCGTGTGCTCGAGGTGGGCGTCGGCACCGGAATCGCGCTGGACGGATATCCGCCCTATGCGCACGTCGTCGCGATCGATCCGTCGGCCGACATGCTCGAGCGCGCGAAGAAGCGCGTTACCGAGCACGCCTGGGGGCATATCGAGCTGCGGCTTGGCGACGCTTTGAATATCGACTTTCCCGACAACAGCTTTGACTACGTTACGTCGTTCCATGTGCTGACTGTTGTGCCCGATCCGTACCGGATGATGTCGGAGATGGTGCGGGTGTGTAAGCCGGGCGGGCGAATCGCGATCACGACGCATTTTCAGAGCTCGAACCCGGTCGTGGCGGCGATCAATACCGTGGTCAATCCTGTTACGCGCCAACTGGGATGGACGACCAAGCTGCGCAAGAAGGACGTGCTGAAGGGCCATCCGATTACGCTCGAGCGCAACGGGAAGGTTAGCGCGATGTCGGTGCATACGGTGATTGTCGCGCGCAAAAATTCATAGATCGATTGTTCGAGCGCTCGCTCATTGGCTCAAGTATCGCCACAAATCAGTACTCACGTGGTCGATCCCGTATGCGGAATGCGGGTCGATCCCGCCACCAGCAAAAGATTCCTCGAATACAAGGGCACGACCTATTATTTCTGTGGTCCGCGCTGCCTCGCAAGATTTACTGCCGATCCGGAAAGTTTCTTAGCGAAAAAAAAGACTGAAGCGACGCCGGCGAAACCCGGCGTCAGCGCTCATCCGGCGGACGCGGCCTCGTACACCTGCCCGATGCATCCCGAGGTACGGCAGGTCCATCCGGGGTCTTGTCCGAAATGCGGCATGGCGTTGGAACCTCTCGCGCCAATCCAGGCGGTTTCGAAAACCGAATACGTCTGCCCGATGCATCCGCAGATCGTCCGTTCGGAGCCGGGCAATTGTCCAATCTGCGGGATGACGCTGGAACCGCGCGTCGTCAGCGCCGGCGACGAGCCCTCGCCTGAACTGGCGGACATGACGCGGCGCTTCTGGATAAGCGTCGCGCTGACAGTTCCGCTGATGCTGATCGAAATGTCGGGCATGATGGCGGCGCATGCCGTGATACCCGCAGCAGCCCGAACGTGGATCGAACTCGCGCTGGCGACTCCGGTAGTGCTGTGGGCGGGATGGCCGCTGCTGGTTCGCGCCTGGGAATCGATCGTCAACCGCAGCCTCAACATGTTCACGCTGATCGGCATGGGGGTCGGCGTCGCCTTCGGCTATAGCCTGTTCGCGGCGATATTTCCGAACCTGTTTCCCGATTCGTTTCGCGCCGCCGATGGGACGGTGCCGGTTTATTTCGAGGCGGCCGCCGCAATCACGGCGCTGGTGCTGCTCGGGCAGGTGCTCGAGCTCCGCGCCCGAAGCAACACCAGCAGTGCGATCAAAGCGCTGTTGGGATTGGCGCCGAAGACGGCGCGCGTCATCACGCCCGACGGCAGTGAGGAAGACGTCGGACTCGATCGCGTCGTCCCTGGCGATCGCTTGCGCGTGCGGCCCGGCGAGAAAGTACCGGTCGACGGCGTGCTGGCTGAGGGCGCGAGCACGGTCGACGAATCGATGGTGACGGGCGAGCCGATTCCGGTCGAGAAGAAACCGGGCGACCGCCTGATTGGAGCGACGATCAACGGCACCGGCGGATTTATCATGCGGGCGGAGCGAGTCGGCAGCGACACTCTGCTCGCGCAGATCGTGCGCATGGTGAGTGAGGCGCAACGCAGCCGTGCGCCGATTCAGCGGCTGGTCGATGTCGTCGCATCTTATTTCGTGCCGGCGGTCGTCGTTTCGGCCGTGATCACTTTTATTGTCTGGGCGATGGTCGGTCCGCAACCGCGGATGGCCTATGCGCTGGTGAACGCGGTGGCGGTTTTGATAATCGCGTGTCCTTGTGCGCTCGGCCTGGCGACGCCGATGGCGATCATGGTCGGCACCGGGCGGGGCGCGACTGCGGGCGTGCTGATCAAGAACGCCGAGGCCCTCGAGATTCTGGAGAAAGTGAACACTCTCGTGGTCGACAAGACCGGAACTCTGACCGAAGGCAAGCCGCGACTGGTCTCGGTCACTGCGCTCGCCGGATTCACCGAGGCCGACGTTCTGCGGCTCGCGGCTAGCCTCGAGCGCGGCAGTGAGCATCCGCTTGCCGCGGCGATCGTGGCGGGCGCCGAAGAACGCAAGCTGACGCTCGCGACCGCGGCGGATTTCAAATCGGTGACGGGACAGGGCGTGAGCGGCCGCGTCGAGGGGCGTGCGGTTGCGCTCGGCAATGAGCAGATGATGCGGGCGCTCGGCGTTACGATTGAGGCTGTTTCCGCCGATGCGGATATGAAGCGAAAAGACGGCCACACCGTGATGCTCCTCTCAGTCGACAGGCGTGCGGCGGGACTTCTCGGCGTGGCCGATCCGATCAAGCAGTCGACGGCCGAAGCGCTCAAGATGCTGCAGGAAGACGGCGTCAAGATCATCGTGCTGACGGGGGACAATCGAATCACCGCGGCGGCGGTCGCGAAAAAGCTGGGAATCGATCAGGTCGAGGCCGAGGTAATGCCCGATCAGAAAGCGACCGTGGTGAAGCGATTGCAGTCGGAAGGGCGGATTGTCGCGATGGCGGGAGACGGGATCAACGACGCGCCGGCGCTAGCGCAAGCGCAGGTCGGGATCGCGATGGGCACGGGGACCGACGTCGCGATGGAGAGCGCGGGGGTCACGCTGATCAAAGGCGATTTGCGCGGTATCGCGAAAGCGCGGCGCTTGAGCCGCGCGACGATGCGCAACATCCGGCAGAATCTTTTCTTTGCGTTTTTCTACAACGTGATCGGGATACCAATCGCGGCGGGCGTGCTTTATCCGGCATTCGGCTTGCTGCTCAGTCCGATTATCGCGAGCGCGGCGATGAGTTTGAGCTCCGTGTCGGTGATTACCAACGCGCTCCGCCTCAGAAACGTCAGCCTCTGACGGTCAGCTCACAAGTCGGGGCCGATTCTTCTCCAGGTCGGTCCAGATGATCAAACCGAGATCGAGCACATAAAGCGCGATCACCAGGTTTCCCAGCTCAGACGCGAGATTGCCGGCGGGCATGAGCTGGACGATTCCCCACAAGAGAAACGCCGCGGCGAGCATCACGCGTTTGAGCAATTCGAGCGGACGCGGCCGCACGATCGCTTGCAATACAAGATAGGAAGTTCCCGCGAACAGGAGTGGCAACGCCGACAGCGGCACGTTCTTCAATAACTCCCAGGCTCGCGCCGCCTGCGTGGCAATCGCCGCGGGGAACGAGGACAGCATCGGTGTTACGCCGATACAAAGCAGGGCGAAGCTGCTCAGCACCGCGAGGATTGCGAGCGACCTGGTGAGCCATCGCAAGAGTTCTTCGAAGGCGGAGCGCTCGCCGGGTCTCTTCATCGAGCTTGCTCGGTCATTGGCCGGTCTCAGTTTCGGATCAAGTTGCGCGGAGGTTGTCGAGTTAGGCATCGTCCTCGTCACTTTACTGATGTCGTTGAGCACAGACACAGTTTGCCAAAGCGGTTGAGTGGAGAGAACGGTTCGCCGACCGAAAGATGGCGCTCGGCGAAGCTGCTTCATTGACACCTCGATCCCATGTCGATAGGTGTTAGCCACTGAGCGAGAAGGCGAACGCAGCGTGGCTGAATCGAACAAACCCGACTCTGATTCTCAAGAAAACGACGAACGCGTCGAGCAACTCGCCAAGGAGCTCGCCGAACGTTTGCGAGCGATGCCCAATCGGCAGGAGCTGACCGACTACGCGGTGAGCCTGCTGAAAGAGAGCAACGAGGACGCGGGCACAGCGGAGCAGGCGGCGGCGATGGTCGAGCGGGCGGCGCGCAACGACCCGTTCAATCCGATCGCCTTTGCGATTCCGTTAATCGTGATCGGTGCAGTGCTGTGCGCGACAGGAATCCTCGCGGGCGTCGGCCTCGGCATAATCGGGATCGCCGTGCTGATGGTGTTGTGGGGCTTGATCGTCGCGTTCTTCAGCCGCTTCCGGCGCGGCGCGAGTAAACCGCAAGAATAGATTTCCCCTCTCCCGAAGGGAGAGGATCGAAGGTGAGGGACCTTATTCAGCGCGCGCTGCGCGCGATTCAAGATTTCCGAGAATCGGAAATCAGAAATTCCTCGATCCGGTCTAACACGTTCTCGGTATTCGCCAGCACCTCGTGGTTCCAGAATCTCAGTACGCGGTATCCACACGAACCGAGAAACGACGAGCGGACGTCATCGTCATGAGATGAATCGGCGTGCTGCTCACCATCGATCTCAACGACCAGCCGTCGTTCAATCGAACAGAAGTCCGCGAAGTACGCGCCGATCGGAAATTGGCGGCGAAACTTCACGTTGCAGATCCGCCGAGCTCGCAAATGACGCCACAGAATTTGTTCAGCGGTCGTCTGTTGGCGGCGCAGTTTGCGGGCGGTCTCGTGGGCCGATTCTGATGAAGGCATGATTCGGGTATTTTGCATTTGAGGAAGAAGAAGCAAGGCACGCACAGAACCAAAATCTTCAATCGCGCGCCAAGCGCGCTGAATAAGGTCCCTCACCTTCGATCCTCTCCCTTCGGGCGAGGGGAATTTCAATGAGCCTTTTTTGTTGCAGAGATCGGGCAAAATTAGGTAGCCTTACGCCGGATTTCGAGCGGGCTTGCGGGTAGCAAAGTCGCAACGGTTGGAAATTTTTACTTTTTTCATTGTATCTGCTGATATTGGTGGGAGCGGCGCGAGTGGCTCCATGGAGCTTGGTAGCGGATGGCTAAGTTTGACTGGAACGAAACGAAACGCCAGATAACCGATTCGCAGGCCTGGCAATCGATTTTCAGGCACGGCTACGAAGATACGCCGCGCAACCGGATCCTGATGGTGTCCGGCAACGTGTGGCTGCATCTGCATCCGTCGAAAGTGCAGAAACATACGGTACGCCTGCGCTTCACCTGGTGCATGGGCGGGATTACGTTTCTGCTTTTCCTGGTCACGGTGATCACCGGCGTTTACCTGATGTTCTACTATCGGCCGACGGCCGAATACGCCTACGCCGACATGAAGTACCTCGAGTTCGACATGCCGTTCGGCATGCTGATGCGCAACATGCATCGATGGGCCGCGCACGGGATGGTGATTGCAGTGTGGCTGCACATGTTCCGCGTGTTCATGACGGGATCGTACAAGCCGCCGCGCGAGTTCAACTGGGTGGTCGGCGTGATCCTGCTGGTGCTGACGCTGCTGTTGTCGTTCACCGGATACCTGTTGCCGTGGGATCAGCTTTCGATTTGGGCGGTGACAGTCGGATCGAACATGGCGCGCGCCACGCCGCTGCTGGGGCATGGCGGTCCGTTCCATGAAGTGCTGGGAGTCAATCCGGTCTACGACGCGCGTGCGTTTATTTTCGGCGGCGCGGAAATCGGGCCGCATACGTTGCTGCGATTCTACATTCTGCACTGCATATTTTTTCCGCTGATCGCGAGCATTTTCATGGCGGTACACTTCTGGCGAATTCGGCGCGACGGCATGTCGGGGCCGCTCTAGGCCAGGGGGACGAGGCGCGGGATGGGAGACGTGTTTTCATGGTTTTTGCACGAGGGAATCGTGCGAGTGCTGTCGGTGCCGATCGGCATGCTGCTGTTGCTATATCTAATGTACGTGCTGGCTGCGCCGCCGCCGTGGAGCGACGACGAGGACGGAGGTCAGCGCTAAGGATCAATCATGGCAAGCCCGGAAGGTAAGGATGGCGGCATCGTGATGCGCGCGGCCGGTGCGGGCGCAGGCGCAGGGGCGAGAACGCCGGCGCCAGCGGGCGGCGGCGGATCGAAGCGCATCGAAGTATCGATCAAGAAGGCGGGCAGCGGCGTTGAGGAGAAGCTGCATACCTGGCCGTTCCTCGTGCGCAACGAATTCCTGATGACGCTGCTCGTCATCATCGTGCTGACGGTGTGGTCGCTGTTGCTCAACGCGCCGCTCGAGCAGCCGTCGAATCCTACGCGCACGCCGAATCCGTCGAAGGCGCCGTGGTACTTCCTCGGCTTGCAGGAAATGCTCGTGTTCTTCGACCCATGGTACGCGGGCGTGGTGCTGCCCAGTTTCATCATCGTGGGCCTGATGCTGATTCCGTATCTCGACATCAATCCGAAGGGCAACGGCTATTACACGTTGCGCGAGCGATGGTTCGAGATCCTGAGTTTCTTCATCGGCTTCCACATCCTGTGGGTCTCGTTCATCATCATCGGCACGTTTTTCCGCGGCCCCGGCTGGAACTGGTTCTGGCCCGGGCAGGTCTGGGATCCGCATCTGGTCGAGGCGCTGACCAACGTCGATCTGCCGTACATGTTCGGGTTCCGCGACTACTTGGCATCTGCGCTGTTCGGATTGTTCCTCATAGGGGGCTACTTCGTCGTAGGTTACGCCGTCTTGTACTTCTGGATACGATCGCGGCCCGCGGGAGATCCGTGGTCCGCGTTTCCCGGCGGCGGTCCCGAGATCCTGGAAAAGTGGGGACCGGTGCGCTTCGGCATCACGGGATTTCTGCTGATCGCGATGGCGGGAGTGTTCATCAAGATGGCACTGCGGCACGCGCTCAACATCAAGTACATCCTGGTTACGCCGTGGATTAACATCTGACGTGGCCGCGACGACCCCGTGTTCATCCTCGCCAAAGTATTGCAGGCGCTCGGACTCGCCGACGTCGGGTTCGCGCTTTACATCGGCATTACCCAGGCGCATGGGATGGGCAACGAATACAAGTTCACCGGGATCGGCATCCTGGTTTTTCTCGCCGGCTACATTATCGAGGGCGTGTGGGTATCGCGCGGGTAAATGACTACTGACTATTCCACTGAGTATTGGACGGTGGCCGCGCGGCGGCATTCTGGAGCTGAGGACAGGTAGAGTAGATGGCTGGCAGACCGGGGCTTGATCCCACCGAAGAAGGGAAGTCGTACAGCGCGTTGTTCGTGCTGCTGGTAGCGGTGCTGCTGGTGAGCGCGGTCTGGTCGATTTGGGACGACAACATCTCGCGCCGTCCGTGGAAGCAGTACCAGGTTCAGTGGGACCATCTTGCGTACGACAAGTACATGCAGGATGCGGCTGACGAGCAGAAACGGCTCGACGCCGACCCTACATACGAGAAGGTATCGAAGGACCTGGCCGACGCGCAGAAGCAGCTCGACTCGGGCGCCACTGCGGCGAAGCTCGCGGATTTGCGCGGGCAGTTGGTCGATCTCAACAATACTGCGAACGACAAAGATCAGCTGGTGCGGTTCACCAAGTCGTACCTGACCGAGCGCTGGTACGACTACAACCACGCCGTTCAGTACAAGGAAGATCCGACTCCGTACAAACAGGAAATCGACAAACTGAACGCGGAGCTGGCGCAGGAAAATATCGTCTCCGACCGGGCCAAGGCCAATCTGCAGGCGGTGAAGGATCAGATCGAGGCGCTCAACTCGAAGGTCGACACGCTGACCGAGCAGATGAAGAAGCTGACCGCCAAGCGCGATGACTTCTTCGACAAGGCCGACACCTGGATGATCCCGGTCAAGTTCCGCAGCCGGGTGCTGTTCCGCTATCCGAAGATTCCGAAGATTCAGCAGACGGCGATCGACGACTTCGATCGCAACGCGTTCGACGAGGCGATCGCGCGGGTCGATCGATGCCAGAGCTGCCACATGGGCGCCGACAAGAAGGGCTTCGAGAATGCGCCCGAGCCGTTTCGCACGCATAGCAACTTCGATCAGATCATATTGAAGCATCCGCCGGACAAGCTCGGATGCACGCCGTGCCACGACGGGCAGGGGCCCGCGGTCAGCTCGGTGAGGCTCGCGCATGGCGACGATCCGGATTGGGATTCGCCGATGTTGCGCGGCGACAAGATGCAGTCGCGATGCATCAAGTGCCATATCGACGTCGGCTCGCTGCACGACGCTGCCGGCAAACCGATTGCGGCGAACTGGGTAGACGGCGAGCGGATGTTCCAGCAGATGGGATGCGCGGGATGTCATTTGCTGGCGGGCTACGAGGACATGCAGAAGATCGGTCCGTACCTGAAGCTGGCGTCGGCCAAGCTCGATCCGTCGTGGACCGTGCGCTGGATCACCGATCCGCACGTCTTCCGGCCGCATACACGAATGCCGAACTTCTATTTCTCGACTGACGAGGCCACGCAGCTCGCAGCGTTCATCTTCGACAGCTCGGCGAAGAACTCGAAGGACTGGGTGACGGCGCATCCGGAGCTGCCGACGCTCGAAGCGGACATCAAGAATCCCGCGTTCGTCGAAGAGGGCAAGGGGCTGTTCGAGTCGGTCGGCTGCAAAGGATGCCACGCGATCGATCCGGATTCATACGGATCGCCGGTCGGCGTCGCCGAGGGATTCAAGCCGAACGATGCGCGCACGACCAAGGACTTCGCGCCCAACCTCGACAAGATAGCGGAGAAGACTTCGGCGTCGTGGATTTACACGTGGCTGAAAAATCCACGCGACTTCTCGCCGCATACTGCGATGCCGTCGCTGCGTTTGACCGATCACGAAGCTGAAGCGCTGACGGCTTTCCTGATGACCCACGGCGAGAAGAAGGAAGACGCCGGGGTCGAGACTGCGCTCAAGGATCCCGAGAATATCAAGAAGGGCGAAGCGCTGGTGCGCAAGTACGGATGCTTCGGCTGCCACGAAATCGAAGGGATGGACAAGGAGTCGCGTATCGGCGTCGAGCTGACGACTTTCGGATCGAAGCATCTCGACGAATTATTTTTCGGCAACCAGACACAGATTCCCGAGACCTGGGATCAATGGACGTTCCACAAGCTGCAGACGCCGCGCATATACCAGACCAAGGACGTCGAGCAGTTGATGCCGAATTTCGATTTCGACAACGCCGACATCAACAACCTGGTGGTGTTCCTTGCCAGCCTGACCTCGGGCTCGGTGCAGGAGCGCTACCGGATGCCCGGCTCGGAGCATCAGACGCAGATCGTCGCGGGCCGGCGAATGGTCAATTACTACAACTGCGTCGGCTGCCACATAGTAGATAATCGCGGCGGGTTCATCCGCCGGTTCTACCCGGAAGATCAAATCAACTTTGCGCCGCCAATACTCAATGGCGAAGGCTTCAAAGTACAGCCACAATGGCTATTCACATTCCTGCAGGGACCGACGCCGATTCGTCCGTGGCTGAAGATCAGGATGCCGACTTTCCATTTCACCAACGGCGAGGACGACACGATCGTGAACTATTTCACGGCGCTGTCGGACATCAATGTGCCGTTCATGTTCATCAACACCAACTTGATTCCGCCGGCGGAATTGCAGGCGGGCGCCAAGCTGATGACCAAGGACTACTTCAACTGCTTCAGCTGCCATCAGCAGGGCGACAAGAAGCCGGAGGGTCCCGAGTCGGGATGGGCACCTGATCTCGCACTGGCACATCAGCGATTGGATCCGGACTGGATCCTGAAGTGGATCGCGAATCCGCCTTCGCTGCAGCCGGGAACGAAGATGCCGTCATTCTATCCGGGTGGCCCGGATGACATTCTGGGCGGCAACCAGGACGATCAGATTCGCGCGCTACGCGACTATATCTTCTGGTTCGGTACTCATCCGGGCGAGACGTTGCCGGCGCCGGTGGCGGCAATCCCGGCGAAAGTGAGTAGCAAGTAGGTTATGATAGTTTAGTCGATTGAGTTGGCAACTGATTATTCGTTAAAGTGAAAGAGTTTGACAACTGAGTAAAGCATCCGGGTAATTTCCCAGGAGGAGATGGTAATGAACAAGTTTCGAGTTTTACTGGCGGCGTGCGCAGGTGTCGCGCTCACTATGAGCGTCGGCGCCGGCCTGGCGAACGCCGGCGGCGGTACGATTAGCGGGACCGTCAAGTACGACGGCACCGCGCCCGCACCCAAACCGGTCGAGGTGACGAAGGACAAGGAAGTCTGCGGGCTGCATCCGCACTTCACCGAGGACCTGATCGTTGACAGCGGCGGCGGAATCGCCAACGCGGTAGTAGTCGTCAAGGGCGCCAAGGGCGACATGAAGCCCACCGATGTGACGTTCGATCAAAAGGGCTGCGACTATGTGCCTCATGTGCTCGCGTTCGAGGCAGGCAGCACCGTGAAAATCGTGAACTCAGACGGGATTCTGCACAACATCCACACCTATTCGGAAAAGAATCCGTCGTTCAACATGGCGCAGCCGAAGTTCAAGAAAGTAATCGAGCAAAAAATCGATCAGCCGGAAGTGATCAAGGTCACCTGCGATGCGCACGGCTGGATGCACGGATGGTGGGTCGCGACCGACACGCCGTATTACGCTGTGACGGACGACAAGGGCAACTACACGATCGCGAACGTGCCGCCGGGTGACTACACTGTCGAAGTGTGGCAGGAAAAACTCGGCACTGACGATCAGAAAGTCAGCGTCAAAGACGGCACCACAGCGACGACTAATTTCTCGCTGAAGCCGAAGGGCTAGTCGCGAGCCGCGCATATGATCGATGAATGAAGCGGGGCCGGAGCAATCCGGCTCCGTCTCTTTTTAGAAAAATGATCAAACGCCTCGACCAGCTCGAAGTCGCGACCGCGGACCTCGCGGACGCGTCGTCTATCTACCAAAAGAATTTTGGCTTCACGGTAACGCGATCGCCGGACGGCAAGTCGGCATCGGTGAAAGTCGGCGGCGCGGAGATTCGCCTGGTCTCAGGCGCTGCGATCGATTCGTCGAGCGAAGGGATGATCGGTCTTTGGCTCGAGGCAGAGGACGTCGATCAAGTGGTGGCAAATTTTCGAATCGCCGGACTGGAAGTCGGCGCCATTCAGATAGAGTCGGGTCGCCGCATCCTGGCGGTCGATCCCAAGCTTGCGAACCAGGTTCCCCTGTTCATCTTCGATCGAAAAGCGTGACCAGCTAACGGTTCGCGCGCCTATCTGCTCTTCGGCTCCTGCCAGTTCTGGATGTAGCTCGGCAATCCTTGGTCGTGGCGCATTTTATCGAAAAGCTTGAACGCGGCTTCGAAGTACGGTGCGCGCGAGTGATCGTGGCAGTACGATCTTATGAATTGCTTTTGCGCATCGAGCGGCAAGCCGTTCAGATCGGTCTCACCGTGCTTCAGCAGATCGGTGTTGAGTCCCGACATGAAGCCCTGCGCCCAGGAGAAAAACAGGTTCTCGTCCTCGGGATGCTGTTGGAGTGCGGATGCAACGTCGGCGCAAGACATAGTGCCGGCGCCTGACCATCCAGCCTTTTCGGCCGCCGCCGATTGTATCGGCAAAAGCGTCAGCGCGATTGCCAACGCATAGCGTGCGCGCACGCGCTCAGACCTCGGTGGTGAAGGTGGCGCGGACGGCTTCTTCGAGCTTGCGCGTCAGCTCGGTGCGATCGGCGCTGCGCATGCCTTCGGTTGAGATTGGCTTGCCGATTGTCATGCGCATCGTGAGGCCCGGCGTGACGATCATTGCGCCGCGCGGGTAGAAGCGGCCCGAGCCGCTGATCGACATCGGCACTGCCGGCAGCTTCGACAGGATAGCGAGCCATGCGCCGCCGTCGTTGAACTCGTGCACGCGGTTGTCGTTGTAGCGATGGCCCTCGGCGAAGACGCATACGTCGAGGCCGGTTTGGATGATCTTGATCGCCTTGCGGATGGCCTGGCCGCCCGCGTCGCGATCGATGATGATGTGGCCGCCGCGCTGCATCGCGTAGCCGACGATCGGAATTTTGAGCAGTTCCTTTTTGGCGACGAAGCGCGGCTCGCCCGGCAGGAACGCGGCCGACGCGAAGATATCGAAGAAGCTCTGGTGGTTGGCGACGAGGACGTACGATTTCAGGCCGGTGAGATTCTCGAGGCCTTCAATCTGCACCTTGATGCCGCAGACGCCGACGATTCCGCGCCCCCACGCGCGAGTGACCAAAGTGACCGCGTGAGGCTTGCCCATCATTGCGGCGATTGCGGCGGCGGTCGCGCAAATCATCGTCCACAGCGCCGACAGGAACGTCGCGATGACGCCCCACGCGTAGTTGAAGATGCCGCGCGGCGCAGTAGCGGTGTAGGAGGAAATCTGCGGTTGACTACCCATGTTCAAATACTTTGCCCGCAGCGTGCGTCGCGCTGCAAGCGGCTTTCGTCAGGGCACGCAGGAATATACCGGGTTCGATCCGATAAGCGGGATGCATCTAGCGGGGCGGGAAGTTTGACATGGGCTAATGGCGTTGGTACCTCTGATTGTAGGACGCTAGGCGAGGATTCCATGCAGATTACCGGGTTTCAGCAGTTTCTCGAGATTCTGACCGTTCCGGATAACATCCCGATCATCGCCATGATGATCCTCGTGATGTTTTTTACGTATATCGCGCTCAAGCAGGCTCGGCGCAACGATCAGTTGATCGAGCATGGGCATCGCGAACGCATTATCGATGAGATGAGGAAGTAGTCGATGCCATTTGAGATCATCGCCGAGAATTGCACCGGATGCAGCGCGTGCGAGAAGCGCTGTCCGACCGGCGCCATCTCGGGCCTGTCGAAAAAGGTTTATTACATCGAAGCCGCCATGTGCATCGATTGCGGCGCGTGCGGAGTGATATGCCCCGACGACGCGATCATGAACAATCACGGCGAGATAACCCATGTGCTCAAGCGCGCCGAGCGCCCGGTCGCCGTCGTCCATCCGGACAACTGCAACGGCTGCGGCGTGTGCGTGGACGTTTGCCCGTTCGATTGCATCTCGCCGTCGCCGGAGAACACGGCGGTCTATCTCGGCAAAGTGCAGGTCAACGAAAAGACCTGCGTCGGCTGCCTGCTCTGCGAAGAGGTTTGCGGATGGGACGGAATTTACATTATGCCGTCCGGCCAAAAGGAGGCGTTCCTCAGCTCGCTGGGCTACGACACGGGCGAAGAAAGCGCCGTCTGATCCTGGTCCTGCTGGCTGCACTGCCTCTCGTCTCGCATCAATTAGTTCTTGCGGCGGATTTATCGCCCGGGCCTGAGAACGGCGCCGAGGCGGCATGCACTGAAATAAAGAACGCACTTCATGCCCTCGGCGATTCGGAACACGACGAATCGCTGGCGCTGAGTCTCGCGTCGAACGGCGGCAATTCGTCGGCTATCGTCGAGGCGCGGCTTTCAGTGCTGCTCGATCGCACACAGGATTTGCGCGCCGCACTCCAGCATGCGCGTCAAGGTTCCGTGGCGCGCGACCCCCAGGTCGAACAGTGCATGCAAATGGGATATCGCGCGCTGGTGGTATCGGAGAAGCTGAGTTCGGACGTGGAGACTGTTCTGTTCGGTGGCGCCGATTCGGTCGCCAATGCGCCCGAGCTGCAGTCTAGCCCTGCTG
>Ga0210393_10000955_pt1 | contig 24873 bp, 19 predicted proteins | sample IncBWC27OmetaG_FD_160068 | JGI IMG/M metagenome (GOLD analysis project Ga0210393, IMG submission 160068) | Forest soil microbial communities from Barre Woods Harvard Forest LTER site, Petersham, Massachusetts, United States - Inc-BW-C-27-O ... | reverse complement strand
GTCTGTGCTGGCCACCGGGGCATTTCCCATACCAACCAGATAAATCCGGTAGACAGGAATTTCGCTGTTAAGCACCATGTAGCGAACCACCGACTCCGCCATCTTCTGCGAGTTTGTAATTGCGATCTGGCCCTTCCCGGAAGAGAAACCCTGCACTTCGATGATGTAGCCGCGCTGCCCCTTCACGCCGTTGGCCATTTCGTCCAAAGCGTCCTTGGCGTTCTTGCTGAGTACGGTCTGGCCGGGTTTGAAGCGGATTTCAGTCTGATTCGAAGCCTTGTACTGGTCGATGTTGCCGACCACCGTCTCCACCGTCTGGATGCGTGTCGTCGCCTGTTGTGCGCTCTGCTGCGCCATCGTCGCTTTGTTGCCGGCATCGACGGCATGCTGATCAGCTTCATTGGCCTTGTCCGAAGCCAGCTTGATGCCAGCCTGGGCACGCGCATCGGTATCTTTAATCGCCTTGCCGTTGGCAGCGGTCAGATCATCCAGTTCATTCACGCGGTCGCGAATGGGATCAGTCTGGCGTTTCACATAGCTTTTGCGGGCGAACGGATTCACCCGGCCCCAGAATCCCTCGCGCGCGGGCGCCTGTAGAGGCTGCTTGCCCGAACCGTTCATGTTATCGGACTGGCTGGTCTGCGACGCCGCCGGCGGGTTGGACTGATCTTGGGTGGTTGGTGACGAACTTTGCGCGAGAGCCGGAAATGCCAGCACTGCGGCCAGAGGCAAAGTAGCGAGCATGCGAGTGTTCATAGAAAACTTCCTCCATTTTGGGGGAGCATCGTGGGCTCCACTCCAGCACGCCAAAAATCGGCGTGTTGCGGGTTTCTAGATTGCGTCCCCTAAAGCCACTACACTGAGAGTGCGCTGACGCTACGCACCTTGAAACAAAACTCAGGTACCGAATATCTCTCAGTACCTGCTTATCCCTACTACAGGTCAGATGCCAAAACCCACTTTCGGGTTGAGGTGCCAAATGCTTGTATCCAAAGGCATTGTATCCTCATCGGAAGCCGTGGGTGCGCCTGCACGGGTTTGCGCACGGTAATTTTGCCAAACCTGGTATAAAAACTGCGTACGGCGGGCTGTTTTCCGGGAGAGGAACCTTGGAATTGTCGACCGTTGGAATTTCCAGCTGGATACCTCTGCGCGCAGAGATACTCAATGGAATCTTGCATTTACTGGTAGTAGCGCTGTTTCTCGGCGGAGGCAAGGGATCGGCCGAGGCCCTAGCCTCGGCTGAACTACCGGACGCCACTTTGGCTTCCACTAACATTTCTGCCGACCATCTGCAGCAATATTCCGATCTCGCGCTAACCTGGATGCAGGAGTACTTGCGCATCGACACAACGAACCCGCCCGGACATGAGATGCGCGCTGTTTCCTTTTACAAGAAGATTCTCGATCAGGAAGCTATTGAGAATCGCGTTTTCGAATTTACCCCGGGCCGCGGTGATGTTTGGGCGCGCATATCGCATACCACCTCGGAAGCGAAGAAGCCGATCATCCTGCTCAACCACATGGATGTGGTCACCAGCGATGCCGCACACTGGAAAGTTCCGCCCTTCAGCGGCGAGATCAAGAACGGCTGGCTCTGGGGGCGCGGCGCACAGGACATGAAAGATGAAGGGCTCGCGCAGCTGGTTGTGATGGTCATGCTGAAGCGCGAGAAGGTGGAACTCGACCGGGACGTAATCTTTCTCGCCGTAGCCGACGAAGAAGCCGAAGGCACGGGCACGGACTGGTTTATCGCACATCAGCCGGACTTGCTCGAGAACGCGGAGTTCCTGATCAATGAAGGCGGTGAGAACCTGCTCGAAAACGGCAAAGTGAAGTATGTCGGAGTTGACGTGGGCGAGAAGACAACTTTCTGGTTGCGCGTTGTAGCTCATGGAAGGCCAGGACATGCTTCGCGCCCTATTCCCGATTCCGCGCCGAATCGCCTAGTCCACGCGCTGGACCGCATTCTTGCCTACCGCACACCGCTGAAAGTCTTACCCGTGGTCGAGGAGTTTTTGCGCGAGATGGCGCCCTCCGAACCGCCCGAACGGGCGCGAGAATATCGCAACATCTCCAAGGCCATCGAGGATCCGAAGTTTCAGCAGGACGTGGAAAGAGACGCGTCGCTAAACTTTCTGCTGCGCGACACAATTTCGCTCACCATGATGGGTGGGTCGGAACAGACCAACGTCATTCCGCCCGAGGCGTGGGCGAATCTGGATGTGCGTATCTTGCCGGGAGGAAATCCCCAGGCACTGCTGGAGCAGATCCGGAAAGTGGTGGACGATCCTAACGTAACCGTCGAACCGATGATCGCTGAATTCCGCGAGGCCAATTACTCCCCGACAAATACCGCACTCTATGACGCCATTCGCAGAGTCTCAGGAAAATATTTTCCCGGTACACCCGTGGTTCCACACATCACCAGTGGGTACACGGAGAACCAGCGCTACCGGCCCCTGGGCATCAACGCTTACGGTTTCAATCCCTACACCGCCACGGAGGAAGAAGGCAATACGGAGCATGGCAACGATGAACGGATTCGCGTCGAGGAAGTGCGGCGCGGGCCGAGAATTCTGTTTGATGTGGTGACGGCAGTGGCGGCTGTGAAGTGATGTGCCGCAGCATGTGCGTTACCTTTCACCGCAGTGCTTCTCATATTGCTCAACGATGAAATGATCAGTCATGCCAGCAATGTAGTCGCAGACTACACGCGGCAACGATTCTTCCTCGGCTTTTTCCTGGTAATAGAGCGGCAGGGCTGAGGAATTTTTCATCCAGAAAGCGAACAGCTCGGTGACGATGCGCTCAGCATCGTCCTTTTCTCCTGCCAGCGACGGACTGTAGTAGAGATTTTCATAGAGAAAGTTTTTGATCTGCGCGCACTCGGCTTCGACCTCCGGGCTAAACGCGGCGAGGCGGTCTTCATATGCGCGTACTTCAGCCAGAGTTTCGATTTCCGCTTCCTTCAGCCGTGCCTGGGTGGTGGTAATGAGGTCGCCGGCCAGACGGTTGAAGACGCGTTTGAGCGCCTCGTTAAATTGCAGCTTGTCAGCTGCATCAGGATAAATCCGTTCGACCTCCCGCAAGAACCGTTCGAAGACGGGCAGGCCTTCCCGAATTTGCTCGAGCGTAAGAAGATGAGCCTCGTAGCCGTCGTCCAGATCGGCGGTGTTGTAGCCGATCTCGTCAGTTAGATCGACGAGTTGGGCTTCGAGCGGCGGGCGCTGATCGAGCAAGTACTCCGCCAGCTCCGGATGCTCCGCCGGATCGTAATCGCGCGAGTGCTTGATGATACCCTCGCGCACTTCGAAGCTCAGATTGAGTCCGCGAAAAGCGGCGTACCGCTGTTCGAAATCTTCGACGATGCGCAGGGCGTGCAGGTTGTGATCGAAAAACAAACCTTGCTCACGCATAGCGGTGTCGAGCGCCTTTTCACCGGCATGGCCAAATGGAGGATGGCCGAGGTCATGCACCAGCGCCAAGGCCTCCGCCAAATCCACGTTGAGAGCGAGCGCTCCCGCGACAGTGCGGGTAATCTGCGCCACTTCGATGGTGTGAGTGAGCCGGTTTCGGAAGTGGTCGGAATAGCGCCGCGTGAAAACCTGAGTCTTGTCTTCGAGTCGCCGAAAGGCGCGGGCATGAATGATGCGGTCGCGGTCGCGCTGGTAGTCGTTGCGATAAGGATGCGTCGGCTCAGGGAAGCGGCGTCCGCGGGAATGTTCCACCTGCACCGCGTAGCCGGCCAGCATGCTCGAAGTTTAGCAGGTGCGGGTACCGAGTTGCGAGTACCTGGTGCCGAGGAGATGGTGCCGAGCATACGAGGACGGCTGTCTTGCCCGGCACTTGTCGCTCCGTACTCGGTACCAGTTACTGATTCTGCGATTCTTCCTTTGCCAATCGTACTTTGGCGGCGTCGAGTTTCCTTTGCGTGGCCACCAGCAGATCGCTGTCAACCTCCGCCGGCACAGTCTTATTCCACTCTTCGACCGCGCGTTCCCAATGAGCGGCTGCCAATTTAAGGCGCCCTGTCTTCTGAAACAGATCGCCCAGGTGGTCCTGCACCGTTGGATCTGACCCCATCCTCAGGGACGCCTTGTTCAACGTCTCCTCGGCCAAGTCATATTTCCCTAGCTTGAAGTAGGCCCAGCCCAGAGAATCCAAATAGGCTCCGTTGGTGGGATCGAGGCTTACCGCCAGTTTGATCTGGATGAGGGATTCTTCCAGTTGCACGCCACGATCGGCATTCATGTATCCCAAATAATTCAGGGTTACCGCGCTCTGCGGATTGGCGGAAAGCACTTTCCTGAATTCCGTTTCGGCCTGCTCGTATTTCTTCTCGCGCTCGTAGGTGGATCCCCGCAGGAAGTAGATATTCTCCTTGTCCTCGGCCTTGGTGCAAAGCAATTCAGCTTTATTGAGAGATTCCTCTGCTTCGCTCCAGCGCTTGAGTCGCGTATACATGATGGCCAGCCGGACGTAGACTTCACGATCTTCAGGCTTGCCCGTCAACAGGGAGCGCACGTCAGCGAGAGGCTTCTCGGCATCGCCAGTATCGGCGAGTTGGGCGTCGAGCACCATCCTAAGCTCGCGATCATCAGGCATCTTTTGTGCGGCTTCTTTGGCGGCAGCTGTGGCTTGCGGCCACTGCTTGGCTTCGCGGTAGGTGTCGATGACGTCCTGATAACCGGTCTTGGCATTCTCATCGCCCAGCGGAATCATTTTGCGGAAGGCTTCGACTGCGGCAGGATAGTTCTCCTGATCGCGATAGACCATTCCTAGGCGTTCGACAAAAATTCCGCGGTTGTTGCGGTCCGCCTGAGAGTAGCTACTATCAGCCTTCTCGGTTTTCTTCAGCAGATCCTGCAGAATTTTGATGGCTTCGTCATACCGCCCCTGAGCCTCGTAGACCACGGCAATGTTGTAAGGCACTTCCAAAGCATCCGGCACCATGGCTTCGGCTTTTTTCAGACTATCAAGCGCCTGATCATACTTTCCCTGGCGGCGGTAGATTTCCGAGATGCGGAGATAAGTCTGCGCGTCTTCTGGATTCGCATCGGCGATGACTTTGTATTGATCAAGCGCGGCATCGATTTGGCCATCGTTCAAAAGATTTTCAGCCAGGCCGCGGATGGCGTCGAGATTATCGCGATCCAAGCGGATGGCGTGTTTGTAAGCGTCAATCGCGCTCTTGAAATCCTTGCGCTGCTCATACGTGGCGCCGAGCGCGGCATACAGCTTGGCAGAGCGACCCGCATCGGGCACCGCGCTCAGTACTTGCAGAGCGTGAGCCGTGTCGCCTTCATCGGTGTAGAGCAGGGCAAGCGTGGTCACGGCCTCTTCCGAATCAGGGTCAAGCTTTACTGCAACCTTCAATTCATTCTCCGCCTTCTGCAGATCATTGTTCAGGCGGTAGAGCCGGCCGAGCAGCAGGTGATCGTCCACATTGTTAGGCTCGATCTTGACGATCTCTTCATACTGCTCGATGGCCAGTTTCAGCACGTTCTCGGAGCCGTTACCGTTGCCCGGCATATCGCCGAGAGAGCGCAGATAAATCCGCCCCAGCAGCTTGTGCGCTTCAAGATTGTTGGGGTCGCGCTTGATGATCTCCTGCGCCTGGAGCACCGCATCGCGAATGCGCCCGGTTTTAACGTAGAGCTCCGCCAGACCGGCGGTTAAGAATTCGGAGGAGGGATCGGCGTCAATGGCGAGCCGGTATTCCTCCATGGCTTTATTCGCCAACTCGCTGCGGCCATAGGCTGTGACCTGTTCCTCGTATAAGTGCGCCAGCGTGTAATGGTAATACGCGGCGGCATGGTCAACTTTACGGGCCGAGGCCGGCGCGGGTTTGCTGTCCACCGGCTTGGATTCAGCATGCGCGGGCGGGGTGGTTTGCGCGGATGCTGCCGCTGCGAAAAACGAGAGCATCAAAGTGAGGCGGAAAATTCGATTCATGCTCGACCTGACGACGCTGGAATTGATTGCAAAAAACCATTAGAGCCGAACGCACTTACAGAATACATGTCCATTGGATGCAAAACCACCGGGGCTGGGGTGCTCTAATTCTAACCTCATTAGACGCTTGATTGGGAAAAACAGTGGCAAACCTTGTGACGCGTGCACTCCCGGAAGTACACGGACTGCCGGGGTCTTGCACAAAAAGATTGTCAAGTTTGGTAAAGCCTTTAGTGGAGGAAGTGGCGGACGCCGGTGAACAGCATCGCCAGCCCCAGTCGATCGGCGGCTGCGATGACTTCCTGATCGCGCTGCGAGCCACCGGGTTGAATGATAGCGGTAGCGCCCGCCCTGGCAATTTCCTCCACTCCATCGGGGAATGGAAAAAATGCATCCGAGGCCGCGACCGTTCCCGGCAACGGGAGTTTCGCTTTCATGGCGCCGATTTTGGCCGCATCGACGCGGCTCATCTGTCCCGCTCCGATGCCCACAGTCTGTCCTTCCCGGGCGTAAACGATGGCGTTTGATTTGACGTGCTTGCAAACTTTCCAGGCGAACAGAAGGGCGCGCGTTTCTTCGACCGTGGGGCGGCGCTTGGTCACGACTTTGAGGTCGATATCGAATAAGGGACGGAAGTCAGTTTCCTGCAGGAGAACGCCCCCGGAAATCTTTTTCAGGATCCATTTATGAGGTGCCGCTGTGACTTTCACCAAGCGCAAATTCTTCTTAGTGGCAAACGCGGATTTTGCCGCTTCTTCGAACTCTGGGGCGGCAATCACTTCCAGAAAAAGTTTGTGCATTTCTTCGGCAGCCGGGGCATTAAGGTCGCGATTTACCCCTACGACGCCGCCGAAGGCGGATACGGGATCGCACTCGAGGGCGCGCATGTAGGCTTCCGCAATCGTCTTCCCGACCGCGAAGCCGCAGGGGTTGGTGTGTTTGACGATGGCGCAGGCCGGTTCGTCGAATTCCTGCGCCAGGTCCCAGGCGCACTGCAGGTCGACGATATTGTTGTAGGAAAGTTCTTTGCCCTGAATCTGCTGGGCATTGGCCACGCCGAGACCCGAACCATCGGAGTACATCGCCGCCTTCTGGTGCGGGTTCTCGCCGTAGCGCAGGTCGCCGGTCTTCTGGAATGAAAGCCGAAGGATTCGCGGGAAGGAGTCGTTCGCGGGTGGTGGCACTTGAAAATCGGCGGAGACGCGCTCGAGGGTGGAGGCAATGGCGGAATCGTAGGCAGCCGTGGTGGCGAAAGCTTTCTGGGCAAGCTGCCATTTGGTTTCGAGCGAGAGCGTGCCCGCGCTGCGGCTAAGTTCTTCGGCAATGGCCGTGTAATCGGAAGGTGACGTGATGACGGCGACATCGTGAAAATTCTTGGCGGCGGAGCGGATCATGGACGGTCCGCCGATATCGATGTTCTCCATCAGCTCTTCAAAAGCCACTCCCGGCTTGGCGGCGGTTTTCTCGAAGGCGTAAAGATTTACGACGACCATGTCGATCGGCTGGATGCCGTGCTCGGCAACCGCTGCGACGTGCGCAGGATCTTCACGGCGGTACAGGACGCCGCCATGCACCTTGGGATGCAGCGTCTTAACGCGGCCACCGAGCATTTCGGGAAAGCCGGTGAGCTCGGAGATGTCTTTGACGGAGATCCGGGAATCACGCAGAAGTTTGGCCGTGCCTCCGGTAGAGATGAGCTCGATGCCGAGGTCGGCGAGTCGACGGGCGAAATCGACGAGGCCGGTCTTGTCGGTGACGCTGAGAATGGCACGCTGAATTCTGGAAGGGCTGGAAGACATTAATCAATCCGGAATTTAAAGAGAAAGTAATTAAGGCAGAACAGCAAGTTTATCAGCAATCTCGCTACCTGGTTGTAAGCCGACGCGCATATCGGAAGAAATAGGGCTGCACGACGATTCTGCAGGCACTCATCGCTCCAGGATTTCCTTAGCGGCGTTCAGGACGACCTTCTTCGGCGAGGCCGGGAGCAGCACATCGACATTGCGGGTGGAATTGCCCGAAATTCCTACTTGGCCAATACGAACCATCCCCTTGCCAAAGTCCGCAGATACTGGAACCAACATGGCAAAATGCTCGTCTACCTCACTCTGCGTAAGGGTGACGTGGAGTTTCACTCCGCCGCCATCGGCGGGAGAAAGCTGGTACTCCAAATGGTAGCGAGGTATTTGAGTGCCATACACCCACTCGTCAAAGAACCAGTCCAGCCGGCCATTTCCCTGAAGATCCATGATCTTCGTCATGTGTTTCTCCGCAATGGCCTTAAAGGACTCAGTGGTTGCAGGGCGTTCACGATGGCTATCTACGAAGTCGTGCATCATGTCGATGAAGGCCATGTCCGTATCTTTCGCGTTATTGCTGCGCATCATCGAACGCAGCATTTGCAGCACGAAGGCGCCCTTGGGATAGGTGACGTTTTGGTAGGCGTTTTCAGTGCGCGGAGAAATCAGACGCTCTCCCATCCAAAGCGGCCCGGCGTCATTGGGGGCAATGCCATAGTTATTCTTTTCCAGAATACGGTCATGTAAACGGCTCCAAAATTCGACGTAGTCTTTCCGCCAGTCACCCGCCACGGCCTTCTGTAGAAAAAGCCCAGCCGAAAACTCGGCAAAACCTTCCGAAAGCCACTGATCGTGATAGGATGCCCATCCCACCGCATGTCCCCACCACTGGTGGGCTACCTCGTGAGGCGTTACTTCCTGTACAAAGCCGGTGAATTTGGCATTGATCTGTCCGAACAGCATCCATCGCTGCGTCGAATCGGTGTATGCGGAGAGGGGAAGATAAACAAGGCTCGGCCAGGATTGGCCGAAATTAAAATTCGGTTGCTCTGAGATGTGGATCTCCTCGTAAGGACTCTTGCCGAAGTAAAGACTGCAAAGCTGCATTTGCGCGCGGGTTTGCTCGAGAGCATATTTTGTCATGCTGCGCGGAGCCATCGATTGCAACGCTCGACTCCCTCGCAAATTCTCGGGTAAGGTCTTCAAGTAGTAGCCAGAAATCTTGTAGCCGGTTATTTCGTCCGGCAGTTCTAGCTTTTCGTACTCGCCATAATTGAATCCAGCCACCGCCACCGGAACCGGCGTTGTCCAATGTGTTACAGAAAGGTCTTGCTCGATCGATTCTGATTGCAGCTTCCCAATGCTGACAACTTTGTTTTTTCGCGGGACTTTGAAAATCAGGTCATAAGAGGCCTTTTCGCCGAACCCATTCAGGTTGGGATACCAGGATGTACGTGCGCCGACGTAATAACTTCCTTCCCCCGCTTCTTCCAACACTTTATCGCCCGCATACTCGACATTGATTGACACTTCCTGGCCGACCGGAGGAGCCTGAGGGAGGATCGCATAAAACGAACCATCTTCTTTGTAGCTTTCCTGAATGAAATAAATATCCCGGCCCTGATCGTCGGTGACGCGCGTCACCCGGAGATTCGGCAACAAGCCAAACTTAAGCACTCTCTCGCCTGCGACAAGAGATTCGAAGCTGACGGTCGCGCTGCAGAACAAATGGCCGTTCTTTGCAATGACCGTCTCTATTTTGTAGCGGTGAGTGGCGAACAGACGGCGGTCTTCAGCGGAACTGGCGGAGTGTTTTAAGTACTCAGATTTAAGATGCGACAGGTACCAGATTCCCTCCTCCATTCCTCCCGGGTCGTAATTGATCAATGCGACTTCCTCCGGGGAATTGATCTGAGGCACCGCTCCCACATGGGTCCTCAAGAAAAACCGCAGATCCCTGTGCTTTTCCCCGTGGAGATAGGCGTTCAAGAATTCCGGATGAGCTGGATTGTAGACAGCCGCCAGAACATCGGCGTCTACGTTGTCCATGTTCTCGCCCTCAAGCAGGGATTGCGTGAAACTCAAAGCTTGTTCCCGTCGATGGCGCATCCTTTCTCGCCAGCGGGTCAGAACCAAAGCCGCAGCCGGCGGCGGTTCGGTTTGATCCCCGAATCCTGGCATAAACTTCAAGCGAACTTCTCCGGAGAATCGGAAAACGGCTTCGTTAAAGTCTTCATTGACCTCGGCCGCTCCGGTGCGCCTCATGAGTTCGCGCTCGTCGAGATAGGTCACTGGTTTTAGGCTGAAGTGCCCTGTTCCAATGAAAATTGCGCCGGTCACAGTCCCATTCACGGGATTTAGAATCGTCAATGTTCCTTTGCGAAACTGAAAGGTACCGGTGTCTAAGGCAAGGGCAAAATTGTCGAAGCGAAACGTTTTTCCCAGCCCGACTGCACGAAGTTGCCGATAAACCGGGTCGGAATTTGAAAATGCCAAACTGCTACCGGCAACGGAGGCAACAACTTTTTGTTTCGCAACCGTCAGCGCCAGTTGCAGCTCGACGGATTGGTGCAAGTCAAGGACCCTCACCAGCGGTTCGAAACCGTCCTGCGCTACTCGTAACGTATATGTTCCTGCTGGAAGGTCCGGAGAGACAAATTTTCCGAGCGCATCGGATGAGAGCACGATCGGCTGCGCCAGGACGCTACCGGTAATCTCGATTCGCGCTCCGCGGACAACGGCGCCAGATGGATCCTGAACCGTTCCGGAAACGGTGCTGGCGTGCAGCCATGCCGGCGTTATGAGCAGAAGAAATAACGCGACATTCCGCACAAACGAAAAATCGACGCGATGCACTTCAGCAGATTGACGCATGATTTCGCAAAGCTCGCGGCAATTCCCGGTGGGCGAGCCCAGGAGGGTACGCAGCCGGGCCGGTAATTGTCGCATGATTTCCGTTCTTCTTGAAATGAAGAATGGCGAGGGCTTGAGCGAAGCCGTGAGCGCTCGAATCCGGCAAGCATTTCAGGTTTTTTTTGCCTGTCAGTTCGAGGAAAGAGATCGACGAGGCATGGACAATTCTTACGCTTTAGTTTTCCCGAGATGCTCAATGGCACCCTCGAGCGCCATGGCTATTCGTGACCACACTCCTAGCAGGACTTCATAATCGTCCTATTGCGTCTTCGCCTTAGCCTTCAGCTTGACGTGCCCCTCGGTGAGTTCCACCGAGAACTCGACCCCCTCGCATCCATACTGCTTGCGAATCTGCTCGGTCTTTTTCTGAACGAAGTTGGAGAAGGAATCCAGATTTCCGGACACGCTCTCTCCCGCCTTTTTCTTGGCCGCGACCAGCGTGTTGTAGAGGCGCTCCACTTGCTCGCGCTCGGTCTGGTCTACATGATGCAACGTAAAAGGTTGCGAAGTGGCCGCCGCAGATGCCGCCGCCGCATGACTCAGCCCGTAAACCGGATTGTGCTGGGGCTTATGCTCCTCCTCGGGCCGCACTCCTTGCACGGAAAGAAGCGCGTCCTGCGGGCGGCGATAGCCTTCCTCGCGGATGCGGGATTTCTTGCGCCACAGATCGCTGTACACGGCGTAGCGTTGCGCCATTTCGTTGTAGCGGTAGCGCTGAGAGAAGCTCATGCGTCCGCCGTCGGAAAATTTCCGCAGCAGCGAGAGTACCTTCCACTCGACGTCGGTGGGCGGGCGCTTGGTCGGATTACTGAAAAACACTTCGTATTCGATCTTCAGCCGACGCAGCTGGGTTTCGAGTACGTTTAATTCTTCATCGGTGGTCACGGAGAGTCTCCAGTCAACAGTGTATTGAGAATCAACGTTGACCGCGAGGTGCCCGGCGGTCACCAGAGGACATGGTACGAAAGTAAGCTATTGGCTCTTAGGCTTTTAGCTCTTGGCTCAAACTTGAACCCCCGGACCTTATTGGCTTGGCCGGTCTTAGGGCACATCTAAGGCGGGAACAAAAGAAGCGGGGGAATACCGCTCGGGCAGAGGCAGCCTGAACGCCCGAACTGGCTGAAGGCTAACAGCTCGAAGCTACTTCGAATTCGACGCCATCTTCTTCACCATGGCGAGCACCAGCTTGCGGTCGCTTTCATTCAGGTTGGTGGCGTAGCGGCGGACCTGACTTAAGAAACGAACTTCGTCATCTGAAAGTTGCGGCAGTCCCTTGGAGCCGTTGCTGTGACCCGATTCCGAAAAGAATTGAGAGAGCGCAATCTCCATGGCCCCGGCAATTTTCGAAAGCGTGTCGAGCGAAGGGATGGTGTGCCCGTTCTCAACCCGCGACAGGTAGCAGCGCAGCAAGCCAGTGCGCTTCTCAATGTCCCCCTGAGACATGCCTTTTTGCAGCCGGTAGTTTCTAATAATCTCGCCGATGTTGATGGTGGGAAGCATTGCGGGATGCGACATAGTAACCAGATCAGTACCTTCTGGCAAGTGGAAATTAGTGCCATACAAAAAACCCGTTGCGAATCAGTGCTTGACGCAAGGGAGACCGCTTGATACTTAGACGGCGTATAAGGAACGAAGACTCCCAAACTGGCTGCGCATCGGCCTCTCCGCGCCGCGCGGGAGCTACTTTTTGAAATTATCCGCAAGAAAACTCACGGTGCGCTTCCATGCGTCCTCGGCATCGGCGGGGCGGTAACCGGTTTTATTGTTGGGGTTTTCAAAGGCATGGCCGGCGTCGTCATAGATCTTGATCTCGATCTTCTTGCCTTGCTGTTTCATCGCCGCCTCAAATTTGTGGACGTCATCGGGAGTAATGCCCTGATCCTGGCCTCCAAACAATCCGAGGATGGGGGCATTGATTTTCTTGATGGCGTCGGCATCGGTCGCGAGATGGCCATAGTTGATTACGGCGGCGGCAAGCGTCGGCTCTTGCAGCGCGACGTCGAGCGCGTACCCCCCGCCCATGCACCAGCCAATCGCGCCTACGCGGTTTTTCTTGACGTTGGGCTGTGACTGCAGAAATTCAAAAGCCGCGTGCAGATCGCGCTTGGCGCGGTCGTCCGGAACGCCGCGCATTAATTCGTGCGCCACGTCAGGGGTGGTGGCAACTTTGCCGCGATAGAGATCGATCGCAAGCGCCTCGTAGCCTTGGTCCGCCAGCTTGGAAGCTTGCTCCTTGACCCAATCGTTCAGTCCCCAATATTCGTGGATCACGATGAGTCCGGGAAATGGTCCCTTGCCGGCAGGCGCGTAGAGCAAGGCCTGCACGGTCTCGTCACCGCTTTTGTAGGAAACGGATTTTCCATCAGCCGCGAACGAAGAGGTAACCAAAAGAAACACCATCCACAGCAAGCAAAGGGTCTTCATCATCCTCCACTCTCTCGAAAAAGGTATAAACCACAGCCAACGAGCAGCAGGAGAAAATCTATCATGAGGCCGCGCATCCCAAGCGAATATAACCAGCTTTGCGGCTTCCCTAAAGCTAGACATCCGACGTCTACCATAAGCAAGACCATGCAAACGCGGAGGAGTCTTGCGCTGGTCATAAGTTCAACTCCATATACATCGCACCGGCCATCGGGTTGGCGCGGTAGGGAGCAATTTCCTTGAAGCCCAGCTTGCGATACATGGCAACCGCATCACTCATCACGGGCTCGACCGTGTCAAGGCGCATGCGATGATATCCGATCTGACGCGCCTCCGTCAGGATGCGCTCGGCCAGCGCGCGTCCCAGCCCCCGGTTACGAAACTGTGGACGCAGGTAGAGACGCTTCATTTCGCAGACGCCCGGCTCTAGTTTGTGCAGGGCGACGCAGCCGGCAAGTTGAATTTCGTATTCTGCGAGCAGCAAACGGCCTTCCGGGGGAGCATAGTCGCCGGGAAGTCCTGCCAGTTCCTGGTCGAAATTCTGAAAGCACAGGCTGAAGCCGAGGGATTGTGCGTACTCCAGAAATAGTTCGCGGGCTTGCGCAATCTGAGAAACCGATGCTGCGGGAGAGAAGGTCAAACCCCTTACCGCAGGGGGCACAGGGCATCCCGCAGGACTTCTTTGATCCGCTTTCATTTCCTTTGTGAACCTCTGTGTTGAAGGGTTTCCTAACCCATCAGCAGCCCGCCGTTCACGTTCAGCACGTGGCCGGTAATGTAGGCGGCGGCGTCCGATGCGAGAAAAGCAACGGCACTCGCCACATCGCCGGGTGTCCCCACGCGCCCCAGCGGAATCTGTTTGGCGGCGTTCTGTTTGAATTCATCGCCCAGCGCCTCGGTCATGGCGGTTTCGATGAAGCCCGGAGCCACCGCGTTGCAAGTAATATTCCGCGACCCCAGTTCGCGGGCGACTGCCATTGTGAGCCCGATTAAGCCGGCTTTCGAGGCAGCGTAATTTGCCTGTCCCGCCTGGCCCATTTGACCGAAGACGCTGGTGATGTTGATGATGCGTCCCCACCGCTGCTTCAGCATTGAACTGGTGACCTGCTGGATGCAGAGATAGGCAGACGTAAGATTAGTTTGCAGCACCGCGTCCCAGTCGGCGCGCCTCATGCGCATGACCAGCTGGTCGCGGGTGATGCCGGCATTGTTGACTAGGACGTCGATCTTGCCGAACTGGGCGATCGCCGATTTGATTGCGGACTTGACCTGCTCTTCGTCGGTGACGTCGAGAGTGAAGGCCGCGGCCTTGCCGCCGCTGGCAATAATTTCGTTCACGAGTTCGTTGAGCTTGTCCTGATTGCGCGCGGCGGCGGCTACGGTCGCGCCTTCTGTGGCGAGCTTCAATGCACAAGCTCGTCCAATGCCTTGCGACGCGCCTGTGACCAACGCCACCCGTCCTGAAAGGGACATGAGTTTCTCCAGAATTTTTCTTCGACTATCGATTAAGGAAGCTCTACATCAGAACGTGAGATTATACCCGCCCACTGACGCTATTCGGCGCGCCGTAACGGCCAAATCAGAACTTCGAGCCGGCGGGCAAAGTGCAGTAGAGGTAAGTCAGGGAGCGAGATCTTAGCGGCGGCAGCAACCGTGTTGGTCTCTAACTCGGCTTCCGCGTCCTGCAGCGGCCACGGCAGATGGTGAATTTCCCCGCGAAAGACCTGATCATCGCAGGTCGTGTAAAGGCAATAGCGCTCGGTGAACCAATGCTCGATCGAACCTTTCTGGCGCAGGCGTATTTCGGCAGTCGGACGGTAGCGGCCGCGAAACGCCGCGGCACCGCGCAGACGGCGGGAGGAATAATGAATGCTTTCGCCCTTCTCCTTCGAACTCATCGCTGCCTGAAAATAGGGCAGATGATAAAACGTGCGGGCCGCCCACACTGCCGAAAGATTGGCTGCGTCGAGGCTGAAGAAATAAACTCCCGGCTTGCCTCCAAAGGTTACATAGGTGCGGACATTCAGCTCCGGGAATCGCGAGAGGCCGGGGAAGGCAGGCAGCCAGCGAGCTCGAATTCCGCTCATGCGAAAGGGAACGACTCCAAACCAGCATTGGCCATCGAAGGTGTCGAGCGTGAGTTGTACGGGGACGAGAGGTCGCATTGCAACTGCGGGAACAGGCCAGTGCGCAAACAGCAGATCGTGCCAGATCTGCTTCATCAGCCATGAGCCTGAAGGCAATGGCCACGGACGATGTTCAATCGACTGGAGCAGCGGGTCCACCAAACAGTTTATCCACAGCGAACCGAGTATCCCTGCAAAAAAATGGATTGCGCATGGTCGGCCTAGCCGATTAACATTCGAGCACTTTCATGACTCCAATCGCGATCGACGCAGTAAGCGCCCTGCCTGAACCATCCAACCAAAAATCGTCCCCGATCGCGGCGCTGCCCGCGAGCGCTGGTCATCGTTCTCCGCAGAAGGCTTCAGCTGCCGAAAGTGCGGCTCAGAAACTGCACGGCGACTTGGAGGAAAAGCCTCGCCAGGAACCGCCTTCGACCGAGGTCTTCGCCGTCTACGGCGTCGAGCCGGAAATCCAGGCCTACGCCATGGCCAAATATTCGCGCTCGTCCCTGTCGATGAGGGAGTCGCTGCGTGAGATCAGCTCGCAGAAGGCGGAGAAGTTTCTCAATACTTTTTACTTTCAGTACGGTCACCGCTCGATCGCCGACCTGGCGCATGTTGCGCTGGCGGTCGAGAGGTTGTCGATTCTCGCGGCCATCGAACTGGCCGACGAGCAGCGCTGGGACGGCCAGGAGCGCTCGACCCGCTATCAGGACTTCAAGAAGAGTGGCTACTACATCCCCGACTTCGGCACGGACGACGAGGCGCACACGCTCTACCGCGAGACGCTGAATAGTCTGTTTGCAGAATATGACGCGTTCTCGGCGCACATGACGCAGCATCTGATCAGCATCACGCCCAAGCCCGCCGACATGAAGCAGGAAGCGTACGAGCGCACGCTGAAGGCGCGAGCCTTCGACATCACGCGTTATCTGCTGCCGCTGGCGACGAACACTTCGCTCGGCGAGATCGTCAACGCGCGGACACTAGAAAGCCAAGTTGCGCGCCTGCTTTCGCACACGCATCAAGAAGTGCGAGTGCTTGGCGAATCGTTGAAGAAGGCGGCAACTTCGGCGGCTTACAACGTGAATGCCGAGTCGTTGAAGAAGTTGGTCGAGGAGATCCGTGCAGTGAATCCTGAGCTGGGCGCGCGGGCGGAGCAGGAATTGCTGCACGAAGTTCGCGTCGCGCCCACGCTGGTAAAGTATGCCGATCCGAACACCTACGAAATCGAAACCCGCCGCGAACTGCGCCAGGCCGCGCGCGAACTGATGAAGAGCGAGTCGGTAGCGCCGTCGAAAGCCATCGTCGATCTGCTCGACGAGGAGCCGCTTGAAGTCGAAATCGCGACCACCCTGCTGTACGAGCATTGCCATCATTCGTATAGACAAGTTCGGCAGGCGCTGCAGGTGTCAGGCGAGCGCTACCGCCGCGAGATCATCGACCTCGGCCTGCGCCATCGCGGCAAGCACGACGAGATGTTGCGCGGCTTCCGCGCCGGACAGCAGTTCCGCTTCGACATCCTCATGGACACGGGCGGTTTCCGCGACATGCACCGTCACCGCCGCTGCATCCAGGTCATGCAGGGATTCACCACGCAGCACGGCTACGAGATGCTGCTCGATGTGGAAGACGCCGGCATGCGCGGCCGCTTCGACGCCGTCATGCGGCGCACTCAAGCCGCTGTAGAGAAGCTGGCCGCGCGCAACGCGCCCGAGGCGGAAGAGAATTCGCAGTACGCGGTTCCCCTGGCCTATCGCAAACGCGCCCTGTTCAAGATGGACTTCGCCGAGGCCGTCTACATCTCTGAACTGCGCACCACGCCGGCCGGGCATGTTTCCTACCGCAACGTGGCTTATGCGATGTATGAGGCCGTGGCCCGGAAGTATCCGGCACTAGCGAAGTATTTCCGCGTCCACGATGTGACGGCGCCGGTGGATCTGCTGCAGAGGTAAGTGCGCGCTGTGACCTCCCGCTGAACCGCTGGAGTGCGATTCCTGGGCTGAGTCCACAAGCCAAACGCTTCTTGCGCGAGTCTGGAGTCGCTGATCAATAACCATGCCTTTTTGGACGGCAACAAGAGGGAGGGATTTGCGACAATGCACACGTTTCTGCTAGAGAATGGACTCGATTTAGATGTCGGCAGCAAGACCGCCAACGAGTCCATGCTTAACGCGATGGAGCAAGGCAAGTTCCGCTTCGCCTTGATTCACGAGTGGGTTGCGGAGCACCTCGTTTCACTTCCTGGATAGATTTCGCGGGCCCGAGTGCCCGCGCCCCACAGCCTGTTACCCCTTTCGCAACGATATCCACCGTTAATTTTTAAGATTCGCCTTTTATTCGCTTCGCTCTGTATGTATAATCCGGCCAGATTAGTTTGCAATTTAGTTCGGAGAGTTTTAAAGGAGCCACACTTCCATGGCGGATGAACGGGGCAAGGCAATTGAGTTGGCGGTTTCACAGATTGAAAAGCAGTTCGGCAAAGGCTCGATCATGCGCTTGGGTTCCAAGGAAGCGATCGTCCCCATCGCGGTAATCTCGACCGGCGCGATCTCATTTGACGCGGCCCTCGGCGTCGGCGGATTTCCCCGCGGACGCGTGGTGGAAGTCTTCGGGCCGGAGTCTTCCGGTAAAACCACCATCACTTTGCAGGTGATTGCCGAGGCGCAGAAGACTGGCGGCATGGCCGCGTTCGTCGATGCCGAGCACGCGCTTGATCCCGGCTACGCCAAGAAGTTGGGCGTCGACGTGGACAACCTCCTGGTTTCGCAACCCGATTACGGCGAGCAGGCACTCGAGATCACGGAAGCGCTGGTGCGCTCGAACGCCATTGATGTGCTGGTGGTGGACTCCGTCGCGGCGCTCGTACCAAAGGCTGAACTCGACGGCGAGATGGGAGACAGTCACATGGGCCTGCAGGCGCGGCTGATGTCGCAAGCGCTGCGCAAGCTGACGGGGACGGTGTCCAAATCGCGCACCTGCCTGATCTTCATCAACCAGATCCGCGAGAAGATCGGAGTGATGTTTGGCAATCCCGAAACCACGACGGGCGGCCGCGCGCTGAAGTTTTATTCATCGGTGCGCATCGACATTCGGCGGATCGCTGCCATCAAGGACGGGGATATAGTCACGGGCTCGCGCACCCGTGTAAAAATAGTGAAGAACAAAGTGGCGGCGCCATTCCGCGAGGCCGAGTTCGACATTCTCTACGGTGAAGGCATTTCGCGCGAAGGCGACCTGCTCGATATCGCAGTGAACAATAACCTTCTCGAAAAGTCTGGATCCTGGTTCAGCTACAAGGGCGAGCGCATCGGTCAGGGGCGCGAAAATGCCCGGCAGTTTCTCAAAGACAACAAAGACACCATGGCCAAACTCGACACCGAAGTGCGCAAGGCGCTGGGACTGATTGCAACTCCTACACCAGCGACACCAGCCGCGACGACGCCGGCGCAAACTGCGCTGTCGAGTGGCGCGCGCGTCACCACAATGCCGAGTGCGCCTCCGGAGGCCGTTAAGGTCCCAATCGCAGCGAAGCGCTAGGGCTGTTTCTGCAGTTCCGTCATCCCGAACGAAGCGAGGGACCTTGCGAGCGAAGAACCAAGATCCCTCGCTTCGCGCGGGATGACAACTTTAAGAACAAACACTCCCAATTGCCATCTCCACTCCTGCCCGCATAGAATCTTCTATTCACGACTGTTCCTGCGAGGACCATTGAAGCCAGTCAGCGCCCTTTATCCCGGCTCGTTCGATCCGCCCACCAACGGGCACCTCGACTTGATTGAGCGGGGCGCCAAGATTTTTGAGGAATTAGTAGTCGGCATTCTAAGGAATACGGAAAAGAGCCCGATGTTCAGCCTGGCCGAAAGGCTGGAGATGCTGAAGACTCTCACCGCACACCTGAAAAATGTGCGCATTGAAGCCTTCCACGGACTGATGGTCGAGTACGCCAAGTCCATCGACGCAACCTGCGTGTTGCGCGGAATTCGTGCGGTGAGTGATTACGAATATGAGTTGCAAATGGCCCTCATGAACCGCAAACTCGAGCCTACGCTGGAGACCGTCTTCATGATGCCCGCCGACAAGTATTCCTATGTTAGTTCGCGACTGGTGCGGGAAGTGGCGCAGGCCGGCGGCCCGGTGAAGGGTTTGGTGCCGGAAGTGGTCGAGCAGAAGCTGCGCGAAAAGCTCGAGCCCGCATACAGATTCCACGACGAGATGCAAGAAGGCCGCGCTCCCGGCGCAAAAGAAAAGAAAAGGAAAAGGAAATCATGACCACGGCAACCACGGAAGCAATCCGGCTCACCGAGCGAATCAACCGCATCGAACCTTCAGCCACGATGGCAGTGGTCGCCGAGGCCGACAAGCTACGCGCACAAGGTATCGACGTGGTGGACTTCGGCGCCGGCGAGCCACATTTCGCCACGCCACAGCACATCAAAGACGCAGCCATCGCCGCTATCCATGGCAACTTCACGAAATATACGGCGGTTCCAGGCACACCCGAGTTGCGCGATGCCATCGTGCATCGTCATGCAGTCGACTTCGATTCCAACTATCGCCGGGAAGAAGTCATCGCCTCGACCGGCGGCAAGAATGCTTTGTTCAACGCCATCCAGGTGCTTGTCGACCATGGCGACGAAGTGATTCTCCCGGTGCCTTACTGGGTTTCATTCAAAGATATCGTGCGCTACGCTGGTGGCCAGAATGTGTTGCTGGAAACCGATGAGTCGCAGGGTTTTCGGGTCACGGTCGAGATGGTCGCCCGGTTGATCACACCGCGGACCAAAGCCATCATTCTGAATTCGCCTTCGAATCCCTCAGGCGCGGTGATGAGTGCGGAGGATCTTACCGCAGTGGTTCGCCTGGCGCACCAGCGCGGAATCTGGCTGCTCTCCGACGAGTGCTATGTCTATCTGAATTACACGGGAAAGAATTTTTCCGTGGGGTCGCTGCGTGAATATAAAGAACGAATCGTGGTGCTGGGCTCGCTCTCGAAGACCTATGCCATGACCGGCTGGCGTCTGGGCTATGCGCTAGGTCCGGCAGCGGTGGTGAGCGCGATGTCGAAGTTGCAGAGCCAGTCCACTTCGAATCCGACTTCGATTGTGCAGAAGGCAGCGGTAGCGGCGCTGAACGGTCCGCAGGAGTGCGTCGAACAAATGCGCCGCGAATATATCCAACTGCGCGATCACGTCGTGAAAGGTTTGCGCTCGATTCCGGGAATCACTTGCACGCTGCCAGAAGGCGCGTTCTATGCCTATCCCAACATTTCGGCGTTTTTCGGACGCGGCAATGTGAATTCGGCGTCTGACGTGGCGGGAAGGCTCCTGCGGGAAGCGCACGTGGCGACTGTTCCGGGAGAAGGTTTCGGCACCTCTGAGCACATCAGGGTTTCCTATGCGACCTCGAAGGCCGAGTTGGATCGCGGACTGGAGCGCATGCGGACGTTTTTCGCAGCCCTGTAGTCAAAGACCCGATAGTTCGTCCCGGCCGTCCTTTTCGAACGGCCTTTTTTGTCGATTAGACTTTCATGAGCGATCTATATCCGTTACTGATGCTTCCCCGATTCGATCCGCGCCCCTGGGGAACTCATGATCTGTCTCCGATTTATCCCAATCGCCAATTCGAGGAAAAAATCGGCGAGGCCTGGCTCACGGGCGACGAGTGCAAAGTTGCCAACGGTCCGTTTACCGGCCAGACGCTGGCGCAACTCTCCGCGAAGTATCAGCGGGAGCTTGTGGGCGATGCTGCCCGCGACGCGCGGCGCTTTCCGTTATTACTGAAGTTTCTTTTTCCCCACGAGAAACTCTCCGTCCAGGTCCATCCCGATGATGAGCAGGCTCGGCGCGTGAATCAGCCATGGGGCAAGACGGAGTGCTGGTACGTGGCGCACGCCAAGCCTGGATCGCAAATTGCCCTAGGATTGAAACCCGGCGTGACCGTCGCTCAACTGGAACAGGCTATCCATGAAAAGCACGCCGAGGATTTGTTGAACTGGCTCAACGTATACACCGGGGACATGATTTATGTTTCCGGCGGAACCGTGCACACATTAGGACCCGGTTCGGTGATTATCGAGACACAACAGCAATCCGATACCACCTATCGTTTGTACGATTACGGGCGCCCGCGCGACTTGCATCTGAAAGACGGACTGGCCGCGGTAAGGTTGCAAGTCTCTTCTGGAAAAGTGATTCGCCCGGCACCGACGCCAATTAGTGGCGGCCGCAACCGGCAAGCTTCATTGGTGGCTGCTCCCTATTTCGTCGTTGATATGTTCGAGACGAAGGACCCACAGGAACTTACCACTTGTGACGACGTTGGAAAAACCTCCGCGCAGATTCTGGTAGCGGCGGAAGGCTGTGGCATAGTGGAAGCGGGGGGATCGGAACCGGTGACTATGACCAGGGGCGATGCGGTAGTGATCCCAGGTTCAGTGGGGAAATTCACGGTACGTCCGCAGTGGACTCTGGAGTTTCTGAGAGCGCGCGTGCCCGGAGCAGCGCTGCCAGAACCCGAAGCCCGAATGTAGCCAATGAGATTCTAAAAGCGTGGCCAAGAAATCAAATTTCTATCCTGTCATTCTTGCCGGAGGCCGCGGTACGCGTTTCTGGCCCTTAAGCCGGAAGAAACGCGCCAAGCAGTTGCTCGCGCTGGATGGCAAGCAAACCATGATCCAGCAGACTGTGGCCCGGCTTCTGCCGCTGGCTTCTGCTCAACGTTTCTGGATCATTACCAACGACGACCTTCGCCCCGCGATCCTGAAGCAGATTCCAAAGTTGCCGAAGACGCAAGCCATTGCCGAGCCCGTGGGACGCAACACCGCCCCCGCCATCGGACTCGCCGCCTTTCTGTTGCTGCGGCAGGATCCGGATGCGGTGATTGGAATGTTTCCTTCCGACCATGTTATCGCCGACGAAAAAAACTATCGGACAACCATCGAGCGCGGCGCAGAAATCGCGGCCGCGGGTGAAAATATTGTTGTGCTCGGCATCCGGCCAAATCGCGCTGAAACCGGATACGGTTACATTGAAGCCGGAGGCCTTGCCCGCGGCGATGCTTTGCGCGTGCGCCGCTTCACCGAGAAGCCCGACGCCGAGAAAGCTGCTGGCTTTCTGGCTGCAGGGAATTATTTCTGGAACAGCGGAATGTTCCTGTGGAGCGCCCGCACTCTGGCCAACGCTTTGCGCGAGCATCTCCCCAAAACCGCTCCCCTGCTGGAGGAGATCGCCGCGGCTTTCGGCACTCGCAAATTTGCTCCGATTTTGCGCCGACTATATCCGAAGTGTGAAAGCATCAGCGTTGATTATGCCGTTCTCGAACCGCGTTCGGCTAAGGGAGAGAGGGAAGGAAAAATCTTTTGCTTGCCTGCGGATTTCGGCTGGAATGACCTCGGCTCCTGGGCCGCGCTGCACGAACATCACACGGCAAAGAGTGGTCCGCCGCAGGACAACATCATCCGGGGCGCAGGCGTGTTCCTGCTCAATGCTAGGGGCAATTACGTGCATTCACCCGGCAAGTTTGTCGCAGCCGTCGGCGTGAGCGATCTGGTGGTGGTCGATACTCCCGACGCGTTGCTGATCACCACCCGGCACAACGCGCAGGACGTCGGTAAGGTCGTGAAGTATTTGGATGGCAAGAAGCTATACAAACTGACCTGAACGGTTAGTCGGTTGTCGTTCGCCAGCGCATAAAACTATATCCATGGATCAAGAAATCAAGTTCGGAACCGATGGTTGGCGCGGCATCATCGCCGACGACTTCACGTTCGACAACGTGCGCCGAGTTGCCGGTGCAATCGCTTCTTATGTTTTGAAATACGAGGACGCTGCGCATGGAGTCTTCATCGGTTATGACACTCGCTTCGCCTCGCAGCGCGCAGCCCAAGTGGCCGCGGAAGTGATCGCCGGTGCCGGCATTCCGGTGAAACTTGCCGACGACTACACCCCCACGCCGGCGGTTTCCTATGCCGTAAAAACGAACGGTGCCGCGGGCGGAGTGATGATCACTTCCAGTCACAATCCTTGGAACTGGAACGGCGTGAAATTCAAGGGAAAATTCGGCGGCTCCGCCACTCCAGACATTATGAAAAAGGTGGAGGAGGAACTGCGGGCGGGGGTCATGCCGCGAGGCGCGAAAGAGGCGATCGAAAACGTTGACCTGAAGACCGCGTACATCGCGGCAGTTTGCGGTTTTGCCGACTTGAATCTCATCGGCAAAGCCAAATTCAAGGTGGCCATCGACTCCATGTTTGGTTCCGGACGCGGGATCCTGGCGGGAATCTTCCGCGAGCGCGGGGTTCAGCACATCACGATCCGAGAGGAACTGAATCCACTTTTCCCCGGTATTAATCCCGAACCCATCGAGCCCCACATCGCTCTTCTGCAACAAACGGTCGTGAACGAGAAGTGCGATGCCGGGCTGGCGACCGACGGTGATGCCGACCGCATTGGTGCGGTCGCGGAAGATGGCAGTTTTGTGGACTCGCACAAAATCTTCTGCGTGCTATTGCGCTGGCTGCTCGAGCGCAAGAAGTGGTCGGGCGACGTGGTGCGTGGCTTCAATACCACGCGCATGCTTGATCGAATCGCCGCTAAACACGGCCGCAAACTTTACGAAACGCAGATCGGATTCAAATACATCGCCGATCTCATGATGGAGCACGACATCCTCATCGGCGGAGAAGAATCTGGTGGCATCGGCTACTCGCGTTTTCTGCCGGAGCGCGATGGGATACTGAATTGTCTGCTACTGGCCAATGCAATGGCGGAAGAAGGCAAGCCGCTGGGCCAACTGGTCGCGGACCTGCAACGCGACTTCGGCCCGCACTATTACGGCCGGCGCGATCTGCACATTCCAGAAGAAATCAAGCAGAACGCCATTCAACGCGCTCGATCCGAAAGCACGAAGAGCCTGGGGCGCTATGGCGTATTGAAAAAAGAGAGTCTCGATGGCATCAAGTTTTTTCTTGACGCTCCGACGAACGGCAACGGCGGAGAGGCGTGGATCCTGTTCCGCGCTTCCGGAACGGAGCCACTGTTGCGGGCGTACGCCGAGGCGGCTTCGCCAGAGTTGGTGACGGAGATCCTGACAACTGCGGAAAGTTTTGTTACCGGCGGTTAGCGGACCCTGCGGAACTCCACATTTCTTGCAGCGATAGTGCGATACTTCTAGATTGATCATGAATTTCGCCGGAAGCACATCCTCCAGTCACGACGATTCACCTGAAGCGCGTCGCTATAACAGGATCCACCGATGGCTCGGGATCGCCGATTTTGTTATCGGTTCCGTGTTTCTCGTCGTGCTGTTGATTACCGGTTGGTCAGGCTGGTTGCGCGATCTCGCGTTGCGGCGCGGATTTCAGAACTACACGCTCGCCGTCTTTTTGTATTTATTCTTCCTGCTCCTGATCAGCAAAGTGCTGGGCTTCGCTCTTGACTACTACGGATTCCAGCTGGAGCGACGTTTCCAGCTCTCTACGCAAAAATTTCGCTCGTGGCTTTGGGATGAAGCCAAAAGCTTTCTGGTGGGATTGGGGATGGGTACGATTGTGGTGGAGCTGCTTTACTTCATGATTCGCCAATCCCCCCAACATTGGTGGCTGATCACGTGGGCACTCTTCATGGGACTTTTCATTTTGTTAGCTCAGCTTG
>Ga0210393_10000954_pt1 | contig 24885 bp, 24 predicted proteins | sample IncBWC27OmetaG_FD_160068 | JGI IMG/M metagenome (GOLD analysis project Ga0210393, IMG submission 160068) | Forest soil microbial communities from Barre Woods Harvard Forest LTER site, Petersham, Massachusetts, United States - Inc-BW-C-27-O ... | reverse complement strand
TCCCATCGTCTCCGTCGATGATATTCGCCACGACTCAGGCCGCCGAGGTCAACCACAACCGCCACAATCAGAATCACCAAATTAATGCCGGCTATGGGCTGTCGTGTATTCATCATCCACGCATACGCCAACGTTGTTAGGGGTAAGAACAGAAACCCGAGCAAAGGCAATAATAGCCCGTGGTACGCTCGTTGAAGGTAATTCGAGAAGAGAAACAACAGCACAAGTGCGATTCGAGGAAACGCGAGAAAGATAATCAGCACGAGACAAGGCACGACGTTCTCCTCGCGCATCGTACGCTTTTCCCGCGCGCGATACAACGAATGTGCCTGGGTGCGCGTGACTACGCTCACACTCCACTGTTATAGTCATTTGTTCTCTTGATGTGTTGTCGACCGTCCTGTTTGATCCTGAAGGAGCTACATGACTTCACGTTCTAGCCGTCTTGGCATTTGGGTGATCCTGGTTTACGCCATCGTACTGCCAGTTGCCGCGCAGAAAAACAAGGCAGCCCCAAGGTCAGTGCCGCCGACCATCACCGTCTCCGTAGACGCAAGCGATGCCCCGCGTAAGATCTTTCATGCCCAACTGACGATTCCAGCTGCCCCGGGCACTCTCACTCTCTACTATCCCAAATGGATTCCTGGCGAACACGGCCCCACCGGGCCGATCGAAGATCTGGCGGGACTGAAGTTCACCGCCAATGGACAGACGTTGAAATGGCGGCGCGACCTGCTCGACGGATGGAAGTTCCACGTCGAAGTGCCCGCCGGAGTTTCCACGGTGAACGCATCGCTGGACTTCATTTCACCCACCGGCGAAGAGGGCCTTTTCACTGGCGGGGCTTCCGCGACCGACAAGATGACTGTGTTGAGTTGGAACACGGTGCTGCTCTATCCGGAGGGATGGACCAGCGATGAACTCACCTACCAGACGAGCCTGCGTTTGCCCGACGGTTGGAAGTTTGGCACGCCGCTGCCGGTCGCTTCACAATCGGGAGCTGAACTCAAATTCAATCCAGTCTCTCTAACCATGCTGGTGGATTCTCCCGTGATCGCTGGCGAATATCTCCGCGTCGTGCCATTAAGCGAGAACCCGCGCCAGGAAATGGACATCGCAGCCGATAGCCCCGCGGATCTGGACGCTCCGCAAGAAGAGCTTGACCATTACAAGGCTCTGACCGATCAGGCGTTGAAACTTTTCGGAGCACAGCACTTTCGCGATTACCACTTCATTTACAGCCTAAGCAATCATGTCGCGCACTTCGGACTGGAGCACCATGAATCGAACGACAGCCGCAGTTCGGAACGCTCCCTGGTTGATGCTGATCCACGCCTTCTAGCATCTGGATTGCTCTCGCACGAGTATGTTCACTCGTGGAACGGAAAGTACCGCCGTCCGGCAGACCTGGCAACCCCGGATTATGAAAAGCCCATGCAGGACGACCTGCTTTGGGTCTACGAAGGGCTGACTTCATATCTCGGGGACACGCTCAGCGCCCGCAGCGGCATTCGAACTCCCGATGAGTTTCGCGACAACCTGGCCTTCATGGCTGCGCGTCTGGATCATGTTCCGGGCCGGATCTGGCGTAATCTGCAGGATACAGCCGATGGAGTACCCTCCATGCAGGGTGCCCCACCCCAATGGGAATCCTGGCGAAGGGAAGTAGATTATTACGACGAAGATGTTCTGAACTGGTTGTGGGTAGATACGATCGTCCGCGAGCAGACTCACGGTCAGAAATCGATGGATGATTTCTGTCACCTGTTCCACGGCGGCCAGAGCGGGCCGCCAGAAATAAAAACCTACACCTTCGATGACGTAGTCGCGACGTTGAATCAGGTTGTTTCTTACGACTGGCGCGGATTTTGGACCGAACGCCTTACCAATCACGGGCCAGGCGCGCCCCTTACCGGGATCGAGCGAAGCGGCTGGAAACTGGTTTATGACGAGACTCCGTCGGAACTGGTAAAAGCGCGCACCCGCGAGGTCAAGGAGATCAACGCGGAATACTCGATTGGGCTCCTGCTGGACGAGAGCGGAAAGATCATCGACACCGTCGAAGGAATGCCCGCGGCGAAGGCGGGCATCGGCCCGGGGATGAAGCTGGTGGCCGTGAATGGACATCGCTTCTCGGTGGAAAATTTGAGTGAAGCGTTGAAGCTTGGAAAGAACGGTTCCGACCCGCTCGAATTGCTGGTCGAGAACAGCGATTATTACAAAATATACAAACTCGATTATCACGGCGGAGAGAAATATCCGCATCTGGTGCGGGATGAATCCAAGCCCGATGTGCTGAACGAGATCATTACGGCGAAGTAGCGTCTGTATAATTAAATAAGTAGGCCCGGCCCATCCAACTGCCTATCTGGAAGGTGATCCCTTGAATACACCGATGTCTCCTCGTCCCGGACAACCGCCGCAGGGCCCGCAGCCTCTTCCCGGCGTGGAAACGATTATTGCAGTCGGTTCCGGCAAGGGTGGAGTCGGAAAGACTACGCTCGCGGTGAATCTGGCGCTTGCCATGGCGAAGCTCGGACACAAGGTCGGTCTGCTCGACGCCGACGTTTATGGCCCAAACGTTCCCCTCATGCTCGGGATCAACCAGCAGCCCAAGGTACTCGGAGACAATCGCATCGAACCGATCGAGGCCCATGGACTAAAAGTAATTTCGGTCGGCTTGCTCAATCCCGGAGATAAGCCTCTGATCTGGCGTGGGCCGATGCTGCATTCGATCATCAAACAGTTTCTCGGCTCGGTAGTGTGGGGGCAACTCGATTATCTTGTCGTGGATTTGCCTCCGGGCACGGGAGACGTTTCGCTCTCGCTCATTCAAACCGTTCCGCTTACTGGCGCAATCGTAGTTTCGACTCCATCGGATGTTTCGTTACAGGACGCTCGCAAAGCCATCGAGATGTTTCGCCAGATGAAAGTAGACCTCGTGGGCATGGTCGAGAACATGAGCTACTTCGTCTGCCCGCACTGCAATCATGAAATCGATGTTTTTTCTCGCGGCGGAGCGGAGAAGACTGCCAAGCAGTTCGACGTTTCTTTCCTCGGAAACATACAACTCGATCCTGACATCCGCAAATCAGGAGACAGCGGCAAGCCCGCGGTTCTTGAAGGCGAAAACTCTTCCCATGCCAAGTCGCTGTATGAGTTTGCGCGTAAGGTTATTGCGCGCGTGGACGAGATCAAATCGAGCGCGGGTGAGAGCGTAATTCAGATTCAATAAAGCGGAACATCTGGTGCAACATGCACCTTTTCAATGAGATGGATAGACTGCTTGCTTTGTGTTTTTCTGCGATGATATCATGATATCAGCTTCATTGGGAGGACTCCATGGCGCAATTTGTTGTTCGCAAAATCGAAAATGGGGTTAAGGCACGTCTGCAGCACCGTGCCCGAAAGAACGGCCGGAGTATGGAAGAAGAGGTGCGGGATATTCTGCGAAATGCGGTCAACGAACGAGATGTTCCGACTGGCGGATTGGGTACAGAAATCTCCTCGTTGTTTGCTAAGGCCGGCCTCGACTTCGACATCCCGGAGTTCCGTGGACATGAAATCAAACCCGCTTCATTCGAAGAATGATTGTACTGGACACGAACGTTCTTTCGGCATTGATGCGCAGCGCACCCGACAAGAACGTTGTCGCCTGGCTTGACCGGCAGCCTCGGACGTCCATCTGGACGACTTCCGTTACCGTTCTCGAAGTTCAATTTGGACTCCAGATAATGGTCGGCGGAAAACGACAGAATGCACTGAGACAAGCTTTCAAGGAAGTGCTGGCGAGCGTCGGGCATCGAGTGCTCCCTTTCGATGCGGCAGCGGCGCAACAAGCAGGAGATCTGATGGCGACTCGACAAAAGAAGGGTCGTCCCGTCGAATTGCGGGATACGATGATCGCCGGCATCGTGCTCGTGCAACGTGCAACGCTGGCAACGCGCAACACTTCGCATTTCGACGATATTTCAACTCTGCTAATCGATCCGTGGATTGTCTGAGCCTGTGAACATTATTTCTGGAACCGCGCCAACTGAAATATCGGATCGGGATCTTCGTGTTCCACCAGCAACCTCGCGACCATTTCTCCCACCGCTGGCCCATGTTTGAAGCCATGGCCTGAACCGCCTCCTACCAACCAAATGTTCTTCGACTTCGGATGCCGGTCGATGATCAGGTGATTGTCGGGGCTGTTTTCGTATTGGCAAACGCGGGTCTCAATTAACGGCGCGTTTTTCATCGCGGGAAAGCGGAAAGCGATGTAATCGCGAATCGCTTTCAGTCCCTCTTCGCTCACTACTCGTTCTCCGAAAGTCGGATCGAACTCCGGGCCTCGCGTATCGTCGGCAACCTTGAATCCACGTCCGTCAGCGGCTGGGATGCCATAGATGAAGCGGTCGCGATTGTCGGCCCAGACTGGCAGCCTCGGTTCCGCAAAACGGGCGTCTCCGGTTGGTGCACCGAAGAAAAAGACATCTTGCTTCGTGGGCCGAATGTGGGCGCGGATAGTTTCCGGAAAAAGTTGACTGAGCCAGGGACCGCAGGCAAAGACAAATTGGTCGGCCCTTAGCCGTGAGCCATCCGAAAGCAGCAAGCCATCGCGAATGCCAGCTTCAAGGTCGTGCGGCGAGACAGCGACTTCTTTGTACTCCCCGCCTTCAGCTCGAAAGCCCTCCATTACTGCCTGGCATGCCGTGCGCGCGGTGAGGTAGCCACTTTCGGACTCATAGATTGCCCAGCGCACATCTTCAACATTCATCTGCGGCCAGCGTTGCCCGACTTCGCGTCCGGATAATTCCTCATACGCGATGCCGGCTTCGCGCAACATTGGCAGGGAACTGCGTTCGTAGCGATCATTCTCAGATGTAGCTATCCACAAAACACCCGTGCGATGAAAAAACTGTCGCGTCCAACGGGCCTCGTGCTCCTTCCACAGTCGCAAGGCCCGAGCGGCCATTTTCGTGTAAGGCTGATTCGGACCATAGGTGCCGCGCATGATGCGGGTTTCGCCGCCGGAAGACGATCGCGAGTTGCCGGGGCCCCACGCATCCAGCAGAGTCACTTGGGCGCCGCTGCGAAGCAGGTACAAGGCGGTCCATCCGCCCAAGGCGCCGGCACCGATTACCACAACGTGGGATTTGGAATGCATGCCGATCGAGCGAACGTCTAGGATAATGTGCCGCGCCGGAGGTTTGTGGATTAATTTTGGCGGGTGCGGTGGTGTAGGTCAGGGTTAGAGCCCCGCATTGAAGCAGCCTCACGGCACGGCTGAATTGTTCAGACTAAGCCAGGTATTTTTTTAACGGGTCCCAATATCTTAATTTCCAGCCAGGGTCGAGGTGGTCGAATTCACCCTCGGGGAAGCCCGTGTGATCGAGAATGATTAGGGTTTCGGAGTTCCGGGGTTTCAGTTCAAATTTCACGACCGAATAAACACCTGGATCCCAATGTGTGGGCCGCCACGCCTGGATGATTCGTTGGTTGGGGAGGAGTTCGATATTTCGTCCAACGACCAATCCTCCGAACATGGTCAGGGTGCCACCTGCTTTGGGATCGATCTCGGCAGGCATACCTGTAAACGCCGCAAACCGTTTGGAATCGAGAAGTATTTCGTAGATGCGTTGCGGGGTTGACTTGAAGTCGACTTCCTGGTGAAGAAATGTGCGCGTGCGGTTTGCCGCTGTGCTCGGCGCTTCTTGCATTTGCTGCTGAGTTTTCGCCCAGCTCTTGCCGCCCGCGGCCAGAGTGCCCAACGCCATGGCAACGCCGGTGATCACGTGTCTGCGGGTCGGAGTCGGATTCATTCTCTCGATCATGATCGTCCTCGTAGATTCTTAGGTCTCGACTGTTTCTGCATGGGAACACGGGATCAAATAATCTTCAAGATAATATTTTCATGGACAGACAACTGTCCACGGGTGCACAGTTCGCGAGTGGGAGAGTTCGACATTGGACAGCAATGTCTCAACGTACGGTTCAACCAGGAGGCTTATGGCAAACGCATTCGGTACAGACATTTTGATTCAGGCGAAAGACCCGATGAAGGCGGCAAAGTTCTATGTGAAGGAACTCGGCTTTGAGATCACGGATAAGAAACCGAATATGATCAGCCTCCACGGGAAAAACATCAATTTCTTCATTGAGCGGGGTCCTGCGCTCGGGCCGGTTTTTGAGGTTACGGTCAAAAGTGTTAAGGAAGCCAGGGCGAGACTCAAGAAAAAAGGTTGCCGAGTAGTGAAGGACGAACCCGATTTTCCCAGGTGCTATGTCAAAGATCCCTATGGGCTGATCTACAATCTGACCGAGTGATGACCGTTGGTGCTCGCCTCCCGCAACCGGAATGCGCCGATCCAGCATGAACGGCGGAAAAACCTGCTACGTACAGGCTGAATGTCGCCTTCTCCGATAAGGCGGGTTGGATCGATCCACTGGCGCTTGACAGGTCTCGCACCGCTTCCTAGAATCAAACTGGTCGTTTTGCATCCTGCGATGTAAGTGTTGCATCTACATAAGTTAGCTACGAGTAACGTAGAAGCCGGCTGGTCCCATCAGCTCAATATGATACAAGGGAGTATATGCCTCCGGGCCCACCCATAGGCGAGCGCGAACGCGAAATCCTTACCGCGATTGTGGAGACCTTTATTGCCACGGGCGAACCGGTGGGATCGCGCACGCTTGCGCGTGCCAACCGGGAGGGGTTGAGTCCTGCCACGATTCGCAACGTCATGTCGGACCTGGCGGACTCCGGTTTTCTGGAGCAGCCCCATACCTCGGCCGGACGGGTACCGAGCACCGAGGCTTACCGCTATTACGTCGAGCAACTTTCGGGCAAGGCGCGGTTGTCGAATAACGACGAAAATATTATTCAGGAGTCGTTTCATGGAGTGGCGGACGTGCAGGAGTTCATGGAACGCACTTCGCATGTGCTCTCGCTGATTTCGCGCAATGTTGGAGTCGCGGTCGCAGTCGGAGGACCGAAGAATGCGCTGGAGCACGTTTATTTTTCCAGGCTTGGCGATCAGAAGGTGCTGGCTGTGCTGGTGACGAGGTCGGGCCTGGTGCGTGACCGGGTGCTGCGCCTGGACCTTCCGCAAGCCGATCTCGACGCGGCTGCGCGCTTCCTCAACGAGAACTTTCGCGGCTGGACTATGGAAGCGATGCGGATCGAGTTGGCACGGCGGCTCGAGCAGGAACGCAATGAATACGATCGCTTGATGGCTTCCGTCGAGCAGCTCTACAAGCAAGGTGCGTTGGCTGCGGACGATGGGGCGCAGACGGTTTACGTTGAAGGCGCAGCCAATCTGGTTGCGGGAGAACAAGATCGAGAGCGCTTGCAGGAATTGTTGAAGACGCTGGAAGAGAAACAGAAAATCGTCGGACTGCTGGGCTCGTATCTCGATGCCAAGCAGGAGGCGGTTCGCGTGGTGATCGGACTCGACCAGACATTGCCCTCGATGCGCAATTTCGTGTTAATCGGCGCCCCTGCGCGTGTGGGCGGCGAAGTGATGGGGTCGCTCGCGGTGATCGGGCCAACGCGAATCGATTATGAACACACCATGACGGCGGTTTCTTATATTGCCCGCCTGTTCGACAAAATCTTGAACGAGTCTGAGTAAGGGGCTCGAGAGAAAGTTTATGGCAAGAACAAACGGAAAATCAGAAGTAGATCCTGAGGAACTGGACGCGGAACATGAATTGCCCGCCGCGGAGAATGCGGAAGGCGAAGCCGCGACCATTGATTCTCCTTCCGGTCACTTGAGCGAGAGCAGTGAGGTGCAGAAACTCAGAGTCGAGCGGGACACCTTGATCGATCGGCTGGCCCGTCTGCAAGCCGAGTTCGAGAACGCCCGCAAGCGCACTGCCCGCGAGCAACAGGATTTCCGCGAATACGCAATGGCGGACGCAGTTAAGGCTTTGCTGCCGATTCTCGACAGCTTCGAGCGCGCGCTGCAGACAAGTGCGGCGGATCGGTCCGAGTTCCGCAGCGGAGTTGAACTCATCTACAAGCAATTGCAGGATGCGCTATCGAAATTGGGACTGCGTGCAATCCCGGCAAAAGGCGAACTCTTTGACCCTCACCTTCACGAGGCGATCGAGATGGTGGATACAACCGAGGCTGCCGATCATCAAATACTGGATGAGTTGCAGCGCGGCTACAAGTTGAAGGATCGCCTGCTGCGTCCATCGATGGTTCGAGTCGCGCGCAACCCGAAGCACTAACCCACAAGAAATTCGAAAGGACTTGGAACCATTCTGGCCAGCAACGTAAAACGCGACTACTACGAAGTGCTCGGGGTTGCTCGCGAAGCCGGCGACCAGGAGATCAAAAGCGCCTACCGCAAGATGGCGCTGCAGTTTCATCCTGACCGCAATCCGAATAATCCCGACGCGGAAGAGAAATTCAAAGAGTGCAGCGAAGCCTACGCCATCCTGGCGGATGCCGATAAGCGGGCGGCATACGACCGCTTCGGGCATGCTGCCGTGAGCGGTGGGGGATCGGGCGGATTTGACCCGACGGTTTTCCAGGACGTCAGCGAGATCTTCGGAGACTTTTTCGGTTTTGGAGATCTTTTCGGCGGCGGTTCGCGGCGGGGCCGCGCTCAGCGCGGTCCCGATCTGCGCGAAGATGTCACGCTGGAATTCGAGGAGGCGGTTTTTGGCACGGAAACGAGTGTTACGGTTCGCCGCCACGAGACCTGTGAGGAGTGCCGCGGCTCCGGTGCCGCTCCGGGCAAGACTCCCGTGTCCTGCCGATCCTGCGGGGGACGCGGCCAAGTACGGTATCAGCAAGGATTCTTCAGCATGGCGCGCACTTGTCCCACGTGTCAGGGTGCCGGCAGCGTGATCACCGATCCATGTTTGAAGTGCAAGGGTGAAGGCCGTGTGTTGCGTCAGCGGACAGTGGATGCAAAGGTCCCAGCCGGAGTCGAAGATGGGACGCGCATTCGGTTTTCCGGAGTGGGCGAAGCCGGGGCGCATGGCGGGCCTGCGGGCGATCTCTACGTTGTGTTGCACGTGAAGGAACATCCGTTTTTTGAGCGGGAAGGCAACGACCTGCACTGCGTGATTCCTATTTCGTTTGCCCAGGCGGCGCTGGGAACCGAGATTCAAGTGCCGACGCTTGAAGGTGAACACTCGCTGAAAGTGCCGGATGGAACGCAATCGGGCACGACCGTGCGCATAAAGGGGAAAGGAGTGCCCGTGCTGAACGGTCATGGTAAGGGCGATCTGTTTGTTGAGGTCCGCGTGCAGACTCCGGGGAAGCTCAATAAGCGTCAACGTGAGTTGTTGCAGGAGTTGGAAGGAATGACGCGAGTGGAAAATAAACCCCAGCGCAGAACATTGCTGGGCAAGGTAAAGGACATTTTCGGATAGTCAACCTGCAAAGAACGCGATTCTTGAGTCCCAAGTTCATACTTTTGTCCTCCGTGGTTTAAGCTTTGTCTTGTCATGACGCGCCGACGCTGGATTGCCGATGAAGTCTCGGGCACGCGCGCGGTTCTAACAGGAGCCCACGCCGACCATTTATCCCGCGTACTTCGCGCCCGTGTCGGCCAGGAATTCGACGTCACCACAGGGAACGAAGTACGCCGCGGCCGCGTTACGGCTATCGCACAAGACCGGGTTGAATTTGAACTCGGCGAATCTGTTTCTGCTCCAGTTGCAGTTCAGGTGACGATCGCGCTCTCCGTTTTCAAGTTCGATCGCATGGAGTGGGCGATTGAAAAATGTACAGAACTGGGAGCGACTCGCATCGTCCCAGTAATTGCGCGACGAACTGAAACTCATCTTGCGTCCGCCGCCGCCAGACGCGTCGACCGCTGGCGACGAATTGCCTTACAGGCCGCGGAACAGTCCCGCCGAGTATCGCCACCGGAAATCTCGGATCCGATGAAGCCTAAAGATGCCGTGGCCTTGCCCGGAGGCTTACGGGTTGTGCTTTCCGAATCCGAAACAAAAATGACGTTGAAAGACGTTGTCCAATCTGATTCGCGCCACGGCGACGTTGTGCTCGCACTCGGCCCCGAGGGTGGCTGGACGGATGAAGAATTAAAATCATTTCACGAAGCCGGCTGGATTTCGGCGTCACTGGGAGGCACAATCCTCCGCGCTGAGACTGCAGCAATTGCCAGCCTGGCGGTAGTTTTTGCAGAACTGCAAGCCTGATCAGATCGGGCAAAAATATCCTCAACCATCTCTGTTATGCTCCTGCCCAGTGGCTGTTGCAAAACCCATCCCGGCGGTACGAACCTTCGAACCTGACGAGCGCCAACGCCAAGCCATCGAACACGTGTGTGGGCCGATGCTGGTGATCGCCGGCGCGGGCACGGGGAAAACCACCGTCCTGACTCGGCGCATTGCACGATTAATCCGTGATGGGCATGCTCGACCGGACGAGATTCTCGCGGTCACTTACACCAAGAATGCGGTGCAGGAGATGCGCGAACGAATACGCGAGGAACTGCGCGGCACCAATGTATCCGGTTTGCAGATTGCCACCTTTCATGAGTATTGCAACGAGCTTCTGGGGCGATACGGTAAGCAGTTCGGCGTGCTCGATGACCAGGACCTTTGGATTTATTTGCGAAAACGTATCCCCGAGTTGCGCCTGAACTATTTCGTGCGCGCGGCCAATGTGAGCCAGTTTCTTCATGATCTTCTTGGTTTCATGCGGCGATGCCAGGATGATCTGGTCGGCCCCGAGAAGTATGCCGCGTACGTGCATCAACTGGAGCGCGGCGAGGTTGGAATTCCGCGGGTCAGCAAATCAAAAGATGCCGACGACTTGTCAGACGAAGAGGTCATCGGGCGATGTCAGGAAATTGCCAGCGTGTTTGTCACGGTCGAGCGCATGCTGCACGAGGATAACCTCGGTACCTTCGGCCACATGATCACTCACGCCCATGCCATGCTGGAGGGGAATCCCGAACTTCTTGACAGCGAACGCCGGCGTACCCGATTCATCCTCGCCGACGAATTCCAAGACGTCAATTTTGCTCAAGTCAAGATTCTCAAACAGCTGGCCGGAGAAGAACGGAATGTCTTCGCGGTGGGAGATCCGGACCAGGCAATCTATCGCTTCCGTGGCGCGTCCAGTGCCGCGTTTGGGCTTTTTCAAGAACAGTTTCCAGACGCGAAGATGGTCGTCCTCGGAAAGAATCGTCGTTCTACCACGACCATCTTGAAGTCCGCCTTCGCGCTGATTTCCAAAAACCCGGATGCCTTTCCTCCTGGAAACCGCCCAACATCGAGTTACCAACGTTCTCCGCTGATTTCCGCCCGCGAAGAAGAAGCATCTCGAGAGGGAAGAAGCTTGCCGAGTCCTACGGTCGATGCAGTTGTGCTGGCGGCGAAGGAAGTGGAATGTGCCGACCTCGTAGCCACCATTCGTGACCGGCAACGCAAATTACGTTGCAAGTGGAGCGACTTTGCAATCCTGTACCGCCAGCATTTTCATCGCGAGCAAATTGTGGCTGAGTTGGTCGAGCAGGGTATTCCATTTGCGATCGAGAACATGGACGTTATGGATACTCCCGAGGCCCGCGATCTGTTCGCCTGCCTTGGCGCCGTTGTGTCGATCAATGACAGTGCCAGCCTCTTCCGAGTCGCGTCTTTCCCTCAATTTGCCATCGATCCAGAGAAATTGCGTGCGGGGATAAAAGCGATTCCGAGGGAAGAACGAAAATCCGGGATGGCGTCGGTGTTGGCCAAGATCGAAAACGGTCCCGGAGTATTAAATGCTTTGCAGCAGGTTCGAGACGAGGTAACCCGGGCCGGTAGCATGAGCAGCGCAGTGTTGAACACTATCATCCGTCAGTTCGAGTTAAGCCGCACCTCGCCCGCGATCGTCGCCGTTCTCGACTTTGTTAAGCGATGGGAAGAGAAGCCGAAGGCAATCACAAAGACCGGCGAGATTGGTGAATTCATCGACTACCTCCAGTATTTCCGCACCGCCGGCGGCGTGATCCCGATTTCTACCGGTGCAGAGAATGCTGTTCGCCTAATGACCGCGCACGTCGCCAAGGGACTCGAATTTAATCACGTCTTTATCATTCGAGCGAACTCTAATTCGTTCCCGTCATCCTATAAAGAACCCTTGGTCGACTTTCCTCGCGAGTTGCAGGGCGCCGGGTCGATATCGTTCTTCGACGATAAGGAGCTTAACCGGCAGGAAGAACGTCGGTTGTTCTACGTCGCCATGACCCGCGCCCGGGATTCGCTCACCATCTATGCCAAACAGGGAACGGGCAAGAAAGATCCCACTCCAAACGGTTTTCTGCGCGATTTGCTTAAGGACCCCAGCCTTAGACCCTGGCTTCGTCAACGTCACGCGCTGGAGTTTCAAGCTGATTTGTTTGCGGAGGCCGCGCCCGTACTCCCAGGCTCACCCGTCAGTGAATGGCTCAAGCTACCGCCTGTGCTGGATCTCGGTGCACGACTCAGCGCCAGTGCATTGCAAACTTATGAAATCTGTCCCCTGCAATTCAAACTGGAGCGCGAGTGGAGGATCCCTGGCGAAGTCCCGGCTGCAATGGAATACGGTGCGACCATGCACCGCATTCTGCTGGCTTACTATGCTTCGGCGCGCCTTGGACGGACCATAGATGACGACGAAGTGATCGAGCTGTTCAAGACCGACCTCAGGGCCGCAGGTATCGAGGAAAAATACCAGCAAGACCTCTACGAGCGGCAGGGAGTCGAGCAGTTGCGCGAATTCCTGGCCAATTGCAAACGCGCTCCCGCGCCTCATGTCCTGCATACCGAAGAATGGTTCGAAATGCAGATCGGACGGGCAAAGGTCGTAGGCCGCATTGACCGCATCGATCGGTTGAGCAACGGTGGTGTCGTGATTACGGATTACAAAACGGGCCGGCCCAAATCACAGGAAGATGCCGACAGGAGCCTCCAACTTTCGATCTACGCTCTGGCTGCGCGGGAAAAATGGGGTTATCACGGCGATCAGATCGTCTTCTACAACCTGGAAGACAACAGTTCGGTAGTCACGCGCCGCACCGAAAATCAACTGCAGGAGTGCAGGCACGAGGTGGAAGAGGTCGCGGCAAAAATCGCCGCGGAGGAATTCGAGGCCAAGCCGGGCTTCTATTGCACTTTCTGCGCTTATCGCAGTCTTTGTCCTGCCACCGAAAAACGTCTTTACGCAATTTCCGTCGATAAGAAATCAAGCAGCCGGAACTAGATCGCAAAAACTTAGGGGACGCGTTTTAGCGTCCCCTCGGTTTTACTTTGGTTGAAGGCTCTTAGTGTTTCTTCTTTGCGGCCTTCTTTGCTTTTTTCTTAGTTGCCATTTGATCTATTCTCCCTTTCCATTTTTCATGGACTTGAAATGCAACGATCGTTTGTTGCAACTGATTGATGTATAGAGTCTATAAAAAGTGAAGTCAAGAAAAAAATGATGTTGAATGAGCATGCGCCCCCCACACCAAAGTCACTGCTGCGAGCTAAAGCAAGAAAGTTCAGCGCCGGAAACTCGATGAGTGTGTGCCTTCGATAGGAATTGTCGCGCGAAACACCGACGGAATTACGTTTCGATTTGTTTCTGGGCAGAGGTGGTGTTTTCAAAAAAATGCTGCGCAGGAATCGCTACGCCATAACTGAGTTCATCCTTTTCGGCCGCCGGACATCTATAATCGTTAGGCAGGAAATATTCGCAGGAGCACATAAATGGCTGCTTTCGACGATGTCGTCATCATTTCAGGCTGTCGTACACCGGTGGGAAAGTTTCAAGGAAGTCTTTCAGATTTGGGCGCCACGCAGTTGGGTGCGATCGTGGTTCGCGAAGCGGTGAAGCGCGCCAATCTCGATCCAAAGGCGATCGATGAGTGCATCATGGGCAACGTCGTATCCGCTGGACTGGGTCAGAATCCGGCGCGGCAAGCTGCAATCTTCGGAGGTCTTGCTCCCGAAGTAGGTGCCATGACCGTAAACAAAGTCTGTGGCTCCGGACTTAAAGCTGTTGCTCTCGCAGCCCAAGCGATTCAAACCGGAAACAGTTCCGTCGTGGTCGCCGGCGGAATGGAATCGATGACGAACGCCCCCTATCTGCTGCCGCAGGCGCGAAAAGGATATCGCCTGGGAAACGCGCAGATCGTCGATTCCATGGTGAACGACGGCCTGTGGGACATCTACAACAACTATCACATGGGGATTACCGGCGAGAACGTGGCGGAAAAATATGGCATCACCCGCGAAGAACAGGACCAGTTTGCGGTGAACTCGCATCGAAAGGCAGTCTCGGCTATCAAGGAGTGCCGCTTCAAATCGCAGATTGTCCCGGTCGAATTGCCGACAAAGAAAAAAGGCGAAGCGCCAGTCATGTTCGATAAAGACGAATCACCGCGCGAGGATACGACGATCGAGATATTGCGTGCCCTGAAACCAGCATTCAAGAAAGACGGCACAGTCACTGCGGGCAACGCTCCCGGAGTAAACGATGGTGCTGCCGCACTCGTGGTCACCAGCGCCTCCCGTGCGAAACAGTTCGGCGCGATGCCCATGGTCCGGATCGTGGCCCAAGCAACCAGTGGAGTTGAACCCAAATGGGTGATGATGGCTCCCGTGGGTGCGGTTCGCACCATTTGGGAAAAGACTGGCTGGAAGAATGAAGACGTGGACCTGTATGAACTGAACGAAGCCTTTTCGGTGCAGGCTCTCGGCGTGATGCGCGAACTCGGTCTCGACCCCAACAAAGTGAACGTGAACGGCGGAGCTGTTGCCATCGGACATCCCATCGGAGCCAGCGGAGCGCGCGTGCTGGTTACGTTGATCTATGAAATGATTCGCCGCGATGTTCATCGCGGCATCGCTGCTCTTTGCCTGGGCGGTGGCAACGCGGTGGCCATGGCTGTCGAAAGATAGGCCAACTTCGAATTACGTGGCTTCGACAAGATCTGAGGAGCGGCTGTGGGCGCAGCAAAAAAGAAAGTTGTCCCCACCGATAAAGTGGCGCTTTATGACCAACTGATCGCAAGCATTCCCGAGCTTAAACGCAAGGGCGCTGCCAATCCGTATACGTCCCTAAACGGCAACATGTTTACACTACTGCACCAATCTCGCTCCTTGGCCATCCGTCTTCCCGAAGACAAGCGAAGGGAGTTTATGAAAAAGCACGAGACTACTCTATTTGCGGCATACGGTGCGACGATGAAGGAATACGTCGCGGTTCCTGACGCATTGTTGAGCGACACGAAAGAGCTGCAGAGATATCTCGCCGCGAGTTACGAATATGCCAAGACACTGAAGGCCAAGCCGACGAGGAAGAAGTCCTGACCACCCTGAAAAAGGTGAGGCTCCCGGCGCTCGCCTCCGGAAACGGAGATGCGTGGCGCTCATACCGTTGGGGCCGAGTTCTCGGTTTCCGAAGGCATACTTACTATCGGCAGCGTAACTGTGAACACCGCCCCGCCGCCTGCCCCCGAAGCCGCTTCCACGTTCCCGCGGTGTTCTCGCAATATGGCTTTGCAGATGCTCAAGCCGAGGCCGGTTCCACGGCCGGGGCGCTTCGTGGTGTAGAAGGGGTCGAAGATATTTGGCAGAATATCCGGAGAGATCCCGGGGCCGTCGTCCTGAAAAATGACGGAGACCGACTTTTCATCCTTATTTATGCGGATGCGCAAGGTTCCCCGATCGCGAACTTCTCGCATGGCCTGCTCTGAATTCAAGATCAGATTGAGGAACACCTGCATCAACTGGTGCGCGTCTCCACTCACCGGTGGCAGTGAATTCGCCTTCAAAAAGTCGACTGTGATGTTGCTCTTGCGCAAAGAATAGGCATGCAGGTGCAAAGTCCGCTGCACCAGTTCATCCAAATCGATCGGGCTCTTGCCAGGTGCCGGAGGTCGGGAGAAATACATCAGGTTTTGAACAATTTCTGCAGCGCGGCGCGCCTGTTGTTGCAAAATGACCATCTGTTTCCGCACGGACTCGGGAGCTTCGCCCTCCTGCAGCAGTTCCGACATCCCCAGAATGCTGGTCAGCGGATTGTTCAGCTCGTGAGCAAACCCGCCGATCATCTGTCCCATGGCCGCGAGCCGTTCACTTTGAATGATCTGCTGTTCTAGTTTCTTCTCTACGGTAATGTCGCGCACTGAAACAATCACGCCACTCAGCTTATTTTCCGCATCAAACAGCGGGCTGGCCGAAGCTCGCATCGTACGCCAGCTTCCGTCGCGGTGACGCGCCCTATAGTCGCACGATCCGAACATCTTCCGGCCCGTAATCAGGTCACGATACAGCGCGAACAGTTCGGGTGAATAATCCTGTTCTTCTTCGACCTTCTTCCCAAGCAGATCTTCCGGTTTGTAGCCACGCAGGTCGTGGATCCGCGAACTCACGAAACTATAGTGCCCGTTCAGATCGATCACCAGGATCAGGTCGGGGAAGCTTTCCAAAAGGTAACGGTGAAATTCCTCCTGACGGCGCAATGCCTTTTCCATCTCCCGGCGCTCGGTTACATCTACGAGCGTACCCTGGTAGCGGACGATCTTGCCTCCGGCATCCCATACCGCGCGGGAAGTATCGAGGAATATGCCGAGAGAGCCGTCCTTGCGACGCAACGTGATCTCTCTTGTGCGCACACCTCCCTGGTCATCGGCGGACCGCCCCAGCACCGGACTCTGATTAGGATCCGAGTTCAACGCCCTGGAATCGACGGAGAGCAGTTCTTCCTTGCTTTCGAATCCCAGCACGTAGACCAGAGCGACGTTGCCATCAAGTAACTTGCCTTCGGGTGTGCTGAAGTAAACGCCTTCCTGCAGAGTTTCGAAGAGCTCGGTAAATCGTCGCTCCTTCTCGCGCTCTTCCGTGACGTCGCGGGCAAGGGCACTCATGCCGACGACCTCGTCCCCTTTGACAATAGCGTTGAGCGCGCAATCGAAATAGAGCGTGCGCCCACTGGTTTTCAGGCGAACGCAAACCACCCCTGACCAGCGACGCTTCTCGAGAAACCGGGCCAAGCCGCGATCCACATCCTCGCGTTTCGGTTCATCCATGAACTCATCGATTCGATGGCCCACGACTTCGGAGTAAGGAATCCCGAGCAGTTCCGTCACGCGGCGGTTTACAGTTTTGATCTTCCCCTCCAGCGAAGTGGCGAAGGCGATGTCGTCGAAGGAATCGATCAATTCCTTGAAGCTGCGTTGGGAGCGGGCAATCAGTTCCCCCAGTTGATCAAGCTGCTCATCCGTGGGTGCGGCTGTGCGTTCCTGAAATCCGCGGACCAGGTTTTGTAGTTCCGTTACCCGTTTTCTGCGTCCATAGGCGAAACCTGCAAATGCTATGGCAACGCAGAGCAAGGCAATCGAGAGCAGCCCGAGATGATAGGGAAGACTCTGTAGTCGTTCCCAGGACTCAGCCGCTAATCCTGTAGCCAGCAGGACTACAAAGAAAAGCGCAATGCGCCACAGCCATGCTTCTTCTTGCTCCAGGCTGGTGGGCGTGGTCGCGGGACGCGTCGGTTGCTTCTCTGGTTCCGACATAAGAAACACCCACAACTGCCATCTTTCTGAAGGGTCGCAGGTCCTGGTTCGAGGCGAGCCGGGGTCTAGGCGAATCCTAGTTCACTACGCGGATGCACACAACCCAAACTGTGTTGGGTAATTTGGTTCACAGACAAAACGTGGGGCCGGTGTTCACTCGTCACACCTCGTTTGTGACATCAGTCACCACGAATTTAAGACTCCGTGGCGTAGGGTGAGTACCGGGTGGACTTGTCGCTGGGCCTTCCCTCGTCACGACGAGTCCGAACAAATCCGGTTTGCCTGAAGCGCAGATCCAACTTTTACCCTACGCCCCATGCTTTATAAGACCCTGAGCGCCGCGGTTTTCGGCATTGATGCCAACATCATCGAGGTCGAGGTCGATGTGTCTGGAATCAAGACAATGGAGGACCATTTTCACACCGTCGGTCTGCCCGATGCCGCGGTTCGCGAAAGCCGGGATCGGGTTCGCGCGGCGTTAAAGAACTGCGGATATGACATTCCCCCCACTCATATCACGATCAATCTGGCCCCAGCGGACATTCGCAAAGAAGGCTCCGGTTTCGACCTGCCCATGGCTCTGGGAATTCTGGGCGCTTATGGTGGCCTAAATAAGAAGGATGTGCCCGATTGTCTTTTCGTCGGAGAATTGTCGCTCGACGGTGGTGTCCGCGGCGTTCGCGGAGCGCTTCCCATTGCCATCGAGGCTCGCGGCAAGAAGATTGCTCGGCTGGTCGTCCCTGAACTAAATGCCAAAGAAGCGGCGATGGTCGCCGGCGTGGAAATCTATCCGGTGAAATCGTTGCTAGACGTGATCCGTTTCGTGAACACCGGCAACGGAATCCAGCCCCTCAAAGTGGATAGCGGAACGCTATTGAGTGAGGCCCAACAATTTCTCGTCGACTTCAAAGACGTGCGCGGTCAGCACTCCGCCAAGCGTGCCCTCGAGGTTGCCTGCGCCGGCGGCCACAATATCCTGATGATCGGGCCGCCGGGTTCCGGTAAAACCATGCTGGCTAAGCGCATGCCCACGATCCTGCCGCCTTTCACATTCGAGGAAGCCCTGGAGACCACGAAGATTCATAGTGTTGCGGGCGTGCTCGATGCTGGCGCCGGACTGGTCGGAGTGCGTCCTTTTCGCGCGCCTCACCACACGATTTCGGACGCGGGATTGATCGGAGGCGGAGCTGTGCCGCGTCCCGGCGAAGTGTCTTTGGCTCACAACGGTGTCTTATTCCTGGACGAACTGCCCGAATTCCCGCGCAACGTTCTGGAGGTCATGCGGCAGCCTCTTGAAGACGGAACCGTTTGTATCGCCCGCGCCTCGATGTCGCTGACCTTTCCGGCACGCTTCATGCTCGCAGCGGCCATGAATCCTTGTCCTTGCGGTTACTTTAATGATCGCTCGCGCGAGTGCCACTGCACGCCGCCCCTAATCCAGCGTTACATGTCCAAGATTTCGGGGCCGTTGTTGGACCGGATCGACATTCATATTGATGTCCCGGCGGTGAACTATAAAGAGATGAGGTCGGGCGCCGAACCGGAAAGCTCCGCCAAAATTCGCGAGCGCGTGATGCGAGCTCGCGGCGCGCAGTTAGAGCGGTTCCTGATTTCGCCACGAGAAAAGCTCTATTGCAACGCTCAAATGGGACCGAGGCATATTCGCGCGTTCTGCGAACTCTCCGCGGATTGCGAGAGGTTACTGGAACGGGCCATGGCCCAGCAAGGCCTGACCGCGCGCGCTCATGATCGCATCCTTAAAGTAGCGAGAACAGTGGCCGACCTGGAAGGAGGAAAAGCAATCGAGCCGAAGCACATCGCTGAGGCGATCCAATATCGTACGCTCGATCGAACATTCTGGGCTTGAGATTGTAAAAAGTTGTATGCAGGCGGGCACGTTCCCCCCGACCCTTGTTGGAGCGGAGCGTGAGTGATTGTGCCGTCGTTAAGCTACTTTTGTATCAATAGATTGCGGTGATTGGACGGAGGTGAATCAAACCAGTCATGTGAGCCATCAGACGGGCATTTTGGGTGACAGATCCAACCGTTATTGCAAGAAATACTTGACGTCGCGTTCATTCTCACGTAGGGTGTACAGTTCCGAAGGCTTATAGCGTTTAGTTTGTCTGACGAACCTCCGCCGGTATCCGGAACATAATCCCGAAGCCGAGAAACTTTCGGACCCAACGGAGCATCTATACCAGTAACCAGAGATTTCCCGTACAACCCATCTGAATTGAGTAACTTGGACGCTCTGGGCGGGTTTCCTGTTGCCAGAAAAAGGGACGTGCGGCAATTTGCTCGGATTAGGAGAGTGACTTATTATGCGGTCTGATCGCGTTTTTGATGCTTTACATACTTTGCGGAATCGTTATATGCTTTGCCAGCTTGCGTCGAAGGCTACCCGTAAGTTTCACAAGCCCAACACCAGAATCCAGGAAACCATGAACGAGGTTCTGGACAAGATTGCAAGCTCGGAACGGCAGACGGTTCTGTCGGAACCGGAAAACTTCGCCGAGGCACAACGGCGGGCTGCATAAACAGCCCCGCCGCCTGCCCGCGATTGGCCAAGTCTTTCCTGAGTAACCCCCCTTTTGAAAATTCCCTTCGCAGGTGATATCGAATAATGACCATCGCAGAACTGAAAGAAAAAAACATTACAGAGCTGACCAAGATCGCCCGATCTTTGGATCTGCCCGGCGCCAGTGGACTTCGCAAGCAAGACCTGATCTTTAAAATCCTTCAGGCCCAGAGCGAAAAAGAAGGCCATATCTTTGCCGAGGGCGTGCTAGAAATCCTGCCCGACGGCTATGGATTTCTGCGCTCGCCCGACTACAACTATTTGCCCGGCCCCGACGACATCTACGTTTCGCCTTCGCAGATTCGAAAATTTGACCTCAAAACGGGCGACACCATTAGCGGGCAGGTTCGTCCTCCGCATGAGGGCGAGAAGTATTTCGCGCTGGTAAAGATTGAAGCCGTCAACTTCGAATCGCCCGACGAGGCACGCAACAAGATCCTGTTCGACAACCTGACGCCGCTCTATCCGCAAGAACGTCTTAAGCTCGAAACCACTCGCGAGAATGTCAGCGCCCGTGTTATGGATCTGCTCACGCCCCTCGGCAAGGGCCAGCGCGGCTTAATCGTTTCGCCGCCGCGTGCTGGAAAGACCATGCTGTTGCAGAACGTCGCCAACTCGATTACGACGAATCATCCCGAAGTTGTGCTGATGGTTCTGCTGATCGATGAGCGACCGGAAGAAGTCACCGACATGCAGCGTTCGGTGAAAGGTGAGGTAATTTCCTCTACCTTCGACGAACCTGCAGCTCGCCACGTGCAAGTCGCGGAAATGGTGATTGAGAAAGCCAAGCGCCTGGTCGAACATAAGCGCGACGTGGTGATTTTGCTCGACTCCATCACGCGTCTCGCCCGTGCCTACAACACCATCGTTCCGCCCAGTGGCAAAGTGCTTTCCGGCGGCGTGGACTCGAACGCTCTGCAGCGCCCGAAGCGTTTCTTCGGCGCGGCCCGCAATATCGAAGAGGGCGGATCGCTGACGATTATCGCCACGGCCTTGATCGACACCGGCTCCCGCATGGACGACGTGATCTTTGAAGAATTCAAGGGTACAGGCAATTCCGAAATCATTCTTGATCGCAAGCTGGTCGACAAACGTACCTTCCCGGCCATCGACATCCAGCGTTCAGGTACGCGAAAAGAAGAGTTGCTGATTCCGAAAGAAGATTTAACCCGCATCTGGGTACTTCGCCGCGTGCTGAATCCGCTGTCGCCGGTAGAAGCCATGGAACTGCTCATTGACAAGCTGAACAAAGCCAAATCAAACGGCGAGTTCCTGGCCAATATGAGCTCGCTGTAAGATCGCGTTTTGTGGGGCGGGGCCCTCGCCCGCCTGTTTATTTCCTTGGACGATCTATCTTCCGGAATCGTCCCTGATGGATCCTTCCTTCAGCAGAACTTCCCAGAACTCGTATAATTTCCTATTCCCAACGTTGACGAGGTGATTGTGCGATTCAAACTCTTCGCGCCGGCTTTCCTGCTCCTGTTTGTGATGTCGGCATTCACCGTCCGGTCATTCAGCCAGAATCCCGTTCCTGTGCCGCGTCTAGGTCCCAATCCAGGCCTTGCTCCGGACACGGCCGAGGACGAGCAACGCGCCAAGCTCGAAAAAGATATGGCCAAGAAGGCGAACCGGGAGCGCCAGGTACAACTGCAGCGTGATACCGACAACTTGCTCAAGCTTGCCAACGAGTTGAAGCAGTCGGTGGACAAATCCAGCGAGAATACGCTTTCAATGGACGTAGTGAAAAAGGCAGAAGAAATTGAGAAGCTGGCGCACAGTGTCAAAGAGAAGATGAAAGCGAATTAGATTGCCGATGCGTACCAGCGCTTGCCCCTATCATCAACCCGCCGCGGAAGGAGTTTAAACATCCTCAACGCGAGCCCAATTAAAACCAATCCGGAAAAATTAGCTCTACCAGACCTGGAACCCAATAGGAATAGAATCGCTCGTCGCATATTTTGTACTTTCCGTACTTCTTCCGCGCATAGTTGCCCCAGTGGGGCTGAGTCCCATCGATGTCAGTAAATCCGTACTCCCGCGCCAAGGCCCAGGAGCTGAAGACGCGTCCGCTCTTCTTTTTCACTCGCGGATCCGCCGCCAGCGCCACTAGAGCACGGCCTATGTACCGAGGCGACTCCGACATCATGAAATCGCTGGGCGCGTCGTTTTGACTTGCGCTGTTCTTGCCTTTTTTCTTTCCCACGTCCATCCAATTAGCCTCGCTGACTCCGAAATGTTCGAGCACAGCTTCCGAACGCAAGAACCCCGGAGTCAACGCCACCGCGGTAATGTCTCGTTTGCGTAGTTCGCGGGACATGGCGAAAGCCACTCGTATGACAGAAATCTTTACCAGGTCATAGAAAAGATTCCCACGATAGTAAAAAGCATCGCCATCGGTGATTTCGAAAATAATCCCTCGGCGCCTTCCCAACATCAGCGGAACTGCGTAGTGTGCAGTAATGATATGAGAATGAATGGCCTGCTTCAGCATGCGCAAGCCATGCTCAAGATTGACCGTCCAGAATGGCTTACCCCACTCGGTCAGAGCGTCTCCGCCCCAGACGTCGTTGACCAGGATATCCAGTCCTTTGTGCCGTCGTTTGATGCGGGCGACTAATCTCTTCACTTCGGCAGGTTCGGTGTGGTCCACCCTTACGGCAATGCCGTCACCGCCAGCTGCGGTGACCAGTTCGGCGGTTTCCTCGATGGTTTCAGGTCGACCAAGAGTAGCTGGCCGTCCGCGGGAACTTCGCCCGGTGCAGTAAACCGTCGCTCCAGCTTCGCCAAGCGCAACGGCGATACCCCGCCCAGCGCCGCGAGTTGCCCCGGCAACTAGCGCGATCTTGCCTTGCAGCACTTTTTTAGGGGCCTTCTTCGACACGACAGTCATTCCCATTCACCCCCGTAAGAAACGTAGCGCTGCTCATGCTGTCTTCCCGGCGGAGAGCAACCCCTTCACTTCGGCCTCGATCCCGGGCCGGTAAGTTGCGTCCCGCGCGTCCATATCAGCAATCGGCACTCGATGCAGCGCCCTCCGTTCGCATCCCATCATAACGCCGTGAGCAGCAGAAAACGCTGGTGTTCTTGCCTCATCTGCGACCGATCCTCTATTTAATGACCAGCCTATGGCCGACCAAGCAGGACGCCGAGCGATACGAGAGAGAATCCTATCCGCAGGATCCTCTAAATCCTGAAGTATTCCTGGCCACGTTTATGGCGGTGTTCGACGGTCGGTCGACTCCGATGGGCCCTGGTCCGTGTCCTGAGTACACTCTGGTATCGGACAACGTTGTCTTTGTTATCGCGGGAAAGTTGTCCGATTCGCTAATCCCGCTGGCCCACTCTATCGATTTTTCGTTTCCACAAGAACGAACTTGCGGCGCGAGTTGGCGATGCCAAACACGAAAGCAAATTTGTCATCATGGAAATGATGGTGCTCTCGGAATGGGAGCGCACGCAGCGGCACATCGAGGAAAAATGAAGGATGCAGACGATCACGAAACGGAAGTGCGATTGCGCTGAAGACTCAGAATTACGGCAAAAGGATCGTCGGCTTGCGTTGCTTCCAGGCTTCGCGGGAGATGCGATCCATGGAAAAAAGATCTGACGTACGCACGTACCATCCAGAGCCGTGCATGCGGCCAATCAGCTTCAGCTTCGGCGTGTCAACGTAATGCTTGGCGGCATCGATAACGAAATCTTCCGGCACGTGCATTGCCAGCACGCGCCCAAGAACCAGGCCACTCTCCGCTCCCAGTTCGATGATTTGCAGGAGTTCGCATTCCATTGATACCGGACTCTCGCCGATGCGCGGAGGTTTCACATAGATAGACGGGACCGCCGTGAGTCCAGCTTGGGTGAGTTCGTTGACGCCGTGCTCGAACTCGATGGCCGTGATGTTCATGGCTTCGGCGGTTTCTTCGGAAACGAGGTTCACAACGAACTGCTTTGTGTCTCGAATATTCCGTCGCGTGTCCTTCGCTCGGACGTGATCGTGGCTGCCGATGCCTATACCCACAACTGGAGGATCGCCCGCCAGAGCGTTGAAAAAAGAGAATGGCGCCGCATTCAGCTGACCATTCAGATTCTGGCTCACGATCCAGGCGATCGGGCGTGGTACGACCGTCGACACCAAGAGCTTGTACCGATCTTTAGCGGAGATCGTGGCGAAGTCGAACAGCATTGCGTCCCTCCCGAGGTCAGCAATTTCTAAACCTCAGCCTACCATGGCTTGGATTCACGGCAGTTTACTGGTGATGGCACCGGTATTTGGTTTCTTACCTGCGCCGACCGTTGACCTTCCTGCCCCAGAAGTACGTCGCTTGTGCCCCGCACCCGCACCAGAGTGATTACGCTACGCAACTTGTGTAACGAACTTGGGTTCGATTAGGCTGACTGCACCAACGAGCTTGTCCGTTGGGACAACGAATCTTAGGAGGAATTGTGAAGCAGAAAATGATGAGTTCCTTTGCCTTGATCGCAATGATGCTGGCGCTGTCCTCTCCGTCGCCAGCGTTTGGTAAACACCCTGAAATCGAGGATGCGCTCCGTGCCCTGAAGGGCGCCAAGGACCACCTCCAACAGGCTGCACACGACTTCGGCGGCCACCGCGTAGACGCCATCCGGGCGATTGACGAAGCCGATCGCCAGTTGCGTATCTGTATGCAGTACTGATCTGCCTTCCGAGCGACGGCTGAAGCCGGACTTTCGCATTCGAAGATGCAGGGCGGGCGATGTGCATCCGCCCTGCCAGCTTAGCCTCGATGCTGGTTTAAGAGAATCCCAATGCCTTCGGGCTGCGACTTA
>Ga0210393_10000953_pt1 | contig 24886 bp, 22 predicted proteins | sample IncBWC27OmetaG_FD_160068 | JGI IMG/M metagenome (GOLD analysis project Ga0210393, IMG submission 160068) | Forest soil microbial communities from Barre Woods Harvard Forest LTER site, Petersham, Massachusetts, United States - Inc-BW-C-27-O ... | reverse complement strand
GGCGGGAAAATATCCGGCCGCCCAAACGACAATCGACGTGGCGAAAATCAGCGTGCCCGCCCGCGTGACGAAGGCTTTACCACGGTCATAGGCGCGGTGCAGTACGACGCGCGGCGAAGGGATTTTGTAAGACGGCAGCTCCATCACGAAAGGCGGCGTCTCGCCACGAAAGAATGTCTTCTTGAGCAACCAGGCGCAGGGCACGGCGACGAGTGCGCCAACCGATGACATGGCAAGCAGCACGAGACCCTGCAGCGACACCCAACCTCCCCAGTAGGTGAGCGCCGGCACAAAAGCCCAGATCAGCAGCAAGTAAACTGGAAGTCGCGCGGAACAGCTCATCAAGGGCGCGATCAAGATGGTGACCATGCGGTCGCGACGATTCTCGATGACGCGGGTCGCCATCACGCCGGGAATCGCGCAGGCGAACGACGACATCAGCGGGATAAACGATTTGCCGCTCAAACCGAGTTTGCTCATCAGGCGATCCATCAGGAAGGCCGCCCGGGCCATGTATCCGCAATCCTCGAGGATGGCGATGAACAAAAATAAGAAAACGATCTGCGGCAAAAAGACGAGCACGCCGCCGACGCCCGCCACGACGCCGTCGACCAGCAGGCTGCGCAGCGCCCCGGGGGAAATGAGCGACTCAATGCCCCTCTTAACCAGCTCCTCGCCGGCCTCGATCGAGTGCATGAAGGGCTCGGCCCAGTAATAAATCGACTGGAAGATCAGGAACATGATTGCCGCAAAGATCAGCAATCCCGAAACGCGATGCGTCAAGATGCGATCAATACGGTCGCTCAGCGTCGTCGGCGCCGCGGTTGAATGCGTCACGACGCCCGCGACCATTTCGCGGATCGCCGCGTAGCGAGTTTTCGCCTCGGCACCAGGCAGCCGGAAACCGCCCTGGGCCAGCCGCTCTCGGGCCGCAGCCAGTCGCTCGGCGAGTCCATCGGGTTGGGTGGGCGTCAGCCATTTTTCGATCTGACCGTTCGGGTCGAGCAGCAACCGCTCGACCAGATACCGCGGGAGCGCGGCTCCGTTCACCGCACGCAAGTTACCGGCCAGCTCGTCGACTTCCTCATAAAAGAGACGAGGAAACACAGGCTTGGCGGCGGCGCGGCCCGACTCGGCCGTCTCCAAAATGGCCCGCCGCACCTCCTCGATGCCAACGCGGCGATGGGCCTCGGTCGCGACGATCGGAACGCCCAGTCGCTTCGAAAGCGCCGGAACATCGATGGTGGTGCCGCGCTGTCGTGCGACGTCCGACATGTTGAGAATCACAACGGTCGGCAGACCGACGTCCAGCACCTGGCTGACGAGGAACAAATTGCGTTCGAGGTTCGACGCGTCGACGATGCAGGCCACCGCATCGAGTCGACCGACGTCGGGCTGTCGGCCAAGCAGGACCTCGACCGACACCATTTCATCAGGTGAGCGCGGGGCCAAGCTGTAGGTGCCCGGCAGATCGACCAGTTGCAGCGTGCGATCGCCGCAACGGATCCGGCCGATTTTTTTCTCGACGGTCACACCCGGATAGTTGCCGACGCGGGCGTGCATTCCGGCCAGCGCGTTGAAGAGCGTGCTCTTGCCGGTGTTCGGGTTTCCGATGAAGGCGACCGTAAGCGTGCGCGGCACGGGGACCGCCGCACCGGTGATGCTCGGCGTGGTGGCGGTCATACAGTCTCATTTCCGCGCACGACGGGCATCCTCGATCGTTAGGTGGCGAGCTGCTCGACTTGCAGCCGTCGCGCCTCGGCGGCTCGCAATGAGATGCGGTAGCCCCGCACGCGAAACTCGATCGGGTCGCCGAAGGGAGCGAAGCCGACCACCTCGATCTCCTCTCCTTCTGTCAGGCCCATTTCCAGCAGGCGGACGGCCACGCCGTCGTCTCCGTGAACATCACGAATGATGGCTCGCGCGCCGACCTTCAATTGATCCAGGGTTTCCATAGAAACACCGACATGATCAAGGGGGCCGGTCTGTTTGGGGCCTATTGTCGCGCGGGGGCCGGCTGGCCGACTTGAACCAAGATCAGGGCCGCGTCGGCGCCACGGAATCCAAACCGGTGGTTGCCAACTGCCACGATGCAGGCTCCGCCGGGACGCACCATCCGCACCGGTCCACCGGGGCGCAAACCCATTTCGCCGAGCCGCCGGACGTGGTCTGGCTGCCCGTCGACTTCCAAAATGGTTCCCGACTCTCCGGGTGCAAGCTGGGCCAAGGGCATGACTTGGCTGACGGCAGCAACCTTTGGCGACACGGGCACGCGCTTCATGGGCAGGGTCTACGAGACGAAGGACGATTTGCGAATCGGACGGCCAATTCGCGCAAGCCTCAATTGAGACTGAGTCTCAATGTCCGACTGCACCCTCATAATACAGTGTCGGCACCCAGCAGGCAACAGTTCAATTGCAATGTCGATCTGTGCCATGGATAGTAGACGTATCCTTCGACGTTACCGCCACTTGACGCTGTTTTCGCCCAGACCTATACTCGCGCCGAGTTTCGTTGCGTCCTGCCCAAAGAGCCCATCCCGAATGAAAAGCGAACATCGTCACGAGCTAAAGACCAATGAGTTGGAGCGGATTGCCTCGGAATTGGGGCACACCGCCGAGCACTATGTGCACGACAACTTGTGGTTGCTCGTCGTGGCCGCCGTGGCGGTCGCACTGGGAGCGGGGGGCGTCGTTTACTGGCGCTCGGCCAGCGGCTCGGCAGGACAACAAGGATGGCGAGAGTTTGCCATCGCGTCAAAGACGGCCGACTACGGCAACGTCGCCGACAAATATTCCGGAACGGTCGCCGGTTCTTGGGCTCGGCTGCTGGAGGGTGAGATGGAACTCTCCAACGGCATTCGCTCGAGCTTCACCGACCGTGCTGCCAGTGTCTCCGACCTGAAGAAGGCGGAAGAGAATTTCGACAAGCTGGTCAACGACAAGTCGGACGATGTGAGGGAGCGTGCTCTCTTCGGTCTGGCTCGCGCTAAAGAGGCGCTTCCCGAAAAGAACGCCAGTCCGTCGAAGATCAACGATGCGGCCATCGAGGCGTACCAACGTCTGCTGACCCAATTTCCGCTCAGCATCTATAAGGACTACGCCGAAGCGCGAATTGCCGCGCTCAAGACGGGCACGGCCCAGGATTTTTATGCTTGGTTCGAGCAGCAGAATCCCAAGCCGGCCGACCGCGAGATGCCCAAGGATTTGATTCCGCCGCTGCCTGATGAGAGCAAGACGGCGACCGGGACGGCGCTCCCCACTCCGAAAACGCCCGCGGCGCCGCCTACGACACCGCCGGCCAAGTCGACATCGAGCACTCCGGGAACAACTGGCCCCGCGAAGACGGAACCGCCGAAGGCCAGCACGAAGCCGGCAGCATCCACCCCCAGTCCGGCGAAGCCGACCTCGTCAGCGAGTTCAAGCAAGACGCCGGCGACCGACGACGGACCCGCGGTGCCGGCTCCTGCAGCGCCAGCCGGTAAATAGCCCGGCAGAAATTCCGGAATGACCGGTTCGGAATGACCGACGGCCTCTCGTCCGACCAACCGATTCTGATTACGGTCGAGGCCCGCGCTCAAGGTTGGCGGGTCGATCATTATCTGAGCCGCCTGTTCCCCAACTTCAGCCGGGCCCTGTTTCAGAAGGCGATCGAACAGCAGGCGATCCTCGTCAACGGCATCCCCGCGAAGCCGTCGCGCAAGCTGCGGATGAATGATCGTCTCTCGGTGCGACTGCCCGAATTGCCCGACCGCACGCTCCCGCCCGAAGATATCCCGCTCAACATTCTTTACGAGGACGAATACCTCGTCGTCCTCAACAAGCAGGCCGGGCTGATCGTCCACCCGGGCAAGGGCAACTATCGCGGGACGCTGGCGGGCGCTTTGCAATTTCATTTCGACCGGCTTAGCGACATCGCGGGCCAACTTCGTCCGGGAATCGTGCATCGCCTCGATCGCGATACCAGCGGCGTGCTCGTGATCGCCAAGGACAATCAGGTCCATCACCGCTTGAGCGGACAATTCGAGCGTCGCGAAGTGACCAAGGAATATTTCGCCATCGCCCGTGGCGTGATCGATCTCAACGAGGATGAAATCTCGACCTATCAGCGGATTCACCCGCGGCATCGCGAAAAAATGACCGTCTGTGAACCAGGTGGGAACGCGCGGCAAGCTGTCACGCGTTATGTCATCGCCGAGCGGTATGCCGGTTTCACGACAGTGCAGTTGTTTCCCAAGACGGGTCGCACGCACCAATTGCGGGTTCATCTGCAACATCTGGGGCATCCGATTGTGGCCGATCGCCTGTACGGCGGCGGATCGCATCTGTCGCTGGCCGACCTCAGTTCCTCCTCCCTCGGCGCGACCGAGGCCGGGGATTCGCCCGCCGCCGAGCATCTGTCGCAGGCTGAGCTTCAATCGCGGCCAGATTTGAACCAGTCTTATTTGATTTCCCGCCAGGCACTGCATGCCCGCCGGCTCGCCTTTCGGCATCCGCACAGTGGCAAGGAACTGGAATTTGAGGCACCATTACCCGACGATATCGCGCGCACGATCGCGGCCATCGCTCGCCACTGCCCCCGCCCCCTTCGAGGTGCGAAGCCATGAAGCTCGCCAAGATTCGACTGTCCGACGGGACACAACGGCTGGCGACCGTCGAAGACAATGATCGCCGACTCCGCCTGCTCGATCTCGAGCAAGTCGAGAAAATCCGCAGCCTCGCCGACATTCTGCATTCGCCCGATTCGCTGGGCCTGGCCCGCTTTCTCGTCGACCCGAAGTCCGAGCCGCTCGACGTCGCGAAGGTCACGCTGCTCGCTCCGATCGACAATCAAGAAGTCTGGGCGGCCGGCGTGACTTACAAACGCAGCCAGGTCGCCCGCATGGATGAATCCAAATCGGGGGCCATCCACTACGACAAGGTATACACGGCCGATCGGCCCGAGCTGTTTTTCAAAGCGACGGCCAACCGCGTTTCTGGCCCGGGCGAACCCGTGCGCGTGCGGTTCGATAGCCGGTGGTCGGTCCCCGAACCCGAATGGACCCTGATCGTTTCCGAAAAAGCAAAGCTCGTCGGCTTCACGCTCGGCACGACATGTCGGCCCGCGACATCGAGGGCGAGAACCCGCTCTACTTGCCTCAGGCCAAACTCTACAAACAGTCGTGCGCGCTGGGGCCCTGGGTGCTGATTCCCGAAGGTCCATTCGAGCGCGAGAAGACACAAATCGGCGTGTCGATTCTCCGCAAGGGCAAGCCCGCGTTTGAAGGCACAACCGAGCTGGGCCAAATGGTCCGCACGTTCGAGGATTTGATCGGCTGGCTCGTGCGCGAAAACGAATTCCCCAACGGCGCGTTTTTGCTGACGGGCACCGGCGTCGTTCCGCCGGACGATTTCGGACTGGAAGATGGCGACATCGTTTCGATCCACGCGCCGGCCATCGGCAACCTGACCAACCCAGTCGTGAAAGAGCCCCGCACGAAGTAAGGGGTTCTTGGCGCTCAAAGACCGGAAGAAGACCGCTTACTTCGTGCGCGGCTCTTTTCAGGAAAACTTGCCATGCCGAATGAACACGACGTGTCGCGCCGAGATTTTGTGCGAACTTCCGCGGCCGTAGCGGGCGTGGCAACGATAGCTGCCCTCGCGCCGGCGGCAGCGCTCGGCGCGAACGATCGCATTCGCATGGGCGTGATCGGCGTGGGCGGGCAGGGGACCGGTCACGTTTCCGGCCTGGTCAAGCGGGCCAAGGCCGACAACGTTGATGTGGTCGCCGTCTGCGACGTCTATCGGCGGCGGATCACGCGGGCCCAGTCCATCTCGAAAGGTGAAGGCTACAGCGACTACCGCAAGCTGCTCGATCGCAAAGATATCGATGCCGTGCTGATCGCGACGCCCGATCACTGGCACGCGAAGATCGCCGGCGACGCGCTCGAGGCAGGCAAACACGTCTATTGCGAAAAGCCGATGACGCACACTGTCGAGCAGGCGATCGAGTTACGCAATGCCGTCCGACGCCACAAGAAAGTGCTGCAAGTCGGTCCCAACGCCACGGCGAACGACAGCTACTGGCAGGCTCAACGCGCCCTGCGCGACGGGCGCATTGGCAAGGTGACCTGGGCCCAGGGCTGCTACAACCGCAACGAGCGGGTCTGCCTGTTCAACACCCATCAGCGGATTGATCCAACGGCCGGGCCGGACAAGTCAGGCGAAGACCACATCGATTGGGAGATGTGGCTCGGCTCGAAATGGGGCCTGGCTCCCGAAATTGCCTGGAACCCTGAGCATTTCTTTCGCTTCCGCAAGTATTGGCCCTACAACGGCGGCGTCGCCACCGACTTGCTCTACCACAAGCTCGCGCCGCTCCTGCTGGCGATTGCCGGCCCAGACGGCGAATACCCGTCGCGCGTGAACGCGTGCGGCGGGCTCTATATTGAAAAGGACGGCCGCGACATCCCCGACACGTTCTTGATGACGGCCGACTATCCGAGCGAGTTTTCGGTCTTCCTCGTGAGCACACTCACCAACGACGACGGCATTCCCGATCGCATCTACGGCAAGCACGGCACCATGGACCTGGGGGGCGAGCCGCTGCTCCGCTCCAACGGACCATTCGCTCCCGAATTCAAATCCAAGAACAACGGCAAGCCCGAATCTCGGCTGCCACTCGAGCCGCGCCGCGACCTGGTCGGTAACTTCCTCGACGTGATCCGCGGCAAGGGCCAGCTCTGCTGCAACGCGGAACTCGGAGCCGCGACGATGGTCGCGATCAAACTGGCAGTCGAATCTTATCGACAGCGCAAAACGATGCTGTGGGACGCGAAGGCCGAGCGCGTGACGACGTAAGGGTCGGTCTACGACAAAAAGGCGGATCGGGGTGGCACTGGCGGCTTGTCCGGCTTGTCCGCCAGTGTCTTGGTCGCGAGTCTCAAAGGCCCACTGGCGGACAAGCCGCCAGTGCCACCCTCTAACAGCGGTCCTTTTCGAACCCCCCGATCATTCGGGCACGGCCCAGACTTCGAGATCGCGAACGCCACCGGGCTCCTCTGGGCCACCGGCGACGTAAAGTCGCGTTCCCTCCGGATTGAATCGGACGCAATGCACCAGGTCCGGTGCGTCGAGAGCCATGACGGACATGAGCGTGGCAGCATTCCACAGCACGACGGATCCCTCGAGTCCGCCCGAAGCGAGGACTTTCCCGTCGGGTGACCAATCGAGCGTATGGATCTCCTTCGCCCGACCCGTCGCCCGCTGCAAGAGTTCCCCGCTGGCAACGTTCCAGATAGCGAGGTTGCCGTCCTCATAGGCCGCGGCCAGGCGTTTTCCTGAGGGATCGAATTTCAATTCATGAGTCGACTGCCACGGCAGCCGACGCAATAACCGTCCGGTGGCAACATCGAAGAGGTACGTACACCCACTGAGATTGCCGACAGCGACCGTCGAACTGTCGGGACTGAAGACAGGGGTCAGCAAACCCTGCGGCAGTGGGCCCAGCCATCGCATTCTTTTATCTTTCTCAGTCGTCCACAGGAGGGCGTGACCTTCAGCACCGCCCGTGGCCAGCAATTTGCCGTCCGGACTCAAGCCGACGGCTGCCTTGCGCAAGTCGGCCATGAGCAGTGCCTCGCGGCCGGTTGACATGTTGATTAGGAAAACGTCGGTCGAGTCGCCGGCCGGACCGGCCGCGCACCAATCGCCGCGGAGGTCAAACGACGCCAACGCGTGCCCTTTGCCAAGCGATCGGAGCACCTGCAAGGTGTGTCTGCGACAAATCTCCAGCGTCCCTCCGAAGCCAAGGATCGCAATTTCGTCTGGCCGCCGCGTCCAGCCGATCTGGCGAACGTCTTTCCGAAACAGCGCAGCCAACTCCAGCCGGCGCGCGTTTTCGAGCGTGATCTTCTGAGTCGATTGTGCGGCGCGCTGACACCGGCGATTGAACCCGTCGAGTTGCTCGGGTAACAGGACGGTGTTCTGGGCCTTCGCAAACAGCGATCGTTCGCCGAAGTCTCCTCGCGCCAATTCGGATTTAATGCCGTAGGCTTCCACGAGTCTGGCGTGGATTTCATTCTCGTTTCCGCGCAGAGAAGTCGCGACGAATTTCTCGCGGGCCAAATGGACGCGATCGAACAGCCGCTGAATGTCGCCTTGACCCGCAAGCGTGAGCCGGTCCTTTTGCGCGGCACTCAAATGGTAACGTCGATCGAGAACTGCGACTCTCTTCGCCACAACGCCTTCGAGTTGACTGCGTATGGCCGGTTCACGCGATGAACCCACCCGTCCATCGAATTCGGCCTCGAAGGCTCGCGCGTTCAGATCGACGTCGGCGTCGCGTCGGTTCTGGGCCTCTTCTTGAGCCCGCGCCGCCTGTCCGTTGCAAAGACGGCCGGCCACCGCCAATGTCAGCGCGACGAATCCGCTGCAAATGATTCGTTGAGCCATCGGTCGCATGAAATTGCCCAGTGGCCGCTCGTGAAAGCCGCTGTCGTCCTCATGGTAGCTCCCAAGTCAAGGAAGGCATGATTCGATCGGGGCCTCTCAGTACCAGCGTACTCCTCGGGAACGAGCAAAGCCACAATCCGGCAGCGACTGAACGACATCGTAAGATTGCGAAGTTGTTTCTACGCGCGTAGAAACTCGGCGTCGGCAGCTGGGGCGCTCGGTGGTACGATGAAGGAATCCGTCGTGGGAGAACGATCGTGTTGCGTCTCGCGGACACTTCCGAAGTCATGGTTGCATCCGGTGGGCCAACTCGGCCCGGCGGGCCAAAAGTGTAGGCCCGGCGCGGTGGACCAAGTTGGTTCGCCGGACCACAAATGATTGGTCCGCCGGGACGGGACACTTTTTTGATAGGGGGAACGAAGTTGGTCCACCGCGCTTTGGCCGAATATCCGAAGTCGCAACTGCCGGACGATGAGCGGTGACCAAGTTGGGTCGGTACAGTCTCAACTGATAGGAGACCTGTTGTACCAACTTGGGCGAAGGCGCTCGGATCGGGGTGCCAGCGAAGGGGAGCTTCGAAGATTTCTCTCCACAGCAGAGCTTGGCGGCGACAAAGCTAATTGAAGGCACTCGAAGAGGCGTTGTCTCGCCCCGTTGGGGCTGCCGACCTATCGACGACGTGGGCTCCGGGACCCGGGCCTGCGCTTCGCTCCGACCCGGGCTTTAGAATCTCGCCCCGTTGGGGCTGGAGAAGAGGGGCGCGGCACACGATGGGGCATGAAGTGCGAGCAACAGGCAACAGCCTTAGTTCCTGAAACGAAAGCGGGCAACTTAGGGTATGCCGGCGCTCGTTCTTCCGAGTTAACGCTGACATTGCGGCAGAAAGTGCGCGAGGAATTTCCAGCCGCGCGACGACTGGGGACGTTCCCCACTCCGGGTGACGTCATCGGCAACAATTGCCGAACAGCCGGTGCAGGCAAGGGTTGCGACGAGCCGTTTTCAGCGGAAAAAACGCGGAAACGCGGTTATCGGCATTCTTTGCCACGATCTTGACCCAAAAAATAAATTCCGATAAACCACCGCCTCACGCGGCGGGGTTCTGCGGGCCTCAACTGCAACCCCGCTGTGAGTGTCCCGTCACTCTCACGTCTGCCTCTCTCTAATCAATTCGTCTCTCGTAGGAAGGTGCACATGTCTAAGAACATGTCTCGCGTCGTCCCATTTTTGGGCGCGTTGGGGCTGCTCACCCAGGCAGTCTCCGCCAACGCTCAAGGATGGTTCCCTCCGAACAACGCCTGCTGTAACCCGTGCCCCACCTGTTGCGCGGCGCCGGTCACCTGCATGCAGCCGGTCAGCGTCCCCTGCTATCGGCAAGTTCCCGTGACACACTATGAGTCGTACGAGCAGACGGTCATGAAGCCGATCTGCCGCACCGAGTACATCGAACAACCAGTGACTGTCTGCAAGCCGGTCTGCGAACAGCGGGTGGCCGAGGTTCCTGAGTGCACCTATCACCCGGTGACTGAGTTTTATCCGCAGACCCGCGACATGGGTGGCTATCAGACCTTCTGCCACTGCTGCCCGCGGATGTCGCCTTGCCAGTACGATTCGAATCCGGGCCTGTTCGGCTGGATGAATCGGACGGGTTACGAGATGCGGATGGCCTTCACGCCGCAATACACCTACGAACGCCGTTGGGTGCCGAACGTCATCACGACGCAGGTTCCGGTGACGCGACAGGTCGCCGTGCAGAGCGTCCGTCGCGTGACCTACAACGTGACGCGGATGCAGACCGAAATCGAGCATCGCCGCGTCGCGATCAACAAGGTCGACATGGTTCCCGAGAAGATCGTCATGCATCGCCCGGTGACCGTGATGACGCAGGTGCCGATCGGCACGAGCGTCGCCTGGATTCCGGCCGGTTCGCTGGCCGGTGGCAGCTCGACCGCGACGGCCCTGGGCCCCACTCCTGACCCGATCAGCCAGCGCGAACGCGATTTGCGACACGCGGAACGATCCGGCGAGAGAAAGGGCTTTAAAGAAGGCGTTCGCACGGGCGAAGTCATCCAAAAGGAAAAGCAGTTCAAGCGCGAGCAAGACGACGATTTTCGCCAGGCTGATCCCGGCTTAGGTGGCCAGCGCTCTGAAGTGATTCCGCAACGCCGATCTGGTGATGGGTCGCCGTCGCAGGTCTCGCAGAACGAGCGGTCGGCTGTCGCGGTTGGCGGCTGGATGGCCCATCGTCAGAGTGATTCCTTGAACATTCAAACGGGCTACCGTGGTGTGTCGGTAGCCGACTCGAAGCAGTAGCCGAAAGTACATAGTCCTCACCCCGACCCTCTCCCGGATTACCGGGCGAGGGAGGGGGGATAGGAAGCAGTAGGACGAGTGAAACCGCGGCAGCGTGCAGCCGCCGCGGTGCGAGGTCGAACGGGACCGAGAAGCTCTCAAGTTTGATTTGACCCCAAGCCAGCCTTCCTTGTTGGTTCCGTTTTCCTCGCGGCATCGATTTCATGTCGATGCCCAACTGATGATGCAAATCCGGGAGCGGGCAATCCGTCTTTCGGTGACGCATCGACGACTCGGGCGGCAAATATACATGTCGCTCTCACCCTCGAAGCCCGCCGGAGCCCTCCGGCGGGCTTTTTTGATGCGCCCCTTGCGGGTGAGCATGGGGAGTCGGTTCGCGCACGGTGCTAGTTGAGTTGGGCCCGGCGTCCAGGCTCGTCGGACGGCGCGACTGGTGACTGCGCTTTGTTCGCGACAACCGGTGCGGCCGGCGCGAGGCGGGCGGCAATTGGCCATTGGCCCGGCGCGAATTCAATTCGTGCGCGAAGAACATCCGATATCTGTTTCTGACGCACCTCTCACTCGCTGAAGTGAATGTCACGACGCGAGAGTGTGGCTCGGCACTGCGGGGTTCGCGAAAGAACCCGATTGACCCGGCAACCGGATTGTTCCGCTCAGGACGGCGGAACCTTCCGCTTCCTTACGAGTCCCAACATGTTACCCATGCTGCGCGGAACCTTCTTTTCCATCGGACTGTTCATCGCCCTGTGGGGCGTCTCGCTGCTGTTTGTCGACAAACTCGTCGTCAACATGGCGGACGACACGTCGCGAACTCCCGGGTTCCGCGGCATGCTGGCGAACCAGCAGCAGCCAAAGCAGCGGACGATCGATCCGCCCGATTGGGTCTCGTTCAGCCTGCTGTCGGTCGGAGCGGTGACCATGCTGTACGCGGTCGCGCTGCCCCGCAAGGTGTAAGACACGCCAGCGTCGACCAGACCCGCGCGGGTTGAGCGAACCCGCGCCCGCGGCTCACGTCAAGCGCCCCGGGACGCCTCTCCGCTAGCGGGTGGAGTCGCCTCCCGCGGCGTTTTTTTGCTACTCCAACGGCCGGGAAACTCCCGTTAGCGGCTTGATTCGGCGTCTGTCGGCCTCATATCATCAATTTGCGGAGGGAAGCTGCCCCCGCAGCGCTGCCGGGAGCAGATTGTGCCGCCGGAATTCGACTTTGAGCATAGCGTGGGATGCTGGATCGCCCAGACTTCTCATGCCTTGCGGCGCGCCCTCGACTACGAGCTATCGCGCGAGGGAATCACCTTCCGCCAATGGGAGGTGCTGGCCTGGTCCAGTTCCAGCGAGGCCCTGTCGCAGGCCGAGTTGGCCGAGCGAATGGGCATCGAGGCGCCGACTTTGGCCGGCATCCTTTCGCGAATGGAACGCGACGGCTGGCTCGATCGATCCTGCTGCGTGAAAGATCGCCGAAAGAAACGCTTTCGCCCCTCGGCCAAGGCGGAAGCCGTTTGGGCCCGCATGCTCGAATGTTGTCACTCCGTGCGCGGACGGGCGACGGAAGGCCTCTCGGCAGAGGATCTTGCCGCATTCAAACGGACTTGCGAGACGATCCGCGCCAATCTCAGCCAAATCCCCCAACCGCTCGAAACGGTCTCCTGACCGTTGTTTCCGGCGAGGCCTCGTCGATCGAGCGGGTGCCTGTTCCCGGGTTCCACCTCAAATTTCGGATTTCGCGCAAAATCACTTTGTGATTTCGTGAGGAGCGGGGTCTAACTCGGGCGGAACAGGACGTGTTTCGCGATGGCCCGATCGAGCGACCAACACGAACTCGACCGGCTCGTGACCGAACACTTGCCCACCGCGCTGCGCTTCGCGACCCGTCTGACGGGCGACGTCGATGCGGCGGAGGAGATCCTGCAAGAGGCGCTGCTGCGGGTCGCCCGCAGTTGGAAGAGTTTTCGACGCGAGGCGCGGTTTCAAACGTGGCTGTTTCGAATTGTGATCAACGTGTTTCGCAGCCGGCTCGCCGAAACGAAAAACCGCCCCATGTTGCTCGACGGGGAAGTGGTTGACGATCAGAGCACTGATCCGGCGATCGGTGCCCAGCAGAGCGAACTCGCCGAACTGATTGCGGCCCGCGTCTCGGCCCTGCCAGCGAGACAGCGCGAGGTGATGATCCTGATTTCCTTCGAAGGACTGAGCATCAAAGAGACGGCTTCGTTGCTCGAAATCACCGAGGCCAACGTCCACGCAACGCTGGGCGTGGCCCGCGCTCGACTGACAAGAGAGTTGGCCCCTTACTTCGTTCGACGGTGAGCCGATGCCCGCTGAAGATAAAGACAACACTCCGATCAGTGGCGACTCGCTCGATCAATTATTGAGTGACGCCCGTTGGCCAGTCGTCCCACAGCCGGCGGTGGCACGCGTCGCTCAACATTGGGAAACGGTTTGGAATGCCCGCCAACGCCGCGAAGTCTTCCTGCGACGGATGGCCGCGCTGGGGTTGGCAGCAACTCTGTTGGGAGCCGTCACGATTGGCTGGCTCCGGCTGCGACTCGGCGATAAGTCGATCGCCGACACCAAACCGCTCCAGGAAATCTCTCCGAAACAATCGGCTCCAACGATCGAACCGACGCCCGTCGTCACCAAAGCTCTGCAGTCCAATGATGCGGCCCAGCATGAGACGCGGCGTCCGGCAATCGCTGCTCACGACGTCTCGATCGATCGAACGCACGGGCCCAATGCGTTCACAGATTTGCCGGCTGATGTCGTTCCTTCGCGGCCGCCTAACACGCTCGAAGAATTGATGCTGGCGGCCTCGGATCACAAACGAAAGCACTCCCCCACCTCGGCGCGCGTCGCAAAGCCATCGCCGCCGCGCAAGCTTGGATCAAACTCACTGGTCAACGCGCCTCGCAAAACCCGGCGGAAAGCCCCAGTCAGCGCCGAGCCGTCACCGAGGGAGATTCTGATTGTTTCGGGCGCGATCGATCGCCTTGTGGCCGACTCAAAAGTTAACGTGGTGAAGGTGGGAACCGAACTGTCCACCTCTGCGCCGAATCCTGAGAAGCTGCTGCTCCTGACCTTGAGTCGTGGCACGCGGCCCCAGCAAATCGCTGCTCTGCGCCTGTTGGCGGAGACGGGAAGCACAGCCAGCATCGGTCCGTTGCTGCGAGCCGCCGAGGAGCCTCAACTCCACGCGGCGTCGGTCGAGGCGTTGGCTCGTCTGGCAGATCCCTCGATCGTGCGTGAGGCGGCGCGTCTGGAACCGGACAGCGAACTTCAGCGAACTTTGATGGCCGCTCTGTTGGCCCGCGGTGAGCCAGGGGCGTTGGGAGAGTTTTTGAGTTTCGTCGAGAACGACCGAACGGCGGACGCTGCCCTGGCGGCTACTCAGTTGGTCAAGAAGCCGCCGATGGACTTGTTGTTTTCCACCTTTTCTGAGCCGTTGGAAGCCCATCGGATTGCCGCAGCCCGCGTCATCGGTCGGATTGACGGCGCTTCGACAACGCAACGACTAATCACGATGGTCGAACTGGGAGTCAATCGACATGAGGCCTGCATCGCTCTGTTGAGCAGTCGCGGAAGAGAGGCCACGCGGTACGTGAATGCCGCCGCTCAACGCGATCCCAGCCTGGCCGCGATCTTTTCCGGCGCCCGGATGTTTACACAGTTGGATAATCCCCCTCGGAGCTAACCATGTACTTCGCATCTTCTCTCAACGGTGGCGTATCAGTCCGGGCGCGGATGATTCCGTTCCTTGTCGGGATCGCGCTCTTGGTTCAATCCTCGTCCCAAGCACAGGATAACTCCGCGAAAAAACGATCGCCGCAGAAAGCCGGCAAGGCGGAAGCTGCTGAGCCGGCCGCCGATGACGGGCCGAAGCTGATCGTTCGTGTTTACCCGGTGCAAGACTTACTGCGGACTCAGGCAGACTATCCGTATCGCGGCGGCCTCAATGGTGACTTACCAGGCCGACAATCATCGCCAGCGGCCCGCGGAGGTGGCGCGGGCGTTGGTGGCGGGATGGGCGGCGGCGGAATGTTTGCGATTCCTAGCACCGCCCGGCCGCCTCAAGTGCTTCGCCAGTTCGGGGGAGGCGGAGGTGGCGCTGTTTCGCAAAACGAAGAGCGAGAAAACGAACTCCTGGAGATTATCGACGCCGGCGTCAAAGGAAACTGGGGCGAAGATGGGATCGAGAAAAGACTTTTCCGGGGCAACTTGATCGTGCGCAATACCGCTGATGTCCATGAGTCGCTGGCCACTTTCTTGCGGGCTTTGCGAACAAACGGAGACGGCGGCCGGTCAGTGGTCGTCGAAGCCACATGGCTACTGCTGACTCCACAACAGTTGGAGACTCTTCGGCAACCGTCCGGGGACCATCAAGCGAGCCGCTCCGCCGTTTCGCGTAAAGCCTTCGACGAAGTTTCGCGTCAGACGACGGCCATTCACGGGCGAATCACGTGTCTCAACGGCCAGCAGGTGCACCTGGCCACGGGTCGCCGGCAAGTCATTTCCAGCGGCGGAACTCCGACCGTCGGCGTCGGCGCAACCGGATATCAACCGACTATCTCCGTGATCAATCTCGGTGCCGTGCTGCAGGTCACCCCATCGATCTCTGGTGACTCGAAGGCGTTGGTCGATCTGCAGAATATCGTGACGCAATGGAAAGAGCCCGGAGGGCCGATCCAGGTCACCAGTCAGGCTGCGGCGGGCTCGTCGGAAAAGCAGGCCGCTGGGCCGATCGTCAGCACGATGTTGACGATCGACCGTGCAGACGTCGGCACGCAGGAATGGTCGACAACTGTTTCGATTCCGATTGGTGAGCCGGTCTACGTCGGTTCCGTCACGCTCACGAACGATAAGGCGAGCCATTTGGAAGCCGGACAGAATCCGGAACTCGCGCTTGTCCTCGAAGTCCGTCCGGATTGACGCGCAGCACGGCTACTTGGTGAGTTCCAGTGTCGACCACAGGCTTGGATCATGGTCGAAGGGAAACTCGCGGCCGACGGTCAGAAATTGCTCGCCCAGTTCGGCGTCGCGGACCGCGTAATAAAACCCCAACACGGGATTTGATTCACGGTCGTAGCCCTGCAGACACTCGGCAGGGATCCAGACGTCGAGCTCATAGCCGCCGGCGATCGGCCGCGAGACGGCCCGCAGTAGCGCGGCCCGGCTCATGGGGGCGTCTTCCTTGGCCAGCGCGATTACGAGTTGCTGGGCGCCCGCGACGCCGACTCCACCGCCTTTGCTCGTCGCTTTGCCCCATTTGTCCGGGTTCGGCCAAAAAACGAACCGATGGCAAAAGCGGCTGGCGCGGTGAATCGATTGCGTGTTCCGCGTATCGATCCAGAGTTGCAGACCGTCCGATTCAGTCGGATCACTCGCGTCGACAAACACCGGCATCTTCTTGCCGCTGACGGTCAACCGAAAGCCGAGGCCGGCTTCGTTCCAGCCGGCACGGAGAGCCGCAAAGGAAACGGCCGCGTCGAGTCCGCCGAGATCCGGCAGGGGCGCGATCTTATCGAGATCGAGGAACGGCTGCTGCGCGCCCGACTGCTCGACCTCTCGCACGGGAAAGGAGAAGCGGAACAGAAAGCGATGCGGAACAACGGGCATACGAGCCGACCAAGCCGCGGATTGGTCCCCTGCCGCCGATCGCACACAGCGATTCGCACGGCCGTCCCGCGCGGCCAAAACTCTTCCAGCGGATCAACTATTCCGCAGCGGCTTCGGCGACCTGCTGCCAGCTCATCAGGTGCGTCTCGATCGATTTAATCACGACCGAACCGCGCTTCCCCTTGGCTTCTTCGAGTTCGTAGCCAGATTGGCGGAGCTTGGATTCCTGTTCCGATTCCTTCGCAAGAAGTCCGTCGTCGCTGACGGCGCGCCACCATTCGAGGTGCGGCCAATCGCGACGAATGGTGCGAATCGTCGTCACCATGGTGCGACCATTCATGCCAGCGCTAAATCCCGCCTGCTTGGCGAGAGTGCTGAAGGTCGCGATTTTTTGTGCTTTTTTCAGCTCCCAAAGGAGCTCCGCTACTTCCGACGCTCGACTCGAAACCATTGGGGATCCCCTTGGATAGGGACAAGCTCAGGCCGTCCGGGGCCCAAAAAAAGGATTCAGGAAAAATCTTCGTCGTGGCCTGAACCAATCGGGACGACCACCGCGAACGGGCTTCAAAACTCTTTCGGCCTTTGAAATCCGCGACGCTGCGTATGTCCACTAGAAGCCAATCATGGGATAATTCTAGGGTAATCGATCCGCCGCCCCCCTCACAAGGCCTGATGTCGGATCGCGCGTCCCGAGGAGCCAGGAAACATGGAGGAAATTTACGAAGGACATGGGATCAGCTTTCGCTACCCCGCGAACTGGGAATTGACCGAACAGGAAGATGACGAGGCCACTTCGATCACGGTTGCCAGCCCCGAAACGTCCTTCTGGTCAATCTCTTTGTTCCAAGACAGTCCTTCGCCGCAGGAAGTGCTTAACTCGGCGGTCGAGGCGTTCCGGGAGGAATACGCCGAGGCCGACATCTATCCCTCGACGGCCCGTGTCGGCAAGCGGGCCGGCCTGGCGCGCGACGTCGACTTCGTGTGCTTCGAGCTGATTAGCAGCGCGTTCCTGCGAGCTTTTCAAACGCGGCGTTATACCGTCCTGGTGCTCTACCAAGGCTTCGACGGCGAACTTGAGACGACCCGCCCGTTGCTCGAAGCCATCTCCGCCAGTCTGGTTTTCGCCGGGGAAGAAGATGCCTGAGTCGGTGCCGGAGCGGTCGGCGGCTTTGCTCGCGACCTGCGGCAGTGAATATAATCGGGGTATCCATCTCAGGGCTGGTCTGGCAGCGCCTCGAAAAAACTTCAGATGGGCCGTCCAATATGACGGATGGTTAACCCACGACTCCCAGAGTTCATGCACAAGCGTTGCGGGCCGGGCCGAAATTGGGCGGACTGCGCGGAGGAAACGGACACATGGCTGCGGAGATCTTTTCGCACCAGGTGGAGAGCGTGGGGGCGGTTGCCGGCCAGGTGTGGCACTATTTGAACGAAAACGGCCCGGTCACCCTGAGCAAGCTGGCCCGCGAGATCGAAGCTCCGCGGGACCTGGTCATGCAAGGGGTCGGCTGGTTGGCTCGCGAGGGAAAGATTGCCTTCAACGAAGGCCCGCGCAGCAAAACGATCTCGCTACTTTGAGCAACCCGGTCACTTCGGACTTTAGTCGATGACTGCTACCACCGAGTTCGATTCTTTCTGTGAGGAAGGCCGCCGCCACGTGCGTCATCAAGACGCCGACGCGGCGATTGCGTCCTTCACGAAGGCCCTGGCTCTGGATGATCGGGCAATCAGCGTCCATGAAGGGTTGGCGGCCGCCTACTTTTTGAAGAAGGATTACCCGCAGGCGGCCGAGCACTTCAAAAAGGTAACTTTGCTCGATCCGCGGCAAGCGAAGGCTTTGGTGAATCTGGGCGCGGTTTACAACCGGATGTCGGAATTCAACAAAGCGGTCACGATCCTGCGCAAAGCCGTTTCAAAGGATAAAAGTTCCGGCGAGGGGCACTACAACCTGGGTCTGGCCTACCGCGGCCTTAACCAGCAAGCGATGGCCGTCTCCGCTTATAAAGAGGCAGTCCGCGTAGCGCCGCAAATGGCGGCCGCCCATCAGAACCTGGCCAACGTCTACGTCGACATGGGCAATTTCCAGCACGCCATCATTCATTATTTGAAAGCGCTCGAGATCAATCCGGAGTTCGAACGGGCGCGGCGCGGTCTCGAGTCGGCCCAGGAGTTGAGCACTCAGGCCAAGAATGCGGTGAGCCCTTTCGGACGCCTCGTCGACAAGAACGCGATCGGCGCGAAATCGGCCCCCCGCGCTGTGCGGCACATGAACGACGCGGAACGCGCCGAAGATCGGATGACGGCCTACAACGTGCTCAGCCAGGTGGACGACGCCGCCAATTTGCTGTTGAAGCAAGTTCGAGAAGCGTTCGAGCCAGCCCTGTTGACTCTGGGGCGAACCCTCTCAGAACGCATCGATGGGCCCAGCACCATTTCCCGCGACTACCGCACCTACATCACGGCGTTCAAGCAGATCTACGAATCGCGCCGGGCGCTCAAGCGATCCGTCGCCGCCCTGCGGGCGCACGAAGAGATGATGAACACGCCCGATGCGCCAGTTCGCTGAGGCAACGGGCCAAGGGAATCGGCTCGTCCGTTTGAAGGCGGCCGTCTCGCTCATTTAGGGAAGGAGTGAGCCGTTGACCAGGATCCCGCCGCTGGTCGTCGAGGCGGGAACCGAGAACGGCGTCGCAGTCCCGGTGACGGTGTTGTTCTGACTGCTGGTCAAATTGACCAGGTAGGTCGCGCCGAGAATGACGGGATCGGTCACGTTCGTGAAGACGATTCCTCGATCGGGACCACCGCCGTTGGGCACCGCGATCATGTTGCCGCTGATTCCGATTGTGCTTGGTCCGGTCACCGAATCGAACAAAATGCCAGTCGCGCCGCCCGTGTTGTCAAAGAGTCCGTTGCTCGTGAGCTGGACCGTGGCCGAGGGCCCCAACGAGAACTCCATCCCCGTCCCGTTAGCGCCGCCGAATTGCACGCTGTTGCTGAGAAACGTAATGGCCGACGGTCCGGCCGTGATGACGTGGTAACCGACGTCGTTGCCGCCGTTGGCTGCAAACGCGTTGCTTTGAAGCGAAATCGTCGATGTGTAGAGCGTCGACGCATTGTTGATCAGCACGCCCGTATTGGAACCGCCGGTTCCCGCGAAGCTGTTTCCGTTAATCCCCGCGGAGAGAGTGCCGTTCCAATTGATGTTGATTCCGGCCGTGTTCGAGGCGCCGTTCGTAAACGTGTTGCTCTGCACGAGGGTCGTCAAAGTCGACCCCTCGCTGCCCGAGAGAGCGGCGATCAGCAGGTTGTCGGCGCTGGTCGAAGTGAGAGTGCTCGAGGCCACGTCGACGGTATAGGCGCCGATCTGGTTGTATTGGCTGCGGATGCTGGCCGCTCCGTTACCTGTGAACGTCGAGTTCGTGACATTGAGCGTGCCGACGTTGAGTGCATCGATTCCGAACGACGACGAACCTGTAATGCTCGTGTTGGCTACGCCCAACAATTTGACGTCTTGGGCCTGAATGCCCACACCGTTGGACTTCAAAGTCATCCCCGCCAGTCCGACCGTCCCGGCGTTTTGCAGGAGGATGCCGACTGTATCGGCTTGGATCGTTCCGCCGCTGCCTACGCTGTTGGTCGCGTCGCCAGTGACAAAGAATGATCCCGGAGACGCGATCAGCTTGATGCCGGCCGCGGAATTGTTGCTGGAGACCGACGCCAGGTTGACGTTCAGGTTGGTGTTTTCGAGGTCGACGGCGGTGGCGTTGATCGAGTTGATTGCTCCCCCCACGCCGGCGGTCTGAGGACCGTTGACGACCAGCGTTCCGCCCTGGTTGGCGAACAGACCGGTGCCGTTCACACTGGTCACGTTGAGCGTGCTGAACGTCGTGACGCCCGTGTTGGTCTGCAGAGAGACGCCGGGATTGGTTGCCGCATTGCTGACGGTCGCTGCGCCGCCAAAGGTCGTGTTGCCTGACGAATTGGTGATGGAGATGCCAGACGCATTCGAACCGGTCTCGTTGGTGATGTTCGTCGTGCCGGTGACGGCCACGGTTCCGCTCGACTGATTGATCGCCACTCCGACCCCCTCGCGATGATCGATCGACAGGTTGTCGAAGCTCACGCTGCCGGTAGACAGCAGACTCTGAATGTTGACCGATTCCGCGGACGCGCCCGAAACGGTGGTCGTCCCACCAAAGACCACCTGACCCGAACCGCCTTCGATGTCGATCCCGCGGCCGGCCGTATTGAGCACGGTCAGATTGTTGAATTTCACGTTGCCCGCGTTGTTGGCGAGCAGGATTCCTAGGCTGCCGCTACCCGGCAGTTGCAATCCGGTCAGGTCGATCGTGCCACTGCCCGTGTCTGCCACAACCACGTCGTAGAATTGGCTTCCGGAGACGGAGCCGGCGAAGGCCGTGTTGGCGGTTCCTCCGCTCAATTCCAGGCCGTTGCCGAAGGAGTTGGTAATGGTCGTGTTGCCGATGGTGATGGTGCCCGAGCTGTTCGCAAGCAGAATGCCGTCGTTCCCGGAGCGGTCGATGCTGAGATTTTGAATCGTGGCATTCGAGACGCCGTTGCCGAAGATTCCGTTCCCAGCGGCGTTCGTGATCCGGAAGCCTGACACCAGGGCATTGGATGCCAGCGTGATCGAATTCCCGGTCGAAGAATCCAAGACCGGCAAACTCGTGCTGCTCGCGGCGTGCGGCAAGATAATGTTCCCACCACCGGAGAGGGCAAGGGAGTGCTGCAATCCCCCACCGTCGCCGAGTAGCGCCTGCCCCTGATTCAAGACAATTGTGGCATTGGCGCCGCTAAAGACACTGTTGGCATGAACGAACAAGATCGCCCCATCGGTCGCCTGAGCAGCGGCGATTGTTTGAAACGGGCTATTGATTGTTCCATTGCCGCCGGCGGGTGCCGCACTATTGATGTGCGCGAACGTGTAAGGCGTGCCAGTGACCGGATTGATCGCGAGCACGTCCGAATCGACCTGACTGCGTGTCGGCGCCAGCACGGTGTAGTTGCGCGTCACATGCTCGCCGAGTCGGGCTTGCTGGGATGGATCGGACAATTCGGAACGATGCAGAGGCCCGAATGTCCAAGACAGACCGACGAAGGCGCGCGTGTCGAAGAAGTTGTCGTTGGTGACCTGGACGCTGGCGTCGACGCCCTGCCAGAGATTGGCCTGAATCCGCGCCGAACCACCGGAGATGTGGTCGCCGTGGTCGTCACTGAAGTAGTAGTAACCGCCGTAGATCCGCACGTTGTGATCTTCCGCGAACTTTCCGGGAATCGGGACGCCCACCTCGACGTCGACGCCACTCATGGCGGCAATATACCCCTGCAACTGGTCGTATACGACATTGCTGCCCACGAACTTCGAGGAGTTCGAGACAGGCGTGAGCGACGTTTGTAGATCGGTCTGCCCGATCGGCAAGTAAAGATTGGCGCGGGCATCCCACCAATGGCCGTAGGTCTCGAGGCTCAGGCCCAATTGCTGCAGGTACGGATCGCGCGTGCCGTCCGCGTCGTACCAGCCACTAATTCCAAAAACGCGGTCCATCGAGGGGTTGTAAAGCCGGTAACCCAAGCCGATATTTCCGCCGAACGTGCCGTCGACGGTGGGAAATGCTCGGAGATCGGCGAAATAGAGTTGGTGGTCCATCAGGAAGAACGGGAACATCTCGACGGGGAAGATCGACAGATCCTGCACGGGACCCTGGCCAGAGATTCCCGCCGCTCGAACCTGCACGGCAAACAGATCTTCTCGCTGAAAAATTTGAGGTTGTCCGTCCAGAGGCCCGGTGTTCGCAGGTGGGATACTCGGCGGAGTTCCGTTCGAGCCGGGAGTGTTCGGCGTTCCGGACTTCGACGGCGTCGGGCTCGCGGATGCAGCCTTCGGTGAGGCGGTGCTCGAGGAGGCAGTCGGAGGCGGAGGCGTATCAAACGAACTCGCGTCCGAGGAAGTTGCGCTCGCGGACGCAGTTTTCGTTGCTGCCGAACTCGAGTTGGAACTCGTGGCCGCGGCATTGACGACCGCCGGCTTGGCGGGTGTGGAACTCGCTGCCGGTTTGGAATCGCTGGTGGATTTGTTGTCTGTGGTTGATTTGCTTTTGTCGGGCGTCGCCACTTCCGGTGGCACAGTCACCGGCGCTGGAGTCTTGCTGGGTGCGTCGTCGGGCATCGACGGCGCTGTTGCGGGAGCTGGCGTCGGCGCAGTCGCCGGCTCGGCAAACGGATCGTCCGCTCGCAAGATCGCATCGAAAGAAACCGTCAGGACCAGCGCAAGGCCGACGGCCATTGCGCAACGCCGGGCGCGGGACGCTCGCACCGTCGACGCATCGACAGGAAAGAAGTCCATCGAAGTCGGTCCTGCATGTTCAGACGCGCTGCGAAACACGTCGCGGCTCAGTTCACGAAGCAGCGTCGCCAGAGTGAGTGGAGTTGTCGGAGGGGGATGAGCGCAGCCGAAAATGCGGCGCGCATAGGCTCAATTGGAGAGAGTTTGAAGTTTCAAGAGATTTCGGGCGGGCGGGGAGCGGAAAGGATTGGAGAGGGGCGTACAAATACTCGCCGTCCGAAAATCTGTCAAGATGGCCCCGACGCGTGCGCTGTCAAACGGTTGCCGGCCGCAGGGCCCAAACGGCTTATTCTCAAGCACTTTACGGCGTGGCTAAGTCGTACGTCGCTGCGCCGTTCGTGCGGCCAGGACCTCGGGTAGGGGGTAATCGCTGACCGGGATTCCGAGTTGTTGCAACTCTTGGAGGCGTCGCCAGCCGCGCGTCAGCAGTTCTTCCCGATGGCGGACATCCGTAGCGTCTAGGTTCCGCTTGGCAAACGGCCCCTCGACGACGACCGGCTCGAAAGCGGGGTCGACGATAAACTGCGCATCGACCGGATTGCAGCGGATGTGCCGCTCGGGGGTCGAGAGCAACGCCGTCGAATCGATCGCTCCGACGACAAATCGCAGGTACAAGTCGCTCTCGGTGATGTCGTGGACCTCGTCGCCACAGACGTCGCAGAGGTAACCCTGTTCACAGCGCGCCATGCCGTCTGTTCCTCTAGCCCCAGGGAAGTAAAGCCGCTCGATGCACGCTGCCGGCATCCTGCTCGCGAAAGGCCTCATCGATGGCCGACAGCGGATACTGGTGTGAGAGCAGCTTGTGGAAGGGATAACGGTCCCACTGCGTGCTCAAGAGTTGCAGCGCCTGTTGGAGGCTCTGCGGCTGATACCACATCAACCCCAGGATGGTCTTCCCGCCGTGGATAATCGTTGACGGATCGAATTCGCACACGAGCTTCTGGTTGAGATTGCCGATCTCCAGATACGCGCCGCCGCTGCAGAGCATTTCGATCCCTTCGGCGACCACGGCCGGCGAGCCGACCACCTCCATCACCGCGTCTGCTCCTTCCCCCTCGGTCAAATCGCGAACTCGTTTTACGCGCGACGCGGGCGTTTTGAATTCGCGGAGGTCGATCGTCACATCGGCGCCGAATTCGGTCGCCAATTCGAGCCGCGATTCGATCCCGTCGATCACAACTATTTGAGAGACGCCCCGCTCTTTGGCAACGGCCACCGCATTGATGCCCAGTCCGCCCGCCCCTTGAATGACGAGCGAATCGCCCGGCCCGAGCCGCGCTCGCTCCAATCCGTCGATCACTTGCGACAAGGCACAGTTGGCTGGCCCGGCCAACACATCCGGCACGTTATCGGGCACCTTGAAGACCGCTTGCCGCTGCCGCAAATAGTAGTACTGTCCGTACGCGGCGTTGAAGTGCGGCGCCTCGGTCGGCGGCAGCCGGTAGCGAAGTCCCTGCCGACAACGCGGCGTCGTTCCCCGGCGGCAGCTTCGACACTCACCGCAGGGACAGAAATACTGATACGCCACGCGGTCGCCCACAGCGAGCGGTTCACCGGCCCAGTCGTGCGTTGCCCCCTCGCCGAGTGCCGCGATTCGACCCACCATTTCGTGACCGATCGACAAGCAAAGCGGCTCCGATTGACCCCGCGAAACGTCGTATTCGCCCCTCCAAATGTGCAAGTCGCTGCCGCAGATGTTGGCCATCCGGACTTCGACCAAAATCGTCCCCGGTTCCGGCGGCGTGACCGGAAATTCGCGCAACTGAAAGGGTTTGCGCACGCCGGTAAATGCCGCGACGACGCCGGTGTCATTCATGGGCCGGCCACGTTAGTTTTCATGATTTCAACCACGAAGAAATCGGCTCGAGCCCCGGGGGAACAAGCGTTGAAGATTCCGCCGGAACTTGCCAGAATTGGCCACGGATTTCCCGGGACGGACTGTCCGAAGCCCGGAAGGACTGTCCGAAGACGGTGCCGGCTTCGCCAAAGACGAGCCCTGGATCGCGACCTTTAGGTGCCGCTCCAGAGTCCCAGATATCAGGCGATTTCCCGGTCTGGCCGCACACGGCGGCCGCAACCCCTGACGTTGACACTTCAAAGAATGATCGCACATGCCGCTGAATGAAGCCACCCTTTCGCGTCAACTCGGCCGCGCGAAAGAAGATCTGACCGC
>Ga0210393_10000952_pt1 | contig 24887 bp, 24 predicted proteins | sample IncBWC27OmetaG_FD_160068 | JGI IMG/M metagenome (GOLD analysis project Ga0210393, IMG submission 160068) | Forest soil microbial communities from Barre Woods Harvard Forest LTER site, Petersham, Massachusetts, United States - Inc-BW-C-27-O ... | reverse complement strand
AGCGGCGGCCTCGGCCCGCTCCCGGACGGCAGGATCGATGCCTTCAGTACTCCACGATACGCGCGAATTCATGCTTCCGTCCGGTTCCGCTCTGGCGCTCCACCTGGCGCCTCCGGCCTCCCCGCGCGTCCCAAAGAAGAGACAATCGAATTCGGCGCGGGTCGTCTGCCTCTGAAGATCGACTTTTTCGCGTTACGGTAAATAACGGGTTAAGGAATCAGGCCACCGGGCCGTAAAGTTTACGGGGGTGGTCCAAGGCTCTCGGCCAGCCTCGCCTTAGTCGCTGGGACCGGACTCTTTTTTTCGCGTTCCCGCATCGAGCGGCACGACGCCGGCTGCGCCTGAAATCGCCGAAAGCGCGCTGATCGTTTCCTCGCACCACTCGGCGACCATCTGCTCGTACCGCATACCGATGCGAAGCCCTAGCAGCTTGCCCATGTCGGCGGGCGAAGCGTTTCCCAGCGGAAAGCGTTTGTTCAAGATCCGCTCATAGCGTTCGTAGCGGTCGCGGTGATGTTCCTGTCTCGCCATCAAATCGGCGCGCAAAGGCTCGATGTCGACCGCATCAAGCGCATAAATACGAATCAGGAGATCGTCCTTGATCGACGCCGGCGTCGACGGGCGCGCGGCCCAATGGCGGAACGCGGCTTTGCCCTCAGTCGTCAGCGTATAGACCAGCTTGTTGGGTTTACCGGACTGGACAACCTCGCGCCCCTGAATATGGCCACGCTCGCGCAGCTTGGAGAGCTCGCGATAAATCTGCTGATGGTCGGCCTTCCAGAAAAAGCCGATCGAGGAGTCGAACGTCTTGGCGAGCTCATAGCCCGTCATGGGGCGTTCGGTCAGGCAGGCGAGGATGGCGTCAGCAAGGGCCAAGGGGCGATTTTCCGTTCCCGGCGTCGAGTGATCCGAAATTAACACACTTGACTTTATGCATATTATTGCATATGCGTCAATATGCATATGAGGTAAGGGCAAGCAGCTGGCCCAAGCCGTCGACCGCAGGAGGCTTCCTTTGAGCATGATCGGCCTTCAACGCTGGCACGGCTTCCTCAAGTCCCGCGACCCCGCCGCGCTTTGGGATTTGCTCCATCCAGACGTCGTGTTCGAAAGCCCCGTGGTGCACACGCCGCAGCGTGGCCGTGACATCACTTCCAAATATCTGATCAGTGCCACCAAGGTGTTGGCCGGGCCGGCCTTCCGCTATGTCGGCGAATGGACCAGTGACGACGGCGCCGTGCTGGAATTCACCTGCGAAGTCGATGGCGTCACGATCAACGGCGTCGACATCATCCGTTTTGACGCAGAGGATCGCATCACGCATTTCAAGGTGATGGTTCGCCCGCTGAAAGCCATCAATCTGCTGCATCGTTTGATGGGCGAGCAACTCGCAAAGCCTTGAATGGCGCGGTGCAAGACCATTGCGCCGTTGCGATAGGAGCTGCCCTCGACTCAAGGAAGCGGTTAAGGTCCGTTTCCAGTGACCCTCAAGAAACGCCACCAAGACCTCGCCGGGAGAACGTCATGCCGATCTACAAAGCGCCGCTTGAAGACGTCCATTTCCTGCTCAACGACGTCTTTCAAATCGACCGTTACGACAATCTCCCCGGGTTTAGCGACGCGTCGGCGGATGTGCGCGAGGCCATTCTGGGCGAGGCCGCCAAGCTCAGCGAAGAGATCTTGCAGCCGCTTAACCGCACCGGCGATCTCGAAGGCTGCGTCCGTCACGACGATAACAGCGTGACGACGCCGAAGGGTTTCAAGGCGGCGTTCAAACAGGTCGCCGAAGGTGGCTGGCTCGGGCTCTCGGCGCCGGCGGAATACGGCGGACAGGGCTTGCCCATCACGTTGAGCCAGACCGTCACCGAATTCCAGTGCTCGGCGAACATGGCCTTTTCCATGTATGGCGGCCTCACCATGGGTGCGACCGCGGCGCTGCTCGTGCACGGCACGCCGGAGCAGAAGGCGATGTACGTCCCGAAGATGGTGGCGGGCGAATGGACCGGCACCATGAACCTCACCGAGCCGCAATGCGGGACGGATCTCGGCCTGTTGCGTACCAAGGCCGTCAAACAAGGCGACGGCAGCTACAAGATCACAGGCACCAAGATCTTCATTTCCGCCGGCGAGCACGATCTGACCGACAACATCATTCATCTGGTGCTGGCGCGCATCGAAGGCGCGCCTGCCGGCATCAAGGGTGTGTCGCTGTTCGTGGTGCCGAAGTTCCTGGTCAATGCCGACGGCTCGCTGGGGCAACGCAACGGCGTCACCTGCGGCTCGATCGAGCACAAGATGGGCATTCACGGCAATTCGACCTGCGTGATGAATTACGATGCCGCCACCGGCTGGCTGATCGGCGAGGAAAACAAGGGCATGCAGGGCATGTTCGTGATGATGAACGAGGCGCGGCTTGGGGTTGCCGTGCAGGGCCTGGCGCAGTCGGAAGTCGCTTACCAGAACGCGGCGGCCTACGCTCGCGATCGCTTGCAGGGGCGCGCGCTGTCGGGCGTGAAAGCGCCGGACAAGCCGGCCGATCCGATCATTGTGCATCCCGACGTGCGTCGCACGCTGCTCGCCATTCGCGCGTTCAACGAGGCGGCGCGCGCAATGGTGGTCTGGACCTCGCTCAAGAGCGACGTGGCCCACCGGTCCAGCGACCCGAAGGACCGCGAGGCCGCGGACGATCACATGGGGCTGATGACGCCCGTCATGAAGGGCTTTCTCACCGAGATCGGCTTTGCCAATGCCGTTCAGGCCCAGCAGATGTATGGCGGTCATGGCTATATCGCCGAGCAGGGGATGGAGCAGTTCGTGCGCGATGCGCGCATCGCCATGATCTATGAGGGCGCCAACGGTATCCAGGCGCTCGATCTGGTCGGCCGCAAATTGCCGCGTGACGGCGGCCGAGCCGTGATGGCTTTCTTCGGCGAAGTCGGCGCCTTCGCCAAGGAGCATGGGGGCGACGAGGCGATGAAGCCTTTCGTCACGCCGTTATCCAACGCGCTTGGTCACCTTCAGCAGGCCACCACCTGGCTGATGCAGAATGCGATGATGAAGCCGGACAACGCCGGCGCGGCCGCGACCGACTACATGCATTTGTTCGGCCTGGTGACGCTGGGCTATATGTGGGCCAAGATGGCGAAGGTCGCCAACGACAAGATTGCGGCGAACGGCGCCAGCCCCTATCTGACGACCAAGCTGGTGACGGGCCGCTTTTTCATGGAACGGGTGCTGCCGGCAACGACGACGCATCTGGCGCGCATCCAGAGCGGAAGCGCGACCATCATGGAATTGGCGGCCGACGCTTTCTGATCGGAACAGTTTCTTATGCCGCGGGGCCGCTGAGGTCCCGCGTCTGTCCTTTAAACCGAATATGATCCTCAACCCGGGAGGGCTTCATGCCTGAGGCATATATCTACGATCACGTTCGCACCCCGCGCGGCCGCGGCAAGGCTGACGGCGCGTTGCACGAAGTGACGGCGCTGGCGCTTGCCACCGCGCCGTTGAAAGCTCTCAAGGAGCGTAACCATCTGGCCGAAGGCGTCGTCGACGACGTGATCCTCGGCGTGGTCGATCCGGTCGGCGAGGCCGGCTCCGACATCGCCCGCTTCGCGGCGTTGCAGGCGGGCCTGGGCGAATCCGTTCCGGGCGTGCAGATCAGCCGCTTCTGCGCCTCAGGGCTTGATGCGGTGAATTTCGCAGCCGCCCAGATCATGAGCGGCCAGAACGAACTGACGATTGGTGGCGGCGCGGAATCGATGAGCCGGGTCGGCATCGGTGCTTCCGGCGGCGCCTGGCCGATGGATCCCTCGATCGCGGTGCCGGCCTATTTCATGCCGCAGGGCATCTCGGCCGATTTGATTGCCACCAAATACGGTTTTTCGCGCGACGACGTCGATGCTTATGCGGTGCAGAGCCAGCAGCGCGCGGCGAAATCCTGGGAAGAGGGCCGCTTCGACAAATCGGTGGTGCCGGTCAAGGACGTCAACGGGCTGACGATCCTGGCCAAGGACGAACACATGCGGCCCACGACGACCATGCAGTCGCTCGGACAGCTCAAGCCTTCCTTCGCCGATATGGCGGCGATGGGCGGCTTCGATGGGGTCGCGATCCAGTCGCATCCGGAAATCGAGCGCGTCAACTACGTGCATCACGCCGGCAATTCGTCCGGCATCGTTGACGGTGCGGGCGCGGTTCTGCTCGGCAGCAAGGAAGCCGGCAGCAAATATGGTTTGAAGCCGCGCGCCAAGATACGCGCTTTTGCCAATATCGGCTCGGAGCCCGCGATGATGCTGACCGGCCCGGTCGACGTCACCGAAAAACTGTTCGAACGCTCCGGCATGAAGAAATCCGACATCGACCTGTTCGAGTTGAACGAGGCGTTCGCTTCCGTCGTGCTGCGCTATATCCAGGCGTTCGACATCGATAACGCCAAGATCAACGTCAATGGTGGAGCGATCGCACTCGGGCATCCGCTCGGCGCAACCGGCGCGATGATTCTCGGCACCGTGCTCGACGAACTCGAGCGCAGCAACAAGTCGACCGCGCTGGTCACGCTGTGCATCGGCGGCGGCATGGGTACCGCCACGATCATCGAGCGCGTGTAAGGGGGAACGGGAAATGGCCTTCAAGAATTTCAGGGTTGGGACCGACGCCGACGGCATTGCACTCGTCACATGGGATATTCCTGGCCGTTCGATGAACGTGCTTGATGAGACCACGATCGCCGAGCTTGAGGAGATCGTGAAGCAGACTTCGTCCGACGCGGCGGTGAAGGGTGTCGTCGTCATCTCCGGCAAGGAAGCGTTTTCGGCTGGTGCGGATTTGTCGATGCTGGAAGGCATGCACGGCCGCTACACCGCGCTGTTGAAGACCAAGGGCGAAGTCGCGGCCAACCAGATGCTGTTCGACGAGAGCCGCAAGATGTCGCTGTTGTTTCGCGCGATCGAAACATCAGGCAAGCCCTGGGTCGCCGCGATCAATGGCCTCGCGCTCGGCGGGGCATTCGAACTGACGCTCGCCTGCCACTACCGTGTCGCTGCGCAAAATCCCAAGACCCGTCTCGGTCTGCCTGAAATCAAGGTCGGGCTTTTCCCCGGCGCCGGCGGCACCCAGCGCGTGCCACGCATCGTGTCGCCGCAGGACGCGATGCAACTGCTGCTCAAGGGCGAAGCCGTCAATCTCGACAAGGCCAAGACGCTGAAATTGGTCGATGCCGTGGTGCCGGCGTCGGATTTGATCAAGGCAGCCAAGGACTGGATCAAAGGCGGCGGCAAGGCGGTCGCACCCTGGGACGACAAGGCGTTCAGGCTGCCCGGCGGGCCGGTTTACTCCAAGGCCGGCATGATGATGTTCCCGGCCGGGAATGCGATCTATCGCCGCGAGACCTTCGACAATTACCCGGCGGCGCGCGCCATCATGCAATGCGTGTATGAAGGCTTGCAGTTGCCGATCGATGCAGCACTTCGCGTCGAGTCGCGTTATTTCGCGCAGATCCTGCGTTCGAACGAGGCGGCTGCGATGATCCGCTCGCTGTTCCTGTCGATGCAGGAATTGAACAAGGGCGCGCGGCGTCCGCCAAACGTGCCGCCGACGAAGGTGAAGAAGCTCGCCATCATCGGTGCCGGCTTCATGGGCGCGAGCGTCGGCTATGTCTCGGCGCGCGGTGGCATCGACGTGGTGCTGATCGACCGTGACCAGGCCAGCGCCGACAAGGGCAAGGCGCATGCGCAATCGGTGATCGACGACCTGATCAAGAAGGGCCGCGCGAAAGAGAGCGACCGTGACGCCATTTTGTCGCGCATCACGGCGACGGCCGACTACAACGCGCTAAAGGATTGCGATCTCGTCATCGAGGCGGTGTTCGAGGATCGCAAGGTCAAGGCCGAAACCTACGCCAAGGCGCAGCCGCTGTTGAAGAGTGACGCGATCTTTGCGTCCAACACCTCGACGCTGCCGATCAATTCGCTGGCGGAGGAATTCAAGGACCAGGGCAAGTTCATCGGCATCCACTTCTTCTCTCCGGTAGAGAAGATGATGCTCGTGGAAATCATCGTCGGCAAGAATACCGGCGATGTCGCGCTCGCCACCGCGCTCGATTATGTGCGTCAGATCGGCAAGACCCCGATCGTGGTGAATGACTCGCGCGGTTTCTTCGCCAACCGCTGCGTGCTGCGTTTCACCGCCGAGGGCCTCGAAATGCTGATGGAGGGCGTGCCGCCGGCGATGATCGAGAACACGGCGAAGATGGCCGGCATGCCGGTCGGGCCGTTGTCGCTGTCGGATGAAGTGGCGCTCGATCTCGTGCTCAAGATCATGAAGGCCACCGAAGCCGATCTCGGCCCGAACGCGATCGACCAGGCCCAGAAGAAACTTTTGGTCGAGATGGTCGAGAAACAAGGCCGCTTCGGCCGCAAGAACGGCAAGGGCTTTTACGACTATCCTGAGAAGGGCAAGGGCCAGAAGAGCCTGTGGTCCGCTCTTGGCGGGCTTCAGCCGAAACACCTCGATCCGGATACGCTCGATGTCGAGGAGATGAAACAACGCTTCCTCGTGGTGCAGGCAGTGGAAGCAGCCCGCACCGTGGAGGATCACGTCATCACCGATCCGCGTGAGGCCGATGTCGGCTCGATTCTCGGCTTTGGCTTTGCGCCGTTCACCGGCGGCACGCTGTCCTATATCGACTTCATGGGCACGAAGAAGTTTGTCGAACTGTGCCACAAGCTCGAGGCCAAATATGGCTCGCGCTTCACGCCGCCGAAACTGCTGGAAGAGATGGCCGCCAAGGGCGAGACTTTCTACGGCCGCTTCCCGCCGAAGAAACAGGCGGCGGCGTAGCTTCGGCGCAGATCTTACCCTCTCCCCCTTGTGGGAGAGGGTGGCGAGAATGAGCGAAGCGAAATTCGAGCCGGGTGAGGGGTTCTATCGAGTGACGGTAACCCCTCACCCGCCCCTCAATGCTCCGCATTTTCGGGCACCCTCTCCCACAAGGGAAGAGGGTAATTAAGCTGGCCTCACGCCGCCTTCAGGCCTTCCTTGACGAGCGCTTCGTCCACCTTCGGGCGCGCCGCAATGCGGTCCTTGTAGGCCATCAGGTTGTTCAATCCCGAAAGGTCGAACTTCATGCTCTCGGCCCACCTCAGCATCACGAACAGATAACCGTCGGCCACCGTGAACTGCTTGCCCATCAGGTAGTCGCGACCGGCCAACTGGCCGTCGAGATATTTGAACTTGCCCATCGCCCGGTCCTTGAAGACACCCTTGGCTTCGTCCGAGAGCGCCGGGTTAAACAGCGGGCCGATGTTTTTGTGCAGTTCGCCGTTGATGTAGGTGAGCCATTCCTGCAGCTTGTAGCGCTCAGTGCTGTCGCGGGCAGGGGCGAGGTTCTTGGCCGGCACCTTGTCGGCGATCATCTGCACAATGACCGGCCCCTCGGTGATGAGCTCGCCACTGTCGAGCGCCAGCGCCGGCACCTGCCCTTTCGGGTTGATCTTCAAATAATCGTCACCGTTTTCGAGCTTTTTGGCGCGCAGGTCGACCTTGACCAGATCGTAGGGAAGGCCGGCTTCCAGGAGCGCGATGTGAGGCGAGAGCGAGCAGGCTCCGGGCGCGTAATAGAGTTTCATGGGGCTTCTCCCTGGGGTTATGGCAAATCGGCGATGCATGGCTAAATGCATTTGCATGAAGCAGTCAACATTGATGCACATGCATCAAGTGCGCTAGGGTAATTCGATAGTGTGGGCCTCGACCATGAAACGTAAACCATCGACGGAAGCAACCGCCGCCTGGATTCGCCTGATGCGGGTCCAGAGCCGGGTGCTGAACGCGGTTGAGCAGGATTTGAAGAAGGCCGGCTTCCCGCCGCTCGCCTGGTATGACGCCTTGCTTGAGTTGTCGCGCGCGCCTACCGGCGAGCTTCGGCCGGTGGAATTGGAAAAGCAGATGCTGCTGCCGCAGTATTCCACGTCTCGGCTGATCGACCGGCTGGTCGACGAGGGCCTGGCGGCGCGCCGCGAATGCAAGATGGACAAGCGCGGCCAGTTCGTCGAGATCACCGAAGCCGGGCGTGAATTGCAAAAGAAGATGTGGAGCGCCTATTCCGCTGTCATCGAAAAGCATGTCGGCTCGAAGTTATCGGACGCGGATGCCATAAAGCTCTGCGGCCTTTTGGACCGGCTCGGCTGCTGTTCGGGCGGGGAGACACCCTCGCTCGCCGCAAAAGACGGCGCGCTCGCCCGATGATACCATCCGCCTCACTCATCCCCGCGAACCGCTGGGTTCGCGGAAGCCTCCGGCACTGCGCGCGTTCGGCCGCAGCGCCCTACATTCGGAATTTGCATGGCGCGTGACCAGATCGATATGACGCCTCTTCAGTCGCGCGACGAACTCGTCGGCTGGCTGGAAGCCGGCGTAAAGCCTGTTTCCGAATTCCGGATCGGGACCGAGCATGAAAAAACGCCGTTTACGTTGAGCGGTCGTCAGCCGGTGCCTTACGAAGGCGCTCGCGGCATCGGCGCGTTGCTCGAAGGGATGCAACTCCTGCTCGGTTGGGAGCCGATCATGGAGCGCGGCAACATCATCGGGCTTTATGACGTCACCGGCGGCGGGGCGATTTCCCTCGAACCCGGCGGACAGTTCGAACTATCCGGCGCGCCGGTAGAGACCGTCCATCAAACCCAGAGCGAGTTGATGGCGCACCTGGCGCAAGTGCGCGAGATCGCAACCCCCCTAGGCATCGGCTTTCTCGGGCTCGGCATGACGCCATCCTGGTCACGGGAGCAGATTCCGGTCATGCCCAAGGGGCGTTACAAGATCATGAGCAATTACATGCCGAAGGTCGGTCGCTACGGCCTCGACATGATGTACCGAACCTGCACGGTGCAGACCAATCTCGACTTCTCCTCCGAAGCCGACATGGTCAAGAAATTGCGGGTATCGGTGGCGTTGCAGCCGGTGGCGACCGCCTTGTTCGCCAACTCGCCCTTTACGGAAGGCGCGCCGAACGGCTTTCTCTCGTTCCGCTCCGAAATCTGGCGCGATACCGACAATGCGCGTGCCGGAATGATCCCGTGGGCGTTCGAGAGCGGCATGGGGTTCGAGCGTTGGGTCGACTATGCGCTGGACGTGCCGATGTATTTCGTCAAGCGCGGCGACGACTATATCGATGTCGCCGGTTCCTCGTTCCGGGATTTCTTTGACGGGAAAAATCCGGCCCTCCCGGGTGAGCGCCCGATGCTGTCGGACTGGGCCAATCATCTTTCGACGATCTTCCCGGAAGTGCGGCTGAAGCGTTATCTTGAAATGCGAGGCGCCGACGGCGTGCCGTGGGGCCGGCTGCCGGCCTTGCCGGCCTTCTGGGTCGGATTGCTCTATGACGACACCAGCCTGAATGCGGCCTGGGACATCGTCAAAGGCTGGAATGCCTTCGAAAGACAGTCGCTGCGTGATGACGTGCCGCGTCTCGGCTTCAAGGCCAGGATCAAGAATCGCTATATCTTCGAAGTCGCCAAGGAATGCCTGGTGCTGGCGCATGACGGATTGCGCCGCCGCTGCCATGTCGATCACTCCGGGCGTGACGAGACACGTTATCTGGAGCCGCTTGACCGGATCATCGAGGCCGGGGTGACCCCAGCCGAGGAAATGCTGGCGAAGTTCAAAGGCCCGTGGCACGGCTCGGTCGAGCCCGCTTACGGCGAATACGCCTTTTAGGCCGGAACCCGCCCGGCGCCGTTCATCAGCCGTACAGGTTCATGGCGATCAAATGGCAGGTAGCTGGCCTGCGGGTTGCGGGTAACTCCAATCGGTTGAAAGCATTGCGAATGTGGGGAGGTCGCCTCTCACTGGCGTGTTTGGGGACGCTCGTTCTCTTCGCTGTCATGACCGCCAGCCCATCGGCGCATGCGCAGTCCAATTTCGATCGCCCGGGCGGCGACTATCTGAGTTCGCCGGTGCCCTCGGGGGACCCGGCCGACTGTGCGCTGTTATGCGAACGGGACCGGCGTTGCCGCGCCTGGAGTTTCAATTATCCGAACGAGACCTCCCGTGCGGCGCTCTGCTGGCTGAAGAACAGCGTGCCGGCTCGCATCGCGGATGACTGCTGCATCTCGGGCGTTCGTGGCGCCGGCGTGGTCGAACCGCGCAACGGCGCGGTCGAAACCTCGATTGATCGCGCCGGCGGCGACTACCGCAGTTTTGAGCTCAAGCGCGGCGAGGGTGACGAGGTCTGCAAGGCCGCCTGCGGCGCCGACAATAAATGCCGTGCCTGGACCTATGCACGTGCCGGATATGTGGGGCGCGAGCCTCACTGTTTTTTGAAGAAAGAAATCAAGCCGCCGCGGCGCAAGCCGGGGTTCACTTCCGGCGTGGTCAGGTAAGGCTTCTTCAACGCACCGAGCTGAAGAAGCGCGCGAGGCGGAAGCCGGACAGCCATGTCCATACCGGCTGGCCGCGGATGCCAAGGTCCCACGAACCGATCACGGCGTCGGCGCGGCCGACCAGATCGTCAATCGGCAACAGTCCGACGCCACCATCGCGCAACGGCACGCGGCTGTCGGCGGAGTTGTCGCGATTGTCGCCCATCACGAACAAATGGCCCTCGGGCACCGTGACCTCGGCTGTATTGTCGAGCCGTCCATTGTCGCGGATCTTGAAGATCGCGTGGCTGACGCCGCCCGGCAGCGTCTCGATGAAGCGGCGCGCCGGCTCATACTCGCCGCGCTCGTCTTCCACCTCGCCGATGCCGTCAGCTTTGAGGGAAGCCGCACGGTCGTTGATGAAGAGCTGGCCCTGTCGCATCTGAATGCGGTCGCCCGGTAAGCCGACGACCCGCTTGACCCAGGCCTGTGAGCGGTCGCCGGGCCAACGGAACACCACGACGTCGCCGCGCTTGGGCACATTGCCGAACACCCGTCCGGTCTCGGGCAGGTTGATCTGGATCGGCAGCGAGGCGGTGCCATAGCCATAAGGGAATTTCGATGCAAGCAGCGCATCGCCGATCAGAAGCGTCGGCTCCATCGAGCCTGACGGCACATAGAACGGCTCGGCGATGGCGCCCTTCGCCAGAAAAACCAGTCCCAGCGCCGCCGCAAACTGAACGAGCTGGGCGCCCCAGCCGCGCGCGCGCGTTGCGATCGATTGCCGTTCCATCGTCATGAACCGGTACCTCCAACCGTAATCCGTTCCATCCGCAGCGTCGGCTGGCCGACGCCGACCGGAACGCCCTGGCCATTCTTGCCGCAGGTGCCGATCCCGGTGTCGAGCGCCAGATCGTTGCCGATCATGGTGATGCGGTGCAGGTCGGTTGGTCCGTTGCCGATCAGCATCGCGCCTTTCAGCGGCGCGCCCACCTTGCCGTTTTCGATCCGGTAGGCCTCGGTGCATTGGAACACATATTTGCCGGAGGTAATGTCGACCTGTCCGCCGCCGAAATTGGCGGCATAGATGCCGTTTTTGACCGAGGCGAGAATTTCCGCCGGGTCACGCCCGCCCGAGAGCATGTAGGTGTTGGTCATGCGCGGCATCGGCACATGGGCGTAGCCCTGCCGGCGGCCATTGCCGGTCGGCTTCATGTTCATGAGCCGCGCATTCTGCCGGTCCTGCATATAGCCGACGAGGACACCGTCCTCGATCAATACCGTGCGGTTGGTCGGCGTGCCCTCGTCATCGATCGAGAGCGAGCCGCGGCGCGACGCCATGGTGCCGTCGTCGACCACCGTGACGCCCTTGGCCGCCACCTGCTGGCCCATCAGGCCGGCAAAGGCGGATGTTTTCTTGCGGTTGAAATCGCCCTCGAGCCCGTGGCCGACCGCTTCATGCAGCATCACGCCGGGCCAGCCCGCGCCCAGCACGACATCCATCTCACCGGCGGGCGCCGGCACCGATTCCAAATTGACCAGCGCTTCGCGGATGGCGCCGTCGGCGGCCTCGCGCCATGCCTTGGTCTCGATGAAGCGGGCATAACCTTCGCGGCCGCCATAGCCTCTGGAGCCGCTCTCCTGGCGGTCGCCCTGGCCCGCGACCACGGAAATATTGACCCGCACTAGCGGGCGGATATCGCGATAGCTTTCGCCGTCGGGGCGGAGAATTTCGACCACCTGCCAAGTCGCGCCCAGACTGATCGTCACCTGACGCACCCGCGGCTCTTTTTGGCGGACATACGCGTCGATTTCGGCGAGCAGCTTGACCTTGGTCTCGAAGCCCGGCCCATCCAGCGGATTTTCATCGCCATAAAGCCGGACATTGGTGTGGGGCGGGGCTGCGGCGAAGGTTCCGCTATAGCCGCCGCGCACGGCCGACACCGCATCGGCGGCGCGAATCAGGGCCGGCAGGGAAACGTCGGAGGAATGCGCATAGCCGACGGCGTCATCTTTCACCGCGCGCAGGCCAAAGCCCTGGCTGGTGTCATAGGTTGCCTGCTTCAGCCGGCCATTGTCGAACATCAAGGCTTCGGTCTGGCTGTATTCCAGGAACAACTCGCCATCGTCGGCGCCCGAAAGCCCGCGCGTAATTTCGTGTCGTACGGCATCGCGATCGAGTTGGGCGCGGTCGAGAAGCGAAGTCGGGGGCGTCATGTGTACTCCAATCCGGCAGCCAGCAACGTGCAGATGTTCAGTTTAAGCAAAGTCCGGCAAAGCGGTCGCCTTACATCACGGTAACCCGGATTTGCTCCGGCATGCGTGACCCAAGCCACTTTCTCTAAAATAGGCGCGATGGTCTCTGAAAGGGAGGGGCCGACGTGCCGTAAAGCGAGGCAGATTGCCTCATTGCCCTCACGGTAATTTGTCGTAGCCCTCGCCGAGCCCGTTCAGGCTGAGTGGGAAGCCGATGCCTTCCTCGGGCGTCTCGAAGATGATGAAGGTTGCGGTCTTGGCGCTCCGCAACTGACCCAACAGCTTGTCGTCCATCACGACTTCGGCAACACAGCCGTTGGGTAGGCAACGGACAAAACCGGCCCGGCCGACATCGACATTGTCGAGTTTCAGCCCGAGTCCGGAGGGCAACAGCACGCCGAGCGGAGCAACCACGCGCATCAGCTTGCTTTTCTGGTCGGCGGTCTTGAGCACGATGACGGTCAGGCCGGCATTGGAGCGGTCCTCGGCTACCACGCTCTGAATCAATGCGCATTGCTCAGCCTGGGCGCCGGGCGGGGTATCGCAGCGGATCTGCCAGTCGCCGTGGACCGACCGTACCGCGCCTTGGGCGCCAGCCGGCGCCGTCAGGCCTAACCAGCACGCCAAAGCGAGACTTGCGCTCACGGAGAACGGATTCCGAATGCGAATTCGCACGCGGCGGAAAGCAACGGAACTAGTCGGGTAATTCGAAGGGCCCATCAGGGTCGATCCCTTGATATTTCTTCGGCTTATGTCGTCCGCAAAATCGGACGCACCCGACTGATACGGTAATGACGGCGCCTTGATGGCTCGCCGGGCGTCACCGGAAGCCTCGATCTGCCAACGAATCAGACCCCGCAAGCGCAACATTTCTGTGCGTACATCCGCTAATCCGCCTGTCAAGCCATGACCGGCAGGAAACCGGGTGTTTGTGCTGATTTCCCGCGAAATTGAGACATTCGCATAACATCCTCAGAATAGCCGCTTATGCACCCCTGCAGGTCGTACTACTGCATTGCGATGCCCTTAGAATTATGGTTTGAGAGGCTGGATTTAGACGCATTCGAGCAAGCTGGCCCCATGTGCTGCCAAAGTACATCTCAAGGCCATTTGTAAGAGGCGGGGTCGTGCGCCATTCTTTGCCCTCGGGCAGAATGTGCGGGGGAATTTTATAAGGGAGCGCGAGCGGCATGAAGATGTCGAAGGGCCAAATCGGCCGTCGGTTGCTGGGGTGGGCGGTGGCCGGCACCGCATTTCTGGCTTACGGAACGGCGTTCGCCGAATTGGGCCAGCCGGCGCCTTGGGAGTTCAAGCTGCAGGGTTCGGCGACCGAGGTGATGGATTATATCACCTGGTTTCATAATTGGCTGTTTGTGCTCATCACCATCATCACCCTGTTCGTGCTGGCGCTGCTCGTCATCGTCGTCATCAAGTTCAACGCCAAGGCCAATCCGGTTCCCTCGCGAACCACCCACAACACCTTGATCGAAGTGGCCTGGACGCTCATTCCGGTACTGATCCTGGTAACGGTCGCGATTCCCTCGTTCCGCCTTTTGTTCCTGGAACTCGACATTCCAAAGGCCGACCTGACCATCAAGGCGACGGGCAAGCAGTGGTATTGGTCCTATGCTTATCCCGACAACGGCAAGTTCGAGTTCGATTCGCTGATGGCGCAGGAGAAGCAGCCCCGGCTGCTTGGCGTCGACAATGAAATGGTGGTTCCGGTCAACAAGGTGGTCCGGGTCCAGACCACCGGCGCCGATGTGATCCACTCCTTTGCGGTGCCGGCCTTCGGTATCAAGATCGACGCCATTCCCGGCCGTCTCAACGAAACCTGGTTCAAGGCCACCAAGACCGGCATGTTCTACGGTCAATGCTCGGAATTGTGCGGCAAGGACCACGCCTTCATGCCGATCGCCGTCAGGGTCGTCAGCGATCAGGAATTCTCGGCGTGGGTCGAGGACGCCAAGAAGAAGTTTGCCTCCAACCCGGCGAACTCGTTCGCATCAGTTGGGACAGCGGCGCAGTGAGCCGGCCCCTTTTGGGGGACGGCCAGGAATTGAATTGATCGTCGGGTCCGAAGCGCGTCACGGCGTCAAGGACGACGGGACCTCAAGGTCCTAAGAGAAGATTGAAGGCAGGGTTTGAACATGGCAACCACGGCAGCGACACAAGATCACGCTCATGACGATCACGCCCACGACCATCCGACCGGATGGCGGCGTTTCGTCTATTCGACCAACCACAAGGACATCGGCACGATGTACCTGGTGTTTGCGATCATCGCCGGCATCATCGGCGGTGCGATGTCGATCGCGATCCGGTACGAGCTGATGTTTCCGGGGATACAGCTATTCCACGAAAACCACACCTATAACGTCTTCGTGACCTCGCACGGCCTGATCATGATCTTCTTCATGGTGATGCCGGCGATGATCGGTGGTTTCGGCAACTGGTTCGTGCCGCTGATGATCGGCGCGCCGGACATGGCCTTCCCGCGCATGAACAACATCTCGTTCTGGCTGCTGCCGGCGGCGTTCGCGCTGCTGTTGATCTCGAGTTTCGTCGAGGGCGAACCGGGCGCCAACGGTGTCGGCGCGGGCTGGACCATGTACGCACCGCTGTCGACCTCGGGCCATCCGGGACCGGCGGTCGATTTTGCGATTCTGGCGCTGCATCTGGCCGGCGCCTCTTCGATTCTCGGCGCCATCAACTTCATCACCACGATCTTCAACATGCGCGCGCCGGGCATGACGCTGCACAAGATGCCGCTGTTCGTGTGGTCGATCCTGGTGACGGTGTTCCTGCTGCTGCTGTCGCTGCCGGTGCTGGCTGGCGCCATCACCATGCTTCTGACCGACCGTAATTTCGGCACCACGTTCTTCGCCGCGGATGGCGGCGGCGACCCGGTGCTGTTCCAGCATTTGTTCTGGTTCTTCGGTCATCCCGAAGTCTACATCCTGATCCTGCCCGCGTTCGGTATGATCAGCCAGATCGTCTCGACTTTCTCGCGCAAGCCGGTGTTCGGTTATCTCGGCATGGCCTATGCGATGGTCGCGATCGGCGGCATCGGTTTCGTGGTGTGGGCGCACCACATGTACACGGTCGGTATGTCGTCGGCGACGCAGGCCTATTTCGTCGCCGCCACGATGGTGATCGCGGTGCCGACCGGCGTGAAGATATTTTCCTGGATTGCCACGATGTGGGGCGGCTCGATCGAGTTCAAGACGCCGATGCTGTGGGCGATCGGCTTCATCTTCCTGTTCACGGTCGGCGGCGTCACCGGCGTCGTGCTGGCGAACGCCGGCGTCGACCGCGTGCTGCAGGACACCTATTACGTCGTCGCGCACTTCCACTACGTGCTGTCGCTCGGCGCCGTGTTCGGCATCTTCGCGGGCTGGTACTACTGGTTCCCGAAAATGACGGGCTATATGTACTCGGAGACGATCGGCAAGCTGCACTTCTGGTTCACCTTCATTGGCGTGAACCTGGTGTTCTTCCCGCAACATTTCCTCGGCCTGTCCGGCATGCCGCGCCGCTATGTCGACTATCCGGATGCCTTCGCGGGCTGGAACTTCGTCTCGTCGATCGGCTCTTATATCTCCGGCTTCGGCGTGTTGATCTTCATTTACGGGGTGGTCGACGCCTTCGTGCGCAAGCAGCAGGCCGCGGACAATCCGTGGGGTGCCGGTGCGACCACGCTGGAGTGGACGCTGCCGTCGCCGCCGCCGTTCCACCAGTTCGAGGTATTGCCACGCGTGCAGTAATGGGCGACGCGGCGCGATAAGCGCCGCGTCCTCTTGCTTTCAAGGAAACGAGAGTCGTCTTGTCGGTCGTCGATCACACCAGCATCGAACTTTCGCCGCGGATTTCCGAGGCCGAGGTCGCCGATTATGTCGCGCTTCTGAAGCCGCGGGTGATGTCGCTGGTGGTCTTTACGGCACTGGTGGGCCTTATGATCGCGCCGGTGCATGTGCATCCGGTGCTGGCGTTCACCTCAATCCTCTGCATCGCGGTCGGCGCGGGAGCGTCGGGCGCGCTGAACATGTGGTACGAGGCCGATATTGATGCGCTGATGTCGCGCACCGCCAACCGGCCGATCCCGCGCGGCCGTATCACGCCGCCGGAAGCCGCGGCCTTCGGCCTGACGCTGGCTTTCTTCTCGGTGATGACGCTCGGTATCCTCGTGAACTGGGTCGCCGGCGCGTTACTCGCGTTCACGATCTTCTTTTACGTCGTGATCTACACCATGGCGCTCAAGCGCTGGACCGCGCAGAACATCGTGATCGGTGGCGCGGCCGGCGCGTTGCCGCCCGTGGTGGCCTGGGCGGCGGCGACCGGATCGCTCTCGGTCGAGCCGCTGTTGCTGTTTCTGATCATCTTCTTCTGGACCCCGCCGCACTTCTGGGCGCTGGCGCTGTTTCGCAGCGACGACTATGCCCGCGCCGGCGTTCCGATGCTGCCGGTTACGGCCGGACCGGACGCGACGCGGCTGCAAATCCTGCTCTACACGATCGTGCTGGTCGCGGTGGCGCTTGCGCCGTGGCCGCTCGGCTATTTCGACGCGGCCTATGGCGTCATCTCGCTCGTCCTCGGCGCCGGCATGCTGGCGCTTGCGATCAACGTCTACCGCCTCCGTGAAGGCCGCGAAGCGGCGCGCGCCACACGCCAGCTGTTCGCGTTCTCGATTATTTACCTGTTTGCGCTGTTTGCGACCCTTCTGATCGAGGTCGTTGTCCGCGCCGTTGCAGCGTCGATCTGGTAAGGGCGCATGGCAGCACTCATGTCCGATAACGACAGACCAGAAGGAATTGTCCTCACCGAGGCGCAAAAGAAAAGCCGCCGTCAGCGCTCGATTGCCATTGCGCTCGCGCTTGGCGTTCTGGTTTTGCTGTTCTTCGCGGTCACCATCGTCAAGGGGCCGGCCGTCCTAGTGCGGCCGTTATAAGGACATGGCGAACCAACCGAACCAACATCAGGCTTCCGCAGAAGAGAAAGCGTCATCGCGCCGCGGCCTGACCCGCGACGCGGCAGTGGCGGCGATCTGCGGCTTCGTCGTGGTTTTCATGGTGGGTGCCGCTTACGCGTCGGTGCCGTTCTACAACTGGTTCTGCCGCGCTACCGGATTCAACGGCACCACGCAGGTGGCAACTTCCGCGCCGTCGGCCGCGCCGCTTGCGCGCACGATCGCGGTCCGCTTCGATTCCAACGTCGCCGGCGGGTTGCCCTGGAAATTCGAACCGGAACAGACCGAAATCGAGGTCAAGATCGGCGAGGTCACAACCGTCTTCTACAAGGTGACCAACCAGTCCGCCCGGACCACGACAGGACAGGCCGCCTATAATGTCGCGCCGCTGACGGTCGGGTCCTATTTCGAGAAGATCAACTGCTTCTGCTTCACCGAGCAGACCATGGCGCCGGGCGAAACCCGCGAGATGCCGGTCGTGTTCTATGTCGACCCGTCGATTGTCAAAGACAGCGACAATGACGGGCTGAACACCATCACCCTGTCCTATACGTTCTACCCCGTCCGCGATCCCGCCGCGAAACCGCTGGCGGCAAGCGAGGCGGAAAAACCCAAGGGGAACGAGAAGGGCAACCTTTGAGAAGCGTGCGCCCTGGCCGGGACAAGCTTTCGGCCATCGCGAGTTTGAATTTGACTGTTGAGACGGAGTGGCCGGACAGGCCCTGCTAACGGAGAGATCGAAAAATGGCTACGGCGCACGTCAAGCATCACGACTACCACCTCGTCGATCCGAGCCCGTGGCCGGTGGTCGGCTCCATTTCGGCCTTCATCATGGCTGTCGGCGCCATCACCTGGATGCACCATATGACCGGCGCGGCGCCGATCATTTTCTTCATCGGCGTCATCGGCGTGCTTTACACCATGGCGAGCTGGTGGGTGGATGTGATCCGCGAAGCGCAGTACAAGGGCGATCACACCCGCGTCGTGCAGATCAGCCATCGCTACGGCATGATCCTGTTCATCGCCTCCGAGGTGATGTTCTTCGTCGCCTGGTTCTGGGCCTTCTTCAATTCGGCGCTGTTTCCGGCGGATGCGGTTCACGCGGCCCGTGATGCCATTTTCGGATGCGGCGCCGGCACCCAGATGGGGGCTTGCAGCGTTCCCGGCACCTGGCCGCCGAAGGGCATCGAGGCCTTCGATCCCTGGCATCTGCCGCTGCTCAACACCCTCCTGCTCCTGACGTCGGGCACCACGGTGACCTGGGCCCATCATGCGCTGCTCGAAAACGATCGTCAGGGCCTGAAATACGGCCTGATCCTGACTGTTGTGCTCGGAGCGTTGTTCACATGCGTGCAGGCTTACGAATATAGCCACGCGCTGTTCGGCTTCTCCGGCAACGTCTACGGTGCAACCTTCTTCATGGCGACCGGCTTCCACGGCTTCCATGTGCTGGTCGGCACGATCTTCCTGATCGTCTGCCTCGCACGCGTCTATGCCGGACATTTCACGCCGACCCAGCACCTCGGCTTCGAATTCGCGGCCTGGTACTGGCATTTCGTCGACGTGGTGTGGTTGTTCCTGTTCGCCTGCATCTACGTATGGGGCACTGGCGGCGGCCGGCTGATCGGCGCCGAATAGGCTTATCCGTCATTCATGCCAAAAGGGCGGCCGTGCGGCCGCCCTTTTTATTTGTTTCGATGTGAAAGCATCGCCACGGAATCGATGCCTCACGCGACACTGCGTTGTGCTAAACGGCTGTTCCATGAGTGAACTCTCCACCCCGAAAGCCACCGTCTGGCAGACCGCGCTGCGCGGGCTAGCCTGCAAATGTCCGCGCTGCGGCCGCGGGAAATTGTTTGCGGGCTTTCTGACGCTAAGGCCACGGTGCGAAGCCTGCGGACTGGACTATACGTTCATCGACACCGGCGATGGTCCCGCGATCTTCATCATCATGTTGGCGGGCGCGATCGTCGTCGCTTGCGCGCTGATCGTCGAAATGAAATATCAGCCGCCGTTCTGGGTGCACGCCGTGCTCTGGCTGCCGCTGATTCTCGCCACCACGCTATTGCCGCTGCGCTCGATGAAGGCGCTTCTGATCGCGCTGCAATTCCATCACAAGGCAGCGCCAGGTCGCCTGGAGCGGCCGCCATTGATTGATCGCGAACCGAAATGACTGCGACAGCGGGACGGCCGCGCCTCGGCTTCGGCCTTTTCACGCTTGCCATGGTCGCCGCCTTCATTGGTCTTGGCGTCTGGCAGCTCCAGCGGCGGGTGGAAAAGCATGCGCTGATCGAAGCATTGACCGAGCGGCTCGCGGCCACGCCGGTCCCGCTGCCGCCCGCGGCGGCGTGGAGTTCGCTCAACGCCGAGAAAGATGAATTTCGCCGCGTCCATTTCACGGCGACTTTTGGCGCTGGTCCAGATGTGATGGTCTACAGCTCCGGTTCGGCCGTTCGCGACGATGTTTCCGGACCCGGCACCTGGGTATTTATCCCAGCGCGGCTTCCGAGCGGCGAGATTGTCGTGGTCAATGCCGGCTTCGTGCAGAACACGATGCAGGATCGCCCGCAGCAGGATCGCGCGGTGGCGCATCTTGGCACCGGTGAAGCTCCCGATCTCGTCGGCTATATCCGCTTTCCGGAAAGCGCCGGTGTCCTCACACCGGCGGCGAATGCCGAGAAACGGCTCTGGTTCGCACGCGATCATCTGGCGATGGCGCACGCGCTCGACTGGGGCGAAGGCGGCAAGACGATAGCGCCATTCTACGTTGACCTTGAACAGCCGGTGCCCCCTAGCGGCATTCCAAAACCCGGTCCACTGCAGGTACATCTTAAGGACGACCACCTGCAATACGCCATCACCTGGTTCGCTTTGGCGGGCGCGGTTGTGATCGCCTTTTTCGTCTGGTCGCGCGGCAAACGTCACCGCGCCGGGCAAGGATAGTTTGCTCGTTGCATTCGGCCGGCCGGGCCGTCAAGACAACTGCTTGTTCTCGCGACCGGCGACTGGCAGCTGTTCGGTTTGAACCGCCTCAAGGCGCGCCATCATCAGGATGCCGGCGACGAAGGCCAAGTCAAGGTCCTCGGCCTGTTCGATCGCGTCATCAATTTTCTCAACCAGTACTCTCGTCTTGTTATGTCGGAACATCAAAGTCTCCTTTGCAGACATCGCACCAACGGCGCCTCAAATCGCCTTCCAAACTCATCTGATGATCACGAACCTAACGACGCCTTGTCAGGCAGCCAGGACCGGATCGCAGATCACGGGACGCTCGACAGCGGGAAGGCCCTACCAGACCAGCATCGGTCCTGGTGCTGAGCGGCGGATGCAGATAGGCGTGAAATCCGCGCGCGTTGATTTCGGATTCGAACAGCTTGACGACTGCAGGCACGCTAAGGCGCCCGCCCGCATCGACAAAGTCGAATGCTCGCGTTCCCCATTCCCGAGCTGCGTCAGCCACCACGTCCCCTCGCTCCCATTAAGAGATTGCAACCTCACCGTGCTTGCGTCAATTACGGATCAACTTTCCGCTGACCGCATCGTCCGCGCCAACCCGCTCCATGGAAGGCGCCCACCGCCAAGGGACAGGTGGCGAAGGTTCGGCATCCTGGTTGGTGTGGGTGGAACGACCGAAAACAAACAAGGCCGCGTTCGCCGCCCTGCCAAGCGTTCCGGCTTGGCTAGCTGGAACGTCAAACAAGAAGCGGTTTCCAGTTCCTGTCAAAACGCTTATGGTGGCGCCGCTTTGCCTCCGGCGGAGTGATTTTATACATAAATGTCAAAGGCTTGATCGGATATCGGGCCTTTGGAGGGTGGTTTGACGCAGTACATTTCGACGCGGGGGGAGGCTCCCGCTCTGGGTTTTTGTGAAGTGATGCTGGCCGGGCTCGCTCGCGACGGCGGCCTCTACGTGCCCGAAGTCTGGCCGCAGCTCTCGGCCCAAACCATCGCCGGATTTTTCGGGCGGCCTTACTGGGAGGTCGCGGTCGACGTGATTCGGCCCTTTGTCGCCAACGAGATTTCCGACGCCGATCTCGGGCGCATGGCCAACGAGGCCTACGCCACGTTTCGTCACCCCGCGGTGGTGCCGCTCGATCAGACCGGGCCCAATCAATTCCTACTGGAGCTGTTTCACGGCCCGACGCTGGCGTTCAAGGACGTCGCGATGCAGTTGCTTTCGCGGCTGATGGATCATGTGCTGGCGAAACGGGCGCAGCGCACCACGATCGTGGTGGCAACATCCGGCGATACCGGCGGCGCGGCGGTCGATGCCTTTGCGGGCCTCGATAACGTCGACCTCATCGTGCTGTTTCCGCACGGCCGCATCTCGGACGTGCAACGGCGGATGATGACCACAACCGGCGCCGGCAATGTTCATGCGCTGGCCATCGAAGGCACCTTCGACGATTGCCAGGCGATCGTGAAGGAGTTGTTCAACGACCACGCGTTTCGCGATGCGGTTGCTTTGTCGGGAGTTAATTCCATCAACTGGGCTCGCATCGTGGCGCAGGTGGTCTATTACTTCACGTCCGCCACCGCCCTTGGGGCGCCGGCGCGCAGCGTCGACTTCACCGTACCGACGGGGAATTTTGGCGATATCTTTGCCGGCTTCGTTGCCAAGCGTATGGGGTTGCCGATCAGGTGGTTGCGCATCGCCTCCAACGTCAACGACATCCTGCCGCGCACCCTCAAGACCGGAATCTACGAAACCCGCGAAGTTCACGCTTCGACCTCGCCGTCGATGGATATTCAGGTGTCGTCGAATTTCGAACGCCTGCTGTTCGAAGCGAGCAACCGTGACGCCGCGCTCGTGCGCCGGCTGATGGCTTCGCTCAAGCAGTCCGGCCGCTTTGTGCTGCCGGATGCGGTTCTGGCCGCGGTGCGCGCCGAATTCGATGCCGGCCGCGCCGACGAAACCGAGACCAGCGCCGTCATTCGCGCCGCCTGGCGCGAAGCCGGCGATCTGGTCGATCCGCATACGGCGGTCGCCCTCGCAGTAGCGGACCGCGACAGGCCGGATTCGAAAGTGCCCAACATCGTGCTGTCGACCGCGCATGCCGCCAAGTTTCCCGATGCAGTGGAGGCGGCCTGCGGTGTAAGGCCGGAACTGCCGCCCTGGCTTGAAGGTTTGATGACCAAGTCCGAGCACGTCCAGGTCATGAAAAACGACAAGGTCGAAGTTGCGCGATTTGTCCGCTCGGTCAGCCGAGCCGCGAAAGAAGGAACTGCGGGATGAGCGTTGAAGTCACCAAGCTGCCGTCTGGCCTCACCGTCATCACCGATACCATGCCGCATCTGCAGACCGCCGCACTCGGGATTTGGGCGGGCGTCGGCGGCCGCGACGAAAAGCCCAATGAGCACGGGATATCGCACCTGCTCGAACATATGGCGTTCAAGGGAACGACGCGGCGGACGTCACGCGAGATCGTCGAGGAGATCGAGGCGGTCGGCGGCGATCTCAACGCCGGCACGTCGACGGAAACCACCGCCTATTATGCCCGTGTCATGAAGGCCGACGTTCCGCTGGCGCTCGATGTGCTCTCCGACATTCTCACCAACCCTTCTTTCGTGCCCGATGAACTCGAGCGGGAAAAGAGCGTCATTGTGCAGGAAATCGGCGCTGCCCAGGACACGCCCGACGATGTAGTGTTCGAGCATCTCAACGAGCTGTGTTACCCCGACCAGCCGATGGGGCGTTCGCTGCTCGGAACGGCGAAGACGCTGAAGTCCTTTAACCGCGACATGCTGCGCGGTTATCTTTCGACGCATTATCGTGGTCCTGACATGGTGGTCGCAGCGGCTGGCGCCGTCGATCACATGCGGGTGGTCGAAGACGTGGCGCAGCGTTTTGCAGACTTCGACGGCACGCCGGCGCCAAAGCCCGAGCCAGCGATGTTCGGCAAGGGAGGCTCACGCGTGGTGCACCGCGAGCTTGAGCAGGCGCATCTGACGCTGGCGCTCGAAGGGGTTCCGCAGACCGACCTGTCGCTGTTTTCGCTTCAGGTTTTCACCAACATTCTCGGCGGCGGCATGTCATCGCGCCTGTTTCAGGAAGTGCGCGAGAAACGCGGACTCTGTTATTCGATCTACTCTTTCCACGCACCCTATATCGATACCGGATTTTTCGGCCTTTATACTGGCACCGATCCGGGCGACGCGCCGGAGATGATGGAAGTCATCGTCGATGTCATCAACGACGCCGTCGAAACGTTGACGGAAGCCGAGATTGCGCGCGCCAAGGCGCAGATGAAGGCCGGTCTGTTGATGGCGCTGGAAAGCTGCAGCTCACGCGCGGAGCAACTGGCGCGCCATATCCTGGCCTATGGACGGCCGTTGACGGTCGAGGAACTGGTGACGAGGATCGATGCCGTCAGCGTCGAGACGACCCAAAATGCCGCGCGTGCGTTGTTGTCCCGCAGCCGGCCCGCGGTCGTTGCACTTGGCAGCGGGAGGGGGCTAGACACGGCGGTCGCTTTTGCGGAAAAATTGACCCAATCGAAGGCCAAGGAGCGCCTTCACTGACGGCCGTTGCACGACGACAGGCGCATGACCGATCGTGATCCTGTTGGAGTCCTCGGGGGAGTTTCGTCCATGGCCCTGTTTCGGTTGCCATCAAGCGGTCCGGCGGCGCTTGTTCCGCGCGGCCACGGCCTGTTGCTGCGGGCTCCGCAGATGTCGGATTTTCTGCAATGGGCGCATTTGCGTGAAATCAGCCGCGGTTATCTGACGCCTTGGGAGCCGATCTGGCCATCCGATGACTTGAGCCGGTCGGGCTTCCGCCGCCGCTTGCGCCGCTATACCGAAGATATCGCGGCCGACCGGTCGTATCCGTTCATCGTGTTTCGCGAGACCGATGGTGTGATGATCGGCGGAATTACCCTGGCGAATGTTCGCCGCGGCATCGTTCAGGCCGGCACGATCGGTTATTGGGTCGGACAGCCCTATGCGCATCGCGGCTACATGACGACAGCGTTGCGCGTGCTGCTGCCGTCGCTGTTCGGCGAGCTCAATTTGCACCGCATCGAGGCTGCCTGTATTCCTACCAACGCGCCGTCGATCAGGGTGCTGGAGAAGTGCGGCTTTACGCGGGAGGGCCTTGCGCGGCGCTATCTCTGCATCAACGGCGTCTGGCAGGACCACCTGCTGTTTGGCCTGCTTCACGAAGATTTCCGTGGCTAATGCAGGTAAATAACCTTGTTTCCGGATTATGACAGACGCCTTGGGTTTGCCTCCATTGCGCTGCTATAAGCACCGGCATATGCGCCGTCAAAGGGCTATTCGGCGGCAATTTGGGTCGGGGATTTTCCGGT
>Ga0210393_10000951_pt1 | contig 24901 bp, 23 predicted proteins | sample IncBWC27OmetaG_FD_160068 | JGI IMG/M metagenome (GOLD analysis project Ga0210393, IMG submission 160068) | Forest soil microbial communities from Barre Woods Harvard Forest LTER site, Petersham, Massachusetts, United States - Inc-BW-C-27-O ... | reverse complement strand
AACCGGCAGCGGGCTTATCGGCGGAGGAACCGGCGGCACGCTCAACCTGTCGCTGACCCACACCTGCGCAACGAATCAGATTCTGCAGTGGAGCGGTAGCGCCTGGGCCTGCGCTTCCCCTACCGGCTCGGGCACCGTGACCAGCGTGGCCAGCGGGGCGGGGCTGACCGGTGGTCCCATCACCGGCAGCGGAACTCTGAGCATCAACCCGGCCGTCGTGCCGCAACTCAACGCTGCCAACACCTTCACCGGCAATCAGACGGTGAGCGGGACCCTGAGCGCGACCGGAGTCGTAAGCGGCAGCGGTTTTCAGATCGCGGGAACCGGCCCCGGGCTCCTATTCGCCTTCGGGTCTTCCACACCTCGGAACGCCTTCTTCGGATTTGCAGGGAATACGACGATGACGGGCACCGGAAATTTAGCCGTCGGCGCATTAGCATTCCTCTCGAACACTACGGGGTCGAACAACACTGCAATGGGCAGCGGGGCTCTCCCCTACATCACCGGCGGTAACTTGAATACAGCAGTTGGCGCTGCAGCCCTCTTGGGCCTGGGATCGGGCAGCGGCAACGTCGAAGTCGGCGGCAGGCAGTCGGAACCGAGCTTCACTGGCTCTTACAACACCTTTGTGGGCGCCGGTTCCGGAGCCGTTGGAAATGGGATTCTCAACAGCACGACGGCGATTGGGGCGGGCGCAATCGTCGGTGCATCCAATAACAATTACACAAACGCCACCGCCATCGGCGCCAATGCACAAGTCACGGCCGACAACGCGATGGTGCTGGGCAGCATCAATGGCGTGAACGGCGCAACAGCCAGCGTCAATGTCGGCATTGGAACCAGGACACCGATGGCGACGTTGGATGTCGCCGGCTTCAAACTGGAAACTTTCATTGGGAATCCGGGTTGCGGAGCTAATCCCTTTGCGGGAATTGCGTTTGGATCTGCCGGATTCCAGAGCTGCGGAAACTACTCCATGGTGGGGGACGGCGTTAACACCTACATTGCCGCTCCTACCGGTACTATCTATTTCCGCACGCAGAACAATGCCTTGACCGCGATGACGATCGATGCATCCGGCGATGTCAACATCACGGGCAATCTAAGCGCCACCGGAACCAAGAATTTTCGCATCGATCATCCCCTGGACCCTGCGAACAAGTATCTTCTCCACGCGGCCATCGAGTCTTCTGAGGTCCTGAATCTTTACAGCGGGAACGTCGTGCTCGACACATCGGGTGCGGCCGTAGTGCAGCTGCCCGACTGGTTCGAGGTCATTAACAAAGACTTCCGTTATCAGCTCACATCGATTGGCGCGCCCGGACGAGATCTTTATGTTGCCGAGGAAGTTTCCGCAGGCCACTTCAAGATTGCGGGGGGCAATCCCGGCGGAAAGGTCTCATGGCAAGTGACGGGGGTGCGAAACGACGCGTGGGAGAAAGAACATCCCATGGAGGTGGAAGTCGACAAGGGCGCCGACCACGGCCACTACCTGACCCCCGAACTAGTCGGAGCACCGGAGACGGCGCGCATCGGCTATATGGCCCCGGCACCGGGAAGTGAGCATGTCATTCATCCACGACCGGCGATAAAAAACGACCACCTTTCGCTCGCGCAGCCCAATACGACGGTCAGCATTCCCGTACTGCCGCCCATGTCGGTCGCGCCCGTCCGGAAATTGGCGGTCAACCACAACTAAGCGGCTGCTGGTGCCACGAAGAATTTCAAGCCGGGAATATATGGAACGCATTTTAAGGAGGTCAAAAGTGAAGACCCCGCGGTTGATCACATGCTCTATCGGACTGGCAGTGTTAGTCGTCGTTGGAAGTCCCCAGGCAGTGGCTCAATTTGAAGTCGATCCGGATCACTACGAGATCAGTGATGCGCCTCCGCCACAATCAAAAGCGGACGCGACGGCTCACGTCAACAAAGAACACTATGAGGGTAATTTCGTCCTGCCCTACAGCTTACAATGCAACCGGAGCGGCCTGCTTCCGGGCAAATACTCCCTTGCAGTCGATTCCGAGGGAGGAACTGCCCGCGTCACCGTGAGCCGAGGAGGTCATACGATTAGATTCGAGGGGATTACGAGAAAACAAAATCCGAATCACGGGCGGAACGTACTGGTGGTAAAACACGACGGAGGAACCCACCAGCTTTCCGTGATCCAAATGGCCCAGTTAGATCTGGTTTTCAGCCCTGCTTTGGGCTTTGACCGCGAAGACGGCAAGCCCAAACGTCTTGAGGAACTGCCGCTAATCCTGGCTTCAGGCAAGTGAGGGTGCGTGGTCGGTCAACCCAAAAAAGAAGCGCTCTTACGCCGATGAGAGGGCCCAGGCTGCGGACAAACGCATGGAGACTAGATGAAATTCCGAAACTTTGCTATTTCTTTCGGCGTGGTTTCTTGCGGCGCTGGCAGTTCGATTGAACGCCTCGGCATAGGGACATGCCCGTGATTGCCGAAACACGTAACCGGCACGAAGCAGGCTTGTTCGGATGGTACTCAAGAAGGGGGAAACACTGGCCTAACCAGACCAGGTCGCCAATTCCGTGCAAGTGCTTGAAAGAATGGCGGGGACGACGGGACTCGAACCCGCGACCTCTGCCGTGACAGGGCAGCGTTCTAACCAACTGAACTACGTCCCCACTCGCCAAATCAACGAGATGCGCAATCACCAGTGTTTATGCGGCGTTGCACGAATTGCATATATTGCCCGTTCTGCTCCGGACGACCCAGATTGCATTCAATCGGGCCAGAACCGCTAATAAACCGCCAATAAGAAACTGAGCAAATCGTCGTCACAGATTTATCGTAACAGCTTCTCAGAAAACGCGAAAGGTCTGTCGCGTCAACAAGACTCGTGGAATGCGTAGAAGCCGGTGTGCTGCATGCTGGCATTGTGATTCCCTCGAATTTGTTTTAGGTCGTGAGGGCCGGCGAGATAGTTGCCGGTTGCGGATTGGGAAAATAGTGGCGTTGAAAGTAGAAGGCCACGTTCACCAGAGCGACCATAACGGGCACTTCGACCAGCGGCCCAATGACAGCCGCAAATGCTGCGCCTGAGTTGATCCCAAACACCGACACTGCAACCGCGATGGCCAGTTCAAAATTGTTGGACGCCGCCGTAAAGGCCAGGGTCGTAGTCTTGGAATAATCCGCGCCCACTTTCTTGCCCATGTAAAAGGACACCAAGAACATCAACACGAAGTAAATCAATAGCGGCACAGCAATGCGCAGGACGTCCAAGGGAAGGCGGACAATGTACCCACCTTTAAGGGAAAACATCACCACAATCGTGAACAGCAGCGCAATCAACGTCAGCGGACTCACGCGTGGGACGAAGTTCCGGTTGTACCAATCGCTGCCTTTGGCTCTAACCAAAGCAGTGCGGGTCAAGAATCCGGCGAGAAACGGAATTCCCAAATAGATGAAGACACTCTTTGCAATCTCCGCGATGGACACATTGACGATTGCACTGCGGAGCCCGAGCTTGGCGGGGAGAACGGTGATGAAAACCCACGCGTACAGGGAGTAGAAAAACACCTGGAAGAGCGAATTGAAGGCGACCAGGCCAGCCGCGTATTCTGTGTCGCCTTTGGCTAGCTCATTCCAGACGATCACCATAGCGATACAGCGTGCGAGGCCGATCATGATCAGGCCGGCCATGTACTCGGGATATCCGCGCAGGAATACGATCGCCAGAACAAACATCAGAATCGGCCCTACAACCCAGTTCTGCACCAGCGAAAGCCCAAGCACCCGCTTGTTGCGAAAGACCTCGTGCAGTTCCTCATATCGCACCTTCGTGAACGGTGGGTACATCATCAAAATCAATCCCGTCGCAATCGGAATGGAAGTCGTGCCAACATTGAAGCGATTCAAGAAAGGTACCACTCCGGGCACAAGCCAACCCAATACAACGCCACCAAACATCGCGGCGAAGATCCAAGCGGTGAGATAGCGGTCGAGAAAACTGAGGCGACTAGTTGCCTTCATGATTGAGTCCTATCGTGCAGTACGCCCGCTCAGACAGCACCCTTCGGTCGAGACATGCTGCTACTCGTGGGTGACTGGTGTCATCGTGTGACCAATGTTGTCCAGTTCTTTCTTCAGTGCCAGGCTGTCGAGAGTCTTCAGTGGGAGACAGAGGAATAGACTGATTCTGCGATCCAAAATAAAGAACGTCTCGCGAAACGCCCGTTCCACCTCAGCTGCGCTTCCCTGAACTGCCGCTGGATCTGGTACGCCCCAATGGGCAGTCATCGGTTGTCCAGGCCATACCGGGCAGACCTCATTCGCCGCGTTGTCGCAAACGGTAAAGACAAAGTCGAGCTTAGGAGAATCCGGCAGAGAGAATTCATCCCATGCCTTGCTGCGCAGACCGCTCGTCGAAATGTGCGCCGTTTCGAGCTGCTTCAAGGCCTCGGGGCGCACCTTTCCAGACGGATGACTTCCCGCGCTGTAGCCGGTGAAATTGGGACGGCCTTTAAAGTTCAGAATGGCCTCCGCCATGATGGAGCGTGCGGAATTGCCCGTGCACAGGAATAGAACGTTGTAGTGTCCTTGCATACGTGCTTTCTCCTAGTTACAGCAGGTTGGTCCGCAACATGCCTTTGCACCGGCACCTGCCGGTTTGACGGCCCGAACAAACGCACTCAAGAACTTGCCATCGATCTGCGGTGCAATGGCGTCGGCATCGACGCCGGCAGCCACTAGGAAGTCGCGCGCATCTTCTGCTCGATAGACCCGCGTCGGCTCGATCTCAATTTGCTCAAAACCTGCCGCAGAGAGCTTGTTACGATACTCGTCATCTCCAAGCGCACCTGCCACGCAGCCGACCCATAGAAGCACGCTTTGGCGGATTTCTGGTGTGACTTCGCCTCGGGTCACAACATCGGAAACCGCAAAGCGGCCGCCAGGCTTCAGCACGCGAAAGGCTTCTCGCAAGACACGGTCTTTGTCCGCGGAAAGGTTGATCACGCAATTCGAGATAATCACGTCCACCGAATTGTCTGGCAGAGGAATATGCTCGATCTCGCCTTTCAGGAACTCCACATTCTCGGCGCCCGCTTTGCGTTTATTCTCATTGGCAAGCGCGAGCATCTCGTCCGTCATATCCAGACCGTATGCCTTGCCCATGGGACCAACTCGCTTCGCCGAAAGCAGGACATCCACGCCACCGCCAGAGCCGAGATCGAGAACCACTTCTCCAGCGCCCAACTTCGCCAATGCGGTCGGATTTCCGCACCCTAACGAGGCGAGCATGGCTTCCTCAGGGACTTGCCCCGTCTGCGAGGAGTCGTACAGATTGGACGTGATTGGGTCGCAGCCCAAGCCGCTTGCTGCCGTTGCTCCGCAGCAACTACTTCCGCCTGACTTTACGCGTAAGGCTGCCTGGCCATACTTTTCTTTGACTACTTCCTTGATGTCGGTGGTGCTCATGATGGCCTCTCCTATTTACAAAGCTGGACGATATCTTGGGGTTTGACTGCTTTATTGCGAGTACAGCATTCCGCGTAGAGGAACTGCAACAGTTCCTGAAGCGCTTCCGTATTGGCCGTGTATCGCAGAAACGTGCTCTCGCGGCGGACGTTCACAAGCTCTTCGTTCCTCAATTTGTCTAGATGGTGGGAAAGGGTGGAATTCGGAATGTCCAGTTCCGACTGGATATCGCCTACGACCAAGCCGTCGGGATGCGCGGACAGCAGCAATTGCATGATTCGAAGGCGTGGCTCGGTGCCCATCGCAGAAAGCATGTCGGCGAATTTTGCAACTTGATCGGTACTCTTCTTACTTGAGGCGACTGGCATGTTTCGATAATTGCAGAAATATCGGCACACTGTCAAGTCGAACCGGAGAGTGCTCAGCCTTTGGTCGACTAGAAGATCCAAACCTATCGCGAATGGCTGGCACTTCTGTCCAAGACGCTTGCGCGCGGAATAAACTAATCGGAAACAAGAGTCCGCAGTATTTGGAGACACTTTGTGGGAAAACAACTACCCGGTCGCCGGGACTTTCTTAGAATGACGGGGATGATAGCCGGTGCTGGAGTGCTCCGCTCCAAAAACTCGCTGAGCCTAGGGGCTGCGGTCGGATTGGAGACTCTCGGATCGAGTTCTTCTCAGCCTGATTCGAACCGACCCGACTACGTCTTACGAATTTCGGCAAGTCCGGTCGAGATCGCCCCGAAACACATCGTCTCGACGATCACCTATAACGGTCAGTTCCCCGGACCCTTATTACGGTTCAAAGAAGGTCAGCCAGCGACGGTCGAAGTCCACAACGACACCGACACTCCTGAGCAGTTGCATTGGCATGGCCAAATAGTCTCCACCGACGTGGATGGCGCTGCCGAAGAAGGAACGCCCTTCATCCCAGCGCACGGAATGCGGCGTATTGTTTTCACTCCGCGTCCATCAGGTTTCCGTTTCTATCACACGCATAATCGGGCGGGCGCCAATCTCCACGCGGGACAATACAGCGGCCAAGTCGGCCCCGTGTACATCGAACCCAAGCGCGAGGCTGGGAGCTACGATCGGGAAGTCTTTCTGGTTCTAAAGGAGTTCGAACCGTCTTTCAGTCAAGGCGGCGATATGGCCCAAGATTTCCTTGCTCCCTCCACGCGAGTGAAGGAACTGGAGTCGAGTGGCGAGTCCGCGATGAAAGCCTCACTCGCGAAGGGCATGCCGCACGGCTATGAAGTGGGCTATCGATATTTCACGATCAATGGTCGCATGCTGGGGCATGGCGAGCCGGTGCGGGTGAAACGGGGCGAGCGCGTGCTCTTTCATATTCTCAATGGCAGCGCAACCGAGATTCGCAGCTTGGCGTTGCCAGGGCATTCTTTCAAGGTTGTCGCTTTAGATGGAAATCCGGCTCCGACGCCTACGGAGGTTCCGGTGCTGTGGCTAGGAACGGCTGAGCGCATTTCTGCCATCGTCGAGATGACTCATCCTGGCGTGTGGATCATGGGTGATCTTGCGGATGACGATCGCGGTCACGGCATGGGTATTGTCCTGGAATATGCGGGACACAAAGCAAAGCCGGCGTGGACACCGCCGAAACTGTTTCATTGGGATTATTTGCGTTTCGCAAAAGCCGGTGAAACTGCACTTTCGCCGGATGAAACGTTCGAGATGACCTTCGCAAAGGACAATGCCGCCGAAGAGGGTTTCAACCGATGGACGATTAACGGGGTCGCTTACCCGATGGCCCAGAGAGTTGCTTCTGCCTCATTTCACTTGAAGGAAGGCAGGCGCTACCGTCTTCGTATGCGCAATGCCAGCGACGATATTCACCCCATCCACCTTCACCGTCACAGTTTCGAACTCACCAAACTCGCTGGCAAGCCGACCGCCGGCGTGATGAAGGATGTCGTGATGGTGGGCGGATATCAAGAGGTCGAAGTAGACTTTAAGGCGGACAATCCTGGCCTCACACTGTTCCACTGCCATCAACAACTGCACATGGACTTTGGCTTTATGACCCTGTTCGACTACGTCTAGCCTATTTAACTTGATGCCAAGACTATTGATTCTGCGAGGAGATAGCAATGCCCATAAAAGCGGACTCACTCTGGGAGAGTCGTGCGTCGAAGGCGGTCGTGCTGATTCGCGTCTTGGTGGGCTGGGTTTTCCTCTCCGAAGGTATACAGAAGTTCTTGTTCGCCGACTCCCTCGGAGTCGGACGCTTTGTAAAAATCGGCATCCCGTGGCCGCAGTTCATGGCTCCGTTTGTCGGAGTGGTTGAGATTGTTTGCGGCTCGCTGCTATTGATAGGTCTTGTTACGCGGCTGGCGACTGTTCCACTTCTCATTGATATCGCGGTTGCCATATATTCGACCAAAATCATCACGTTCGCGAAGAACAGATTTTGGGGAACGTTGCATGAAGCCCGCACGGATGTGAGCATGTTGCTCGGTCTCGTCTTTCTGCTGCTGGTTGGTGCTGGCGCGTGGTCCCTTGACGCATGGTTGGCAGAAAGACGGGCTGCAACTCATGGCTGAACAACCAGCCCTTGCATCTCCAGAGTCTATTTCCGAAGAGAAACAAGTCCCTCTCGATGAGCTCGCTTTGTTCTTTCTCCGCTTGGGCGCGACCGCTTTCGGGGGACCAGCGGCACACATCGCGATAATGGAAGACGAACTCGTCCGCAGGCGGCAGTGGCTCTCTCGCGAGAAATTCCTCGATTTGATCGGCGCAAGCAATCTCATTCCTGGGCCGAGTTCCAGCGAAGTGGCGATTCATATTGGCTACCTGTGCGCAGGTTGGAGGGGTCTGCTAATCGCTGGTAGCTGCTTCATTCTTCCAGCAGCACTTATGGTCGCCGGTATTGGATGGCTCTACGTCCATTTTGGCAAGCTCCCGGCGATGGCAGGCATCCTCTATGGAATTAAGCCCGTCGTCATCGCAGTCGTCCTTCAAGCCCTCTGGAGCCTTGGACGAACAGCGGTTAAGACAACGTTTCTCGGATTTGTGGCGGCGCTTGCTCTTGTGCTGTCTGTTCTCGGTTTACATCCGCTGCTATTGCTTCTGCTGGCCGGTGGAATAACGTGCGCGCCTGCCTTAAGAACATCGCGTGTGTCCTTGTCGGTGCTTCCTTTTCTGACGATTGGAGGCGGCATCTTGGCGACCACAGCATCATTCAGTCTAGTTTCGCTTTTCCTGGTTTTCTTGAAACTAGGAGCAACCGTCTTCGGCAGCGGCTATGTACTATTGGCCTTCCTGCGAGCCGATCTGGTAACCCATCGAGGCTGGTTGACGGACGCGCAGCTTGTAGATGCCGTTGCTGTGGGGCAAGTAACGCCAGGACCCGTTTTCACAACGGCTACTTTTATTGGCTTCATTCTTGGAGGAATTCGCGGTGCTGTCATTTCCACCGTGGGCATCTTTCTTCCTGCGTTTCTTCTAGTCGCGGTGAGTGGTCCACTGGTGCCGCGTATTCGAAAGTCCAAGCCTGCCGGGGCTTTCCTTGATGGTGTGAATGTCGCGTCACTCGCGTTGATGGCTGCTGTCACTTGGGAACTTGGGCGAGCATCGATTGTTGACACTCTCACTGTTCTTTTAGCCGTGGCATCGTCAATCGCACTGCTTCGGTTTCGCGTGAACTCCGCGTGGCTTGTCCTGGCCGGGGCCATCGTTGGTCTGATAGCGGGGGCTGTTCACCTACGATAAAGGTGTCTGTCCTTCTCTCAATCCTTTGAATCTTGAGGCGACTAGCGGTCAGCCGGGATCTCGGCGGTGTCTCCAGTATGGTGATCCTCAATCTGGAAGCGAAGGAAGTCATGAGCGGCTTTCAGCGCGTCGGGATTTGTTGTCTTAATACGCACTCTGCCACCCGCAGGTAACTCCTCGAAGCTGTACGAGATCTCGGCGTGTTTTTCCTTCATCACGGAAACACCGGGCGGCACCTGGTCATGGACGAACATGGGAATGGAGAATTCGCCGTTGGAGAACATTGTGGCAATGTGCGTCAAGTGGGAACGGATGGCCTGCGTGCTTTGTGAATCCTTGCTGTCGTTGGCAGTCACTTCGATAGCCCCACCGTCCGAGTAAAGGCGAAAATGATGAGTGGTCTTGTCATGGGAAAAGCCCATTGCCTCATCCCCGTGTTTTTCAACGTCGGCCTGATGCCGCGAAGCCGCTTTCATGTGTTCTTTGTGCATCGGACACGACTGCATGTCTTGTGCTCCCACTTGCAGCCCGCTGAACAGAAGCAATGCGATTAGTGCCTTCATGGTTTCTTCTTCCTCCGAAACTGATTTGCTGTGATGCCAGAGTTCTTTACCGAGTCACTGAGCGAATACAGCAGGTGCGATGGCTGCCCCGGACCCGCACTCTGACTACGCTGCTCCCAGTCCGCCAATACCTTCTGCACATATCGTCTCGTGAGCTTGAGCGCTTCAATGTCGGCTTCGATGCCCTTGAGCTTCTCTTGAGCAAGCTGGTACACACGACGGCAAGGAGCGCCTCCAGCATCACGAGCCTTCAAGACTTCAGCTAGCTCTCCCAAAGTGAATCCGATCCGAAGCGCCCTCTGCACGACAAGAACTCTATCCAACGCGCTCGCTGGATAGACTCGATAACCAGACTGTGTTCGCGAGGCTCGTGGGAGAACGCCGATCTTTTCATAGTGTCGAATCGTGTCTGGACTCACCGCCGCCGCCCTGGCTAGAGCCCCGGAATAAAGGGTTTTGGAACTTGTTCTTTGCACCATAGGAATTATGAAGCCTGGAATGCATTCCAGAGTCAAGATGCATCGGTGTCATAATGCTCCTCCATGGAGTCCGTACTGCCAGTCCCTGCGAACGCCACGCTCTACCGCATTCGTCGGATTCAAGCAATCACGATTGCCTGGATGAGCGCGGAAGCCGTTGTATCCCTTTCGGCAGCACGGATGGCTCATAGCCCCGCCATGCTCGCCTTCGGAGGCGACAGCGCCATCGAACTCCTTTCCGCAGTTGTCGTTTATTGGCGCTTCCGTTCGAAGTCGAATGGCGACCAGATAGAGCGGTTAGCAGCCAGGAATTACGGGCTGCCTTCTATTCACGTTGGGGGCGTTCGTAGCGCTTGTCGCCGCACTAGCGCTGCTTGGCCATCGTGAAGTGAGGCCAAGCCTGCTCGGGATCGCCGTATTGAGTGTCGCGGCGGTTGGAATGCCACTGCTGGCACGACAGAAGCGACAGTTGTCCGCTTTGACAGCGAGTGCGGCACTGAGAGCAGACGCAGCGGAATCCTCGCTCTGCGGCTACTTGTCGATCATCGCCCTTGGAGGCCTAGTCGCGAATGCTTTCTGGGGAATCACCTGGGCAGATCCCGTGGCTGCCCTGTGCCTCCTACCGCTGATCGGGCGGGAAGGCTGGCAGGCCCTCAAAGGAAGACCGTGCGATTGCTGCTGAGAATTACCTCCCAGCAAGGTTTCCAAGATGAACCATGGTGGCCGCCTACCACAGCCTTTACAGCTGTGATCGCGGTCACAGCGGTAGTCATCCACGTTGGGCTAACATTATTGTTTCTAGTAAGGACTGTTCATCGAAGTCAGAAAACGCAGTACACTTATGAGGGTGACCAAGGTCCGAGCATTCGCGCTGTTGACGATCGCCCTGCTATGGGCAATCACGCCCGCTATGGCGTGCGTCCTGCCAGGAGCGACGATGACTCCCACGGAGCGCGAATGTTGCCACCACATGGCGGAGCAATGTGGAAGTTCAATGATGCCGGCCAGTCATTCCTGCTGCAAGGCTCAAGGACCAACAAACACTGTTCTTCCCCAGGCGCAGGCTGCCGGGCCGATTCGTCCTCTCACAATTGCTGTGATACCGCCCGTCGCCTCGTTAGGAGCATTGCCCGCGGTAACAGTGCGCTCCCATCTTTCGTTTCTGCATGCTCCACCTCCCGAACCTTCTCCCGGCTGTAACTCCGTTCTGAGAATCTAGACAGCTTTCATTGCCCGGACGAGGCCGTGCTCCGTCTTGCTGCGCCCCTGGTGCGCACGACGCGGACGCGCCTCCTATGCCTCTATTTATGAATTGTTTAGGAGGAGCAATGAAAGCTCTACATGTATGTGTTTGTCTGTTGATTGCCTGCAGCGGTGTGCTTGGCTCTGCCAGCGAGCCAGCCGCTGATGCCGATCCTTTATATGGCGTCACCGGCCTTTTGGCGCAGGAGCATCAACACTCTCGGCCGTCCACTCCGCCGATGAGCCTTGCTGAACTTGAAACAGCAGCATTGACCAACAATCCCGAAATCCGGGTGGCTATGCGTCGCGTCGCAATCGCCGAGACACGGGTGCGCAGTGCCGGATCGTTGAGCGACCCCGAGTTCATGTATCGCGGCTGGGGCACACCACTCGCCAAGCCTTGGGATCTGAACCAGACGCAACACATGTTCATGTTCAACCAATCACTGCCCGGTCCGGGCAAGCGCGCACTGCGCACACAACTTGCTTCCGAGGGAGTGGAGCAGGTCAAAGCGGAGCTGGAGGCCAAGAAGCGCGATGTGACAGCTCAGGTCCGAAAGACGTTCTACGACCTACTCCGCAATCAGGACGAACTCCTGCTTCACGATGAGCAGGCCGCATTGGCTCGCCAGTCGTCGGAGTCGGCGCGGATCAAATATGTTGTCGGGCGCGTCCCACAGCAGGACGTGCTAAAAGCACAGATCGCGCTCACCAAACTCGTCGAGCACCTCGTGATGCTCGAACAGGATGGGGGTCTCGCGCGAGCCCGACTGAATACGCTACTAGGACGGGACCCCGGATCTCCACTCGAAGTTCAGGGCCAATATTCGCCGCCGCAGAAGCTTCCCTCGCTCTTGGACTTGGAAAAAAGCGCCTTGGAGAATCGGCCCGAACTGGCGATGGCATCTTCCGGCGTGCGGCAGGGCGAGACTCGCACCAAGCTTGCTGAGAAGTCATACACACCGGACTACAACCTCAGCGGAGGCTACATGCTTATGCCGGACGGCACCCGCTATCGCAACACGTACATGGCCGAGCTCTCCGTCACACTGCCCTGGCTAAACCGCGGGCGCCACGACGCCGAGATCGCCGAGGCGCAGGCGGATGTCTCGGCTGAGAGAGCCGAGTTCGACAACCAGCGTGCGCTCGTCTTCGAGGAAATTCAGGAAGCTCTAATTCGCGCGCAATCTGCGAAGCGCCTGGTTGATCTTTACGGCCAGACGCTTCGTCCTCAAGCTCAGGCGACGCTGAAGTCAACCGTCGCTGCTTACCAGGCCGACCGCACCGACTTCCTCAACCTGCTTGACAGTCAGAATACGACTCTCGAAGTCGAACTCGATTACTACCGCGCCGCGTCCGAACTCGAATCTCGAATTGCGGGCCTCGAACGTGCGGTGGGAGCTCCCTTGATGCGGGAGGGACACGAATCCGATACCACCGTTCCGCAAGCTTCTCTGCCCCAAATCACTCCGGAGGTGCGCCAATGACGCAGCATGAAAAGAAATTCCTCGTAACAGGACTCGCTCTCGGACTGGTGTTGGCGTTAGTCGCCTACACCGCAATACGCCTTTGGCATCCCGACCCTAGCGCTGCCCAGTCTCAAGAGGCCTCTATTCCCAAGTACGAGCCAGCGGCAGAGCAGACGACCTCTCAACGCGCAGAACGAGTCCAAGCGGACGCCTCTGTCTCCAGCATTCAGCTAAACCAGAAAGAGCAGACAGACATTGGTGTCGAAACGGTCGAAGTCAAGCGGCGTAACCTTCAACGCGCTCTGATGGCCGTTGCCAAGGTGGACGAACCGGAGACGCAACTGGCTTCGATCAGTGCGCGCATCGGTGGGCGCATCGACAAGCTCTACTTGGATTTCACGGGCCAGCAAGTGCGCCGTGGTCAGACCATTGCGTCCCTTTACAGCCCTGAAGTCTTTTCTGCCGCCGAGGAATACAGACTTTCTCTCGACAACCGAAAGCGTCTCGGCACGGGTTCAGAGCTCTTGGCAATGTCTGGCGCCGAAGACCTCGTAAACGCCAGCCGCCGCCGGCTGGAACTCTGGGGACTCACGGCACAGCAGCTTGATGAGATCGCATCATCGGCGAAGCCTCAGATCGAGCTTCCCATTTACTCGACCGTCAGCGGCATCGTGACCGAACGCAAAGTTACGCAAGGGCAATACGTAAACGCAGGAGAAGTCCTCTTTACCATCACCGACCTGAGCACGATTTGGGTGAAGGCAGATGTGTACCAGCCTGATTTGCCTTCCGTGCACACCGGCCAGCCCGTTGAGATCACTTCCGACTCACTGCCGGGCACCACGCTGCACGGGCGCGTGGGATTTCTCGATACCTCCATTAACCCTCAGACCCGCACTGCCTCAGCTCGCATCGAGGTTCCGAACCCCAGCATGCGATTGCGCCCCGGCATGTTCGTGCAAGTTAAATTTGCCGCACCCGCAGGACACGACGTTCTAGCAATCCCGCGCTCTGCCGTTCTCGATACGGGTATGCGCAAGTTCGTCTACGTGGCCAAAGGAAATGGTGAATTCGAAGGACGGCAAGTGCAGCTCGGTCCAGCAGGCACGGATTATTACCCGGTGCTCACGGGCCTTAAAGAAGGCGAACGCATCGTCAGCCAAGGCAGTTTCTTGATCGATTCCCAGACTCGAATCACGGGTGGTATGACCGGGATGTTTGGCGGATCAAAGGAGTTCGATCATGGTCAGGCCAACCAAGGTCAGGCACAAGCACCCGCCGTTTCTCAGATCAAGCTCACCTTCCGTTCTGACCCAGAAACACCTCGCGGCAACTCCGATGCGAGACTCCATGTGACCGTGCTCGACGCTTCAGGAAAGCCGGTGACTGATGCCCAAGTAAAGGTCGAGCTAATCATGCCGGCGATGCCAGCGATGGGCATGGGCGAAATGCGCACCGCAAGCGACCTCGTTTGGAAGGGCTCTGATTATGTGGGCACGATCAAGGTTCCGACAGCGGGTTCCTGGAATGTCGAAGTGAACACGAGCCGCAACGGGCAACTCCTGGGCAGCTATCACGCCCGGTTGAACGCGCAGTGATTAGGAGAAGTCATGATTAACCGTCTCATTGAATTTTCGCTCAAGAACCGCGGCCTCATTCTGCTGGCTTACGCCCTGCTGGCCGTCTGGGGTTACTGGGCACTGCTAAAGACGCCGATCGACGCCATTCCTGATCTCAGTGAAAACCAGGTGATCGTTTACACCGACTGGGCAGGCCGTAGCCCGCAGGAAGTCGAAGACCAGATCACGTATCCCTTGACCGTCAACCTCCAAGGACTGGCGGGAGTAAGGGATGTACGTTCGTCGTCGGCATTGGGCTTCTCGATGATCAACATCATCTTCCAGGACAACATCGACCCCTATTTTGGTCGCACGCGAGTCTTGGAACGCTTGAACTTGGCATCGGGCTTCCTGCCCGAGGGAGTCGTACCTGTTTTGGGTCCAGATGCAACCGGCGTGGGCCAGGTCTTCTGGTACACCGTCGAGGGACCCTACGACGGCGGGACCTTACACTCCCTGCAGGACTGGTTCATCAAGTACCAGCTGAATTCCGTGTCTGGCGTGGCAGAAGTGGCGAGCATCGGCGGTTGGGTACGCCAATATCAGATCGATGTTAATCCCATCAAACTGCGCGCTTACAACATCCCCTTGCGCATGGTCATCGAGGGCGTTCAGCGCAGTAATACCAACGTCGGAGCGAAGGTCATCGAGACCAGCGACCAGGAGATGGCAGTCCGTGGAATTGGCTTGATTCGCTCGACGGAGGACCTTGAGAACATCGTCCTGACCGCCACGGTAGGCACCCCCGTCTATATCCGCAATGTCGCGAATGTTCATTTGGGACCAGAATTCCGCCGCGGCGTTCTCGACAAGGACGGTAAAGATGTCGTCGGCGGTGTCGTCGTCATCCGCAACGGAGCCAACGCCCAAGAAGTCATCAGCGGCGTCAAAGCGAAACTCGCAGCCTTGGAGCCAGGGTTACCTAAGGGCGTTCACATCGTTCCTTTCTACGACCGCAGTACATTGATCCTTCACGCGGTGAATACTCTGAAGTCGGCACTGCTCGAAGAGATCGTTCTGGTTACGCTCGCGCACGTGATCTTCCTGTGGCACTTTCGCAGCATTCTCATCGTGACGATTCCGCTGCCGCTCGCGGTACTGGGATCGTTCCTGTTCATGCACTATGCGGACATCTCGTCCAACATCATGTCCCTAGGCGGAATCGCGATTGCGATTGGGGTGCTGGTCGATGCTGGCATCGTGATGACAGAAAACGTGCTGCGGCACGCCGAGCGCTATTACGAAGAACATGGCGAGTACCAGTCAGCGATTAGCCAGATCACGCTGGAAGCGGCCAAATTGGTAGGCCGGCCGATTTTCTTTGCGATGACCATCATCATTCTGGCTTTCGTCCCGGTGTTTGCACTCACCGGCATGGAAGGCAAGATGTTTCACCCACTGGCGTTCACCAAGACCTTCGCCATGGTGTGCTCCACACTGATCGCAGTCACTCTGGTGCCAGTACTTTGCACGTTCCTCATCCGTGGAAAACTGCACCGCGAAGACGACAATCCAGTGATGCACGCTCTGAGAATGATTTACAAGCCAGTACTCGGCTGGGCCTTGAAGCACAGGATCATGACGCTGAGTGCGGCAGTTGTAATCTTTGCCTCGGCGCTCTGGCTGGCGACTACGATCGGCTCCGAGTTCATGCCGCCGCTCGATGAAGAGACTGCGCTGTTCATGCCCATTACCGATCCCAGCATTTCCCTCACCAAGGCAACCGAGATTCTTCGTTGGCAGGACAAACTCATTGCCCAAGACCCGCTCGTCGAGAGTGTTGTTGGCAAAATCGGTCGCGCTGAAAGCGCCATCGACCCAGCGCCAGTGAATATGACTGAAACCGTCATCAACTTCAAACCCAAGAATGAATGGCCAGCTGGCACGACCAAGGAAACGATCCTGCAAAGACTGGATGAAAAGCTGCGTCTGCCGGGCGTGACCAACATCTGGACCCAGCCGATCCGCAACCGCATCGACATGCTTTCGACTGGTATTCGCACGCAAGTCGGAGTGAAAGTGTTTGGCAACGACCTCGAAACCATCGAGCAGAAGGAGACCGAAATCGAGCGTGCTCTGCGTCCGGTTCCTGGCGTCGCGGATCTCTATTCCGAGCGCATCACCGGTGCGCCGTATTTGGAAATCAAAGTAAACCGCGAAGCAGCAGCTCGCTACGGAATCAACGTGGGTGACGTACAGGACGTGATCGAGACAGCGATCGGCGGCAAGAACCTCACAACCGCGATTGACGGCCGCCAACGACTCCCCGTGCGGGTGAGGTATTCCCCTGAATTTCGCCAGGACCCTGAAGAGCTTCGGAATAACGTGCTGGTCACGGCCAGCAATGGCGCCCAGATTCCGCTAGGACAAGTAGCCGACCTTGGTGTGGTGATGGGACCGTCCATGATCAGCAGCGAGAACGGACTCCTTCGCGGGAGCGTATTGATGAACGTGCGGGGGCGCGACGTTGGCCGGTTCGTGGACGAGGCGCAGCGCGCTGTGGCCCGCGAGGTGAAAATGCCGCCCGGCTATTACATCGAGTGGAGCGGGCAATACGAAAACCAGATCAGTGCAAAGAAACGTCTGGAACTCGTCATCCCAGTCGTTTTCGTGATCATCTTCCTGCTGCTCTACAAGACATACAACTCCTTCAAAGAAGCGTCCCACGTGATCCTTGCTGTACCTTTCGCACTGAGCGGCGGAGTCTTCCTCCTGAAGCTTCTCGGCTACAACTTTTCGGTCGCTGTTTGGGTGGGCTTCATCGCCCTGTTCGGCACCGCTGTCCAGACCGGAGTAGTGATGGTGATCTACCTGGAAGAAGCCGTCGAACGGAAGAAAGTCGCTACCGGCACGCTTACCGTACAGGGACTGCGTGAAGCGGTGATGGAAGGTGCTTTGTTGCGTCTGCGTCCTAAAATTATGACCGTATCCACGGTTGTTGCGGGCCTGTTACCCATCATGTGGTCTACGCGCACCGGGGCCGAAGTGATGAAACCGCTCGCAACACCTGTACTAGGTGGCATGGTCAGCTCTCTGCTGCATGTGCTGATTGTGACTCCGGTGATTTTCACTTGGCTGCGGGAAAGAGAACTGTCGCGAACTGAAACTGCACCTGCACCATAAGACAGGGAGGACATGAGCTTGTGGGCATAAAGGAACCCCGAAAGACTCCCTTAACTAGTTGAAGTCTTTCCTCGGATTCTTGTCCCAACCTTGGATAAAGGAGAGCGATCGATACATGGCGCTCTAGAACCTGAACGATGCTTCAGCAGTAGCCTGTGACGGCCACGTCTCAGGATATTTTGGCATTTCTAAGCGATATTGGCAGACTAAATAAGGACGAGAAACGAGATCTACTTGGTGACAGTGCGCTTTTGGCAGCTATTGAACAAGTGATTGAAAATACTATAGATATACTAGAGGTAGGATGCTAGGGCAGCGTTCTAACCAACTGAACTACGTCCCCTCTTGCTTTTCATACGGTTAGGGCGAAAGCCGCATGTTTACTGTCTATTCTTGCTGTCAACCGTTTCGCCTGCTTCAATCGGTTCCACCGAATATAACCAATTTTCGGCACGAAATGGACAGTAAATGGACAGTATGAAAGACCGCCAAAAACTGTCCGCAGGCTATCGCGACGCCGAGCATCTGTCCATGCTCTGTCCTGAATTGTAGCAGAGGAAATTCGAGTTGGTACAGCTTCCGACCTGGGCGAATCGAAAATGCAGGTAAAAGTCCCGATTGATCGGTCCATTCATGCCTACCAGGGCAACAGTCCGCATGTTGTCGATGATTCCGTAATTTTCGATAGGCTGATACGGCATTGCAAAGCGCCTTACTCATTCGAGATGATCCTCCCCCGAGACGTTGAACGACGCCCTGCCATGCGATGTTCGCTGGAAGGTGCCCGAACCGATCAGTAGTTCGCATTCTTATTAGGATTAGGGAGTTGAGCAGAGGAACGAAAATCTGTCGCATGCATCCATGACATAGCTAGTAATTTGCCTAGTCTCCACTTCAGGAGGTTAACAATTCACCAAGTGTTTTTTTAGGGCGCCATTCCGGGCTGTTCTTACGAAAGGACGTTGGGTCCGCATCGATGAGTCCAACGAGCACCTCCGTCACGATCCTGCCACCTACTGGACCAAGACGATGACCGCCTCTACAAGCGTCGGCTTCGCGGAGAATGTAATACCAGAGAGGAGTCTCACCATGCCAGCCAGTGGAACTGATGCCAACCTGCTCCACGGTAAGTGGCGTGACTCCGATGTGACGAGCTACGGCCTCGCCAGACGGTAGGCCCACACCTTGTCCGCGTTGTAGATCACGGACCGCGAGTGAATGGTAATCTTCGATCTCGCACTCACCGGTGACGGCTACCGGCAACTGAATGAGAGCGCGCACGAGCTTCCCGTCCATTTTCTTGGATCGCTGCGCCGGTGGCGCACCGGGTGCGTCGAAGAACAATGTCCAGTCGATCGCGTGCTCACGCGGTACGGCGCGGAATCCCAGGAGATCGGGAAAAAGTGGAACGGGATCGGTCTGTGAGTTCAATCGGTAGCGGTGGCGGATCTGGGAGTGGCCGTAGCGATAGGCGGCGTCGGCAAACTCTAGCGGTATAAATCCACTGTGCCCAGGGCGAAACCATTGCGGGCCTTCTCGAAGCACCTGATCTGCAAGCGTCCGCCCAACGAGTATCGGCAGAAACTCGTTAAGGATGAGCCACTGGTAGTGCCATCGTAACTGCCGGGCTGCTTCGTCGAATACGCGGTCGTTCACTATTCCTGTGAGCCGCGCTTCATCGACAAATGCGTTGTGAGCCTTGAGCATGGCGAGGTGCAGCTGAGATATCAGCATGTGCGAATCGTTGCGCGGGTCGCCGATAATCGCGATGCCCTCGGTGTTTCGTTGTAGGTCTGCTCGGTCGAGCCCAAGAAGGAACTTTGCTGGATCGTCGCGCTGGTAAAGGAATGGATTGCCAGTCGGTCCGTCGCCGTAGAGGCTTTCAAGATTGAGGTGCGGGCTGCGCGCATTGTGCAACTGCGCGGTGTTGGTATGGCTTTGCAAAATGGACCGGTCAGCCGTAATGTTGTGAGCCACAAATTGGCCGAAGATGGGCCAACCGGCGGCGGTGTCACCCAGGGAATCGGGGGTGTCTTCGACATCTCCGCAATCGCAGATACCACCTGCGCGGCCGAGAGCATGCAGGAATTGCTCATCGGCCTCAAACGACGGTAGCTCGGGAAACATCCGAGCGTAATTTACGAAGCCGAGAGGTGCATCGATTGCCACTTTGGCTCGCGTCGGCGACAGGCAGTGATTTCGAATCGAGATGGCGGGTAGATTCATGAGCTCGTCCATTCCAAAGTCGTCTTGCGGACTCGTCTCCTGAGTTTCCCAACAAGCGAGCGCTCCTCTACGCGGTGTTGAGAGTACATTCGATCAAGGTGGCCGAAACCGTCGAACGCGCGTGTCTCGCAAATCGGGGTGTGGCGGTTCCCGTCCTGATGGCAGAGGCGCGTGAGGGCAAACCCAGACACTATTTGCCATAACCGATGGACCGCTCGGTTGTACTGCCGCTGATTCCGAGCAGTTCATGCCACAAGGTTGGTTCGCCACCCGCGGCATAGTTGGGAAACTCGGGCGCCGGTAATTGGGTCCAAGCTTCTTCAATCGGCGTAATGATGCGCCACTCCGCCTCTACTTCGTCTCGGCGAGTAAATAGCGTTGCGTCGCCACGCATCGAGTCGAGCAGCAGTGTTTCATAGGCAACCGGCCCTTTCGAGCCAAAGCTCGCTTGATACGAGAAGTTGGCCTGAACGGTCACCGTTCGCACTTGTGTTCCCGGCCGTTTTGCGTCGAACGCGATCGAGATTCCTTCGTCTGGCTGAATGCTGATTGTTATGACATTCGGATCAATGCCCGACGATGTATTCGCAAACAATGCCTGCGGCGTCGGTTTGAGATGCACGCGGATCTCGGTCAAATTTCGTGCCAGACGCTTCCCGGTCCGGATGTAGAAAGGAACTCCCGCCCAACGCCAGTTCTCAATCTGAAACTTTACGGCTGCGTAGGTCTCGGTTGTGGAGTTGGGATTCACGCCGATTCTTGCCGATATCCCGGTGCCCGTTTTCCGTCAATCACGCCGGAACCGTACTGCCCTCGAACGGTGAATCGTGCGACGTCCTCGACACTCATCGGCCGGATGGATCGAAATACCTGCACCTTCTGTTCCCGCACTGAGTCCGCGTCAAACGCTATCGGCGGCTCCATCGCAGTCAACGCAAGCAACTGAAGTAGATGGTTCGCCACCATATCGCGCAGGGCGCCCGTCTCTTCATAGAACGCCGCTCGGTTTTCGACTCCTACCGTTTCAGCAGCGGTGATCTCTACATAGTCGATGTAGTTCCTGTTCCACACCGGTTCGAACAGCGAATTACTGAAGCGGAAAACGAGGATGTTCTGCACTGTTTCTTTGCCAAGATAGTGGTCAATCCGGTACACCGCTTTTTCGTCGAATACGCCGCGCACCACGTCATTCAGTACGTTTGCCGATTCCAGGTCCCGCCCGAACGGCTTTTCCAGAACAATTCGCGTCCACCCTATGTCGCGACGGCTCAGTCCTACTGCTCCCAACCCTTCAATGATGGGTCCCGCTACTGACGCGGGAGTTGATACGTAGAACAAATGGTTTGGGCTCGAACCGTTCTTCTCCATCTCTTCAAGGTGAACGCGCAACTGAGAATAGAAATTCGGATCGTTGATGTCGCCTACCATGTAGTGGAGCCGCTTTTCAAAGTCCTCCCATCCCGACTCGCTGAAGTCGCGTGTATCTTTCGACTTGGCGGCTGCCTCCCCGCTCTTCTTGCGAAACTCTTTAGAACTCATGGGCGTGCGGCCGATCCCGAGAACTTCAAACTGAGGGTTCATGCAGCCCTCACATGCGAGGTTATACAGACCGGGGATCAGCTTCCGTTTTGTCAGATCGCCGGAAGCTCCAAAAATAATCAGGACACACGAATCTCCGGTGGGCAATGGTTCTTGCGATAACTTTTCGACGGGACTGGCTTGGATAATCGCAGACATAGATCTTCTCTCAGTAGATGCTTTCTATATGGATTTCGAATCGTAAAATCGGAAACTAACCTACTCCAGAGAGTTCTTCTTCGCATCGTTGGCTGCAGCTTCGCCGGCGCTCTTGCGCATATGAACGACAACCCCACCTTCTTCGAAGCGCACTTCATCCATCAGCGCTTTCATCAGGTAAATCCCACGACCATGAACAGATCCGGTATTCTCGGGAGCAGTTGGATCCGCTATCTTTTTAACGTCAAATCCTCGTCCCTCGTCCTTTACCGCGATTGAGATTTCACTAGGTGCACAGCGGCAACGAACATGGACGTGCTTTCCGGGGTTCTCATGATTTCCGTGAATGATCGCGTTTGCGAGGGCTTCGCGCAATGCGATCTCAACCCCGCTCTCGCCCTCAGAAACACAGCCGCACTTCCTGAACAAGAGCATGAGCCTATCCACGAAGGGAGAAATCGCAGCCACCTCGCTTGGCAAAGAGCGCTCTAGCTCGATGCAAGGGCCGACCTGATTATGGGTCATCGTCATTCGTAAACCTACCCGTCGAGACTTGCTCGTTTCAAGCGTAGGTCGGGAATGTAGTTCCGAACATGGGCCGCTTGCTTATCGACTGTTCTTCTGTCTTTTCATCCTGAATGACGTCCCAATGCTCGACGAGGGCTCCGTTATGAATGCGTACAATATCTGCGGCAATCCAATTCACAGGAGCACCGAAACCGCTAAACCGCCCGTGGACGATCACGATGTCTCCCTCTGCCACGATCGCTCCCGGTTCGTACTTCAACGTTGGCGGAAGGCTCTTGATGAGATTGAACAGACCGTCGCGGCCAGGTGCGATATGATCGCTGTGCTGGATGTAGTCCGGCGACCAGAATCGTTCTGCGGCCGCATAATCGCGCTTGTTAAAGAGTGTTTCGAACGCTTCCAAGACGAGGGCCTTGTTTTGTTCGGGTGTAGTCTTTGGCATCTCGATTCCTTTCATACTTCGGAGATCACTTCGATTGCATCGACCCGCGAGGGATAAAACGCCAGGTGTTCTTTAATGTCGGCGACTGCCTCGTAAGGTTTTTCGTATGTCCAAACGGCGTATTCTGATTTCGATCCGCCGATGGGAATGCTGTAGTAGGTACAATCACCCTTGTACGGACAATAGCTGTAATGCGTGGTTCGGACCAGAAGCGACATGTCTGCATCGTTGCGCGGCAAGTAGTAGACAGGTGGATATCCCTTCTCCTCCAGGCGAAGTGCTCGCGTCGATTCAGCGACTTTCCTCCCGGCGACCGTTACACGCACCTTGCCCATAGCCGGAGAAATCGTGATGGGATGGTCAGGCCCAGGAATTCTGATCTCCTTGCCTTTGCTCGTCTTTGTCTCCATTGCGCTCCTCGCGGTACTAGTTACAGCTTCGAGCCGCCGTCGACTGGAATGCTCGCACCTGTGATCCAGCGCGCCCCATCGGACGCCACAAAAGCGACTACGTCGGCGATGTCTTCAGGTTTGCCGATTCGCTTCAGTGCCTGCATTTCCAGCGCGACCTCGCGGCCCGCTTCTGTCTTCGTAAAATTCGACATATCCGTGTCGATGACTCCTGGTGCGATTCCATTTACGCGTATGCCGCGGGGCCCTAGAATGGCGGCCCAGTGCTTGACCAGAGTCTCAAGGGCTCCTTTGGTAGAGGCATAAGCAAGAATTGAAGGATTTTCCAAGCCGGGCTTGCCCACCACCGTACGGGCTGTGGCGGAAGAGATAACAACGATGCTTGAGCCTTCTCCAAGAACTGGCAGGAGTTTCTGCACCAGGAAGAATGGCCCGCGAACGTTTGTCGCAAAGAGGTTGTCAAAATCCTCAACCGTGTAATCCGCGATGCGTGCCGCCTTACTGATTCCGGCATTGAGAACAAGCACATCCAATCGATCGCCCACGATGGAGCGCACCTGTTCGGCGAGCAGCGCAGCGCCGTTCGGAGTTCCTAGATCCGCCGAGATCGCTTGTGCGCGTCCGCCTTTCGCTTGGATCTCGGAGACGAGAGATTCCGCTTCCTGCGCGGAGCGGCCATAGTGAACTAGGACGTGTGCCCCGGCCCTAGCAAGTGCCGCTGCCGTCGCGCGACCAATGCCGCGTGACGCCCCGGTTACCAGTGCTGTTTTGTTTTGAAGCGTAGTCATTTTTGCATTCCCTCTCATTCAGTTCATCAACGGCATGCGGCGCAATAAAATGCAGCCGAACTTTGGCGAGTGGCTTCCAGCGCGATGTCTGTCGGAAAGTTCACCTGACCAGAGGTAATCAATGGTGTCACACTGGCAATCCAGGAGTCGTAGTCACCGGTGTAGCCTACTCGCTCTTGAAAGGCCCGAATCCTCTGCTCGATCGCGGCGACTTCTTGGTATGACAGAGTTCGCATAAACTGGACTTGATCCCGAACAGCCTGGGCTTGCGCCATTCCTCGGGCTTCCGCCCCCGCGTAAAACCGCGCAGACGCTGTGCGCTCGTCCCCGACGCCAATATAGTTTTCGATGAGTTTGGTGGTAACTTCCTGACTGTGTAACAGAGACGAGCGAATATTGCCCTGTCCGGTCACGACATTACCCACTCCGAATACATGATCGGATTCGCCGTATTGAGGCAGAGTTTCATGGTTGAAATCGTAATATTCGCCCCTCATGGCGACGCCAGGTATCTTCTCAGGCACGGACCCGATCGATGAAATTACCATTGGCGCTCGCAGTTGGTACTCCGAGCCGGCCACGGGTTCTGCTTTTCCCCCTTCCACTTTGGTCTCCGCAACTTTTAAGCCCACTAGCCGCCCGTCCTCTACGAGGAGTCCCGTTGCCACCCTGCGATCCTGAACGCGAAATAAGTATTTTTCCTGCGCTAAACGCAGCATCTTCTGACGCGTCGCTTCTGTCTTAGCAATCTGATCGGGCGTGGCATTTTCTGGAGGCTGAGCCAGCGGCATGTCTTGGCCTCGCCGGCGATAGATCAGTAGGCAGCCTTTAACGCCAAGATCCTCAGGCGCAATGCCGTGCAACCCGCAGACGGCCGGGACACCTTTCTTTTCGAGTTCATACACATCAGTCTGAATACCACGTGCTCGAAGAGCACGCTCATAGTTTTCGAGCTGCAGGATCTTCGCGACATCAATCGACGCAAGCCCACCGCCTACGACCAAGGCTTCGTCAGGAGCCGGGTAGCGTAGCCCTGTGTAGTCCTCTTCATTCTTGTGGTTGTACCAATAGATGAACGGATTCTGGTAAACCAAACCCTTG
>Ga0210393_10000950_pt1 | contig 24917 bp, 18 predicted proteins | sample IncBWC27OmetaG_FD_160068 | JGI IMG/M metagenome (GOLD analysis project Ga0210393, IMG submission 160068) | Forest soil microbial communities from Barre Woods Harvard Forest LTER site, Petersham, Massachusetts, United States - Inc-BW-C-27-O ... | reverse complement strand
GCAAGCGATGATCCGCGGTTGCCCCGGTAACCGTCGGGGTCGGCTCAACCACATACAGCCGGTTCATCGAATCTTTTTCGCCATCACCGTTCAGCTTGCGGCGACGATAAAATTCCTTCATGTAGCGAATGTGTCCCGGACCACTGGCCAGGAAATCCGAATCCAGCGAAAGAATGACGTCGGCTTTTCCGGGGTGATAAACGGTATTGACGTAGCTGCCGAAAGCCAGCTTTGCACCTTCGCGGGCGCCATCGCTTACAGCGGGCTCCCACTGATGCCACTTGGCTTGCGGATAGAGCTTCAAGAGCGCATCGATTTGGGCGGCGATGCTTGGGGAAGTGACGGTTCCGGTGAGGATGTGGAGGCCCGCGCCATTGACGCCTTTTAGGTTGGCGCCCGTGGCCTGCGCGGCAGTCACAAATTCCGACCAAGTGCGGATCTCGCCGTACTGTGTGACGACTTGCGCCCGATCGGGGTCGTAGAGATTAAGAATGGAAGCCTGCGCGAAGACGTCCGTAGCGCCAAGGCTCGAGGGATGATCGGGATTTCCTTCGACCTTCGTGGGCCGGCCTTCGTGGCTTTCCACAAGAAGACCAATTGCATCCGCGCCAAACGGCATCACCGTCGCGTAGAACTGCGGCTTGCCAAGAACCAGGCCGTCGGGCTGCTTAACGTAAGGAATGATGTGCTCTTGCGGCGCTTTTCCGCAGCCGGAGAGGCCCGCAAAAGCCAGCGAAGCGGCCATCAATTTCAGGAAATCGCGGCGGTCCACGCCCTCATCCCACTCCGAAGGAGCTTGCCGCGGGAATTCGCGATGCAGCAACTCTTCAAAATGCGGATCGCCAGCCAGCTCTTCAAGCGTGCGCCAATATTGCTTGCCCGATTTGGATTGCAGCTTCGCGCGAACTTCGGCCAGTTCCAGCGGCTTGCTGGAGAATTCTTCCGCTTCGCCGCTTTGAGGCGCTTCCGCCGCGCGTGCGTCGTGTTCGTGCATGTGCTCGTCGATGTGTTCGTTCTCGCGCATACCGTCCGTTAGCGATGACAGGTCGAGCAACTCGTTAGCTCGGCCGTGGTCCGAATGTGGCGTTCCGCTGCGAATTGCTTGCCGATTTCTGCCTGGTTCGCGGGGGCCTTCCAATCCATGTTGAAAACTTGATCCTTCGGCCGCAGTACTCTTTCCGGATTCCGGTGGCAATCCAGACACCATTGCATCAGAAGCGTATTCGCCTGGAACATCAGCGGCATCTGATTCACCTGCCCGTGGCAGGTCGAGCAGCCCACACCCTTGCTGATGTGAATGCCGTGATTGAAATACGCAAAATCGCCCAGCCGGTGCACCTTTACCCACTCAATCGACTTATCCGTGCGGTAGCTTTCGCGCACCGGCTCGAGGTAAGCGGCGTTATTAAAGAGCACCGAATGGCAATTCATGCAGGTTTTTGTCGGCGGAATTCCCGCAACAGCCGACTCTTCGACGCCGGTATGACAGTAGCGGCAATCGATCCCATCGTCGCCCGCGTGATGTTTGTGGCTGAACTGGATGGGTTGTTCCCGGACAAGATTTTGCCGCGTCAAATAAGGAGAGCGCGCCACTCCCAGCACCGCGACCAACGCCAAACCGCCCACAAAAATAGCGGAGAACAGACTGAAGCGAGCGATAAAATTTGTGCTGCGGTGAAAAATCTGCGCCATGTCGTTAGTTGCACTCTGGTGGCGAAGTGCTCCGGAAGGAAACTACGGTCCGGAGTTCCACCACTTGCTAACCGGGAAGTGCATGCCCGGGTCGTGATTGACGCGATAGTTTCCACTAAAACATTCCGGAATGCAACCTCATCGAAAATCTTTTCTCGCGCGTGTGTGGAACGCCGTGCCCGACGAAAGCGATGGCATTTTCAAAAGTTTTGAAATGAAAATTGCAGCGATCTCCCGCGCGGAAAATAACCGCGATGGGAAAGAATTTCAAGGTATTCACAGCCTTTAGAGCGGGTTCTTCCTCATTCGTTCGCAGGGATCGGGAATTTGCTTTGCTCGCTATAAGTTTTTCTTTGTGGGGATAGGCGGGTCTTGACACGTGGTATTCTTACGGCACCCTCTGCCGCGCCGCTCGTGGCGGAGCCTACCTAATTCGGAGCGGCAGCACCACGCCGCACGACGCCGCTGGGGCGTGGTCCAACTGGTAGGACACCTCACTGTTAATGAGGACGGTGAAGGTTCGAATCCTTCCGCCCCAGCCAATCTTTTCGCGTTGAATCCCGTTAGTCGCGAGCTCCGCTAATCGCGGACGGTTGGCAGCCCAGCTTCGAGCCAGCCCTTCCATCCGCCGTCCATCGATTCGATATTCGTGTAGCCCATTTTTTGCAGGTTATCAGCCACAAGTGCCGACCGGAATCCTCCGCCACAATAGAGAATCACCTTGGTATTTGTATCTGGGACGCGTTGCTCGATGTCGCGTTCGATGATGCCCTTGCTCAAATGGACGGCCCCCGGCAGGTGGCCATTGGCCCATTCATTGTCTTCGCGCACATCGACCAGCAGGAATTTTTCGCCGGCATCGGCGCGGCGTTTCACGTCAGGAACAGTCGTCTCTTTGACACGCGATTTCGCATCATGTACGAGCTTCAAAAAATTGGATGAGTGTGCCATGGGGGCCTCCGATTGGTGGAAATATTCAATCGAAGAGCGTAGCACACGGAACGCAAGCAGTGATGCACAACAGGAAAGGCTCGAGCGGGGGCTTCGGATTGCCCTCAAACAATCAAGGAACGATTAATTTGCAGTAGACAACGCTGCGGCCACTTTCGTTTGTGCCGGTTTCGCCGCCGGGACGCCGCATCCGGAGGGCGCCGGTGAATGGCTCCATCCCGCGTGGATGCGGCTCGATTCGCGCACGCGCGTGCGCACGCCGTCAATCGACGCCGGAATTGGATTGTGCGCCACACCGCGGATCAGGTGGATCATCAGCGCGGCCTCGCCGATGGAATCGGCGCTCGAAGTGATGCCGAAGCCCTGCACGCCGGGCTGTTTCATCCAGTCGTCCACATGCGCAGCGTGCACCGACTTCGCGCGCGCGATTTCCGCGGCGGAAAGGCTGCTCACCGCAAATGTGGCTTGCTGCGGCGCCAGAGGCGTCGATTCTTGTTCGCTCAAGATCCCCTTGCCGGACTCACCGGAAGTTTCCACAATTCGCGTGCGGATTCCATCGACTTGCGCCGGCATTCCGCCGCGCGCCGTTCCGGACGCGACAAAAAGCAACAGCGCCGGCTGCCCGGAATGATCCAGGCTCGCTCCGACTCCCACGCCTCGGACGCCTGGAATTCCGAGCAACTCACGCGCGTGCGTATCCCGCGCCGCCACTGCCGCCTGTTTCAACTCCGAGCTAACCAAAGCGTTCGGCACCACAGATTTCGCGCTGCTCGGTCCCGGCAACGTGCAGCCGATCACCGCATGCTGTGCGCCCCCAACCACAGTTGGAACATGATTACTCGAATCCGCCATCGCCAGAAGCACATCTCCAATCGGGTTGGCCACGGTATCCGTGTCGGACCCCGCAAAAAGCAGCGCCACCGGATCCGCCGTGGTCTGCTCCACAATCAACGAACCCGAATCGCCTTCTGCGCTGAATTCACCGCCGGCAATAGAAATCTGATTCACATAATTCACCGTGAAATTTGCACCGGTTCCGCAGCCTTTCTGATACTGAACCGCAAACGCATCGCTCACGGACGCGACCGTAGAACACGTCAATCCGCTGGAACGCCCACTCTTTGCCACGAGGTCTCCGAGGTTCGCGAGCACGCCCGAACCCACATGCGGCGCACCGGCCACCGGAACTCCGTTGGCGTCCGCTGTTGCGCCCAGCATCAAAATGTTTCCGCTCGTATCTACTTTACCGGAGACAATCTGCGAGATGGCTGCATCCACCGGGTTCGCCGGGCTGCCTTCCAAGGTGAAAAATTGCGAAAGATTAGCAACCGTAGTTGCGCCCGTACTGGTGCACGTTCCCGTATCGATCAAAGCAGGCTGAATGATAGCGTCGCTGACGGCTCCCGCATCGCTGTTGGCCATCACGTGATTGTTGCTCAAAATAAAGAAGGAGCCGTTACGAACCAGGAGCGAACCCAGCGTCCCGCCGCAGCACTCAATTTTGCCCCCGGGTTGAGGGCTGGAGGCGTTTATATTTCCGCCAGACGTGCCAAGCTCAATGGCGCCGGTCTGCGTGTTTTGCTGCAGCGGAACCAATGTGATCGTCGCCGTGCCCGAAGCCGACGGGCTAGCCTGAGAGATCGCCGTGATCGTCACCGTGGTGGGCGCATTGTTGGCCGGGATAATGCTCGAAGAAACGTAGTGCGGCGCGCTGTAGACGCCCGCCGCGGAGATCGTTCCGGTGATGGTGCCGCCCCCGGCGACGCCATTCACCTGCCACGTCACACTCTGGTTGGTCGTTCCAGTTACCGTCGCGCTGAAGGTCTGCTTCACGAAAGTCCCCAGCGTCATCGTGCCCGGTGACACCGTGACCGTCACGTTGCCCATAGTCACCACGCGTCCGGGCACACCGCTGCAAGCAGCCAGCAATGGAACGAACGCAAGGCTCACTAACAAATGATGTGTGCGGCGCATGGGCACCCCCGGAAGAGACACTGAAATCCCAACGTAGCACAGTGTCGTCCAGGAACCCTGCCAGTTCGTCACGCCACGTTACAAAACAGGTGCCTGTACGGTCGGACAGGGCATGGGACTGACTCCAAGTACTTCGCGTGCCAGCAGGGATAAAATGCGGCTACCGTCGTTTCCTAGAAGCTTTGATTCTTCCGGATGAGATAAAGATGCCGGCTGGCTCAGTCCAGATCGCGCCAATTGGGGCCAACGCCGATTTCCACTACTAGCGGCACAGTAAGCTTGTAAACTCCTTCCATCTCTTCCTTCACGAGTTTCTCAAGCTTGCTTTTTTCCTTCACCGGGGCCTCAAACAATAGCTCGTCGTGAACCTGCAAGATCATTTTCGCCGCGAATTTTTCCTCGGAGAGCCGCCGATCGATCCTGATCATCGCCATCTTGATCAAATCTGCCGCCGTCCCTTGCAGCGGCGAATTCAACGCCGTCCGCTCGGCAAAATTCCGCAGCTGCATTTGCGGCGAATTGATCTCCGGGATTGGACGTATTCTTCCAAATAGCGTCTTCGCCACGCCGGTTTTTCGCGTCTCCACCAAGATCTTCTCGAGATACTCTTTCACGCCCTTATACCGCGTGAAATACGCATTGATGAATTGCGCCGCCTCGCGCTGCTCGATTCCCAGTTGTTGCGCCAATCCAAACGGCGACAGTCCATAAATAATTCCAAAATTGATGGCCTTCGCCGCGCGGCGATGTTCCCCCGTCTGCGCCATCGGTCCAACGCCGAAAACTTCTTGCGCCGTGCGCGCGTGAATGTCTTCCCCATTGCGAAACGCGTCGGTCAACACCGGATCTTTCGAAAAATGCGCCATGACCCGCAGCTCGATCTGCGAATAGTCCGCGGACAGCAATATCTTGCCCTTCTCCGCCACAAACGCCGCGCGAATCTGCCGCCCCAGCTCCGTGCGGATCGGAATATTCTGCAAATTTGGATCGCTTGAGCTCAGCCTTCCCGTCGCCGTTCCCGTTTGCGAAAAACTCGTATGTAGTCGCCCCGTCTCGGGATGAATCAGTTTCGGAAGCGCGTCCACGTACGTCGATTTCAGCTTCGCAATTTCCCGGTACTCGATGATTTTCGCCGGCAGTGGGTGCTGCCCGGAAAGCTCTTCCAGAATATCGGCCGCCGTCGACCGCGCTTTCGCCTTGCCACGCCGTGGCGAGGTCTGCAGGTTCAGTTTGTCGAAAAGAATCTCCGCCAGCTGCGTCGGCGAATTCACGTTGAATTCCGATCCCGCAAGCTCCCAAATCTCCTTCTCCAGGCGGCGCACTTCTTTCTCCATCGACTGCGACATCGTCTCCAGCTCTTTCGGATCGACGCGAATCCCAATCCGCTCGATGTCTGCAAGCACCGGCGCAAGCGGCAGATCGATTTTTTCGTAAACGCTTTCGAGTTGCTGCTCTTCCACCTGTTTCTGCAGCGCGGGCCCAAGCCGCTGCAAATAATCCGCGCGTTCCCCCGCGCCTCCTCCAAGCATTTCGTTGAACTGCCGCATCACCACGTCCGCAAAATTATGATTCGCCGTCGTCGGCCGCAACAAATACGAATACAGTTGCGTGGCGTGCTTGATTTTTTCAATGCGTCCCGCCAGCAGTTGAAAAAGTTTCGGATCGTGCACGATCTTTGTGCGTTTCGCGTCCGCAAGCAGTGGCCCAAGCGCTTTGAGCGCTTCGCCCTTTTCATCCGCCCATACAGACCGCCCTTCCCCGGCCTTCGACGAAACCTCTATCGACGCGATTCGCGTTCCAAATCCTTCGGACTCGCGTTCCCCCACTTCCAAGTTGAACCAGATCGCCACCGCTTGCTTCGCCGGAAGCTTTCCGAGATATTCGCGAAACTCCGCCACGCTCGCGAATGCAACGTAATCCTTCTTCACGCTCGATTGCGCGCTCGCTGGTGCAGCGACAGCCGCACCTTCCGATCCCAGTTCCCGCAGCAGCGAATTAAATCCTAGCTCGCGATAGAGCGCGGAGAGCATCGGCACATCCGGCTCCCGCCTCTCCAGCAAATGCAAATCCAGTTGCAGCGGCACATCCGTAGCGATCGTCGCCAACTGCTTCGACATCATCACTTGTTCGCGCTGCTGTTGCAGCGCTTCGCGGTAGCGCTTGTTCGAAACTTCATCCGCGTGATCCAGCGCCTTCTCGACACTCCCGTATTTCTTGATCAGCTCCGCCGCGCCTTTTTCCCCGATTCCTTTCGCGCCCGGAATATTGTCGATCGTGTCGCCCAGCAGCGACATGTAATCCACCACGCGCTCCGGCGGCACGCCCAAGATCTCTTCCACTTTCTTCTCGTCGACAATAATGTCGGCCTTCGCGCCTCCCGATCCCGTCCGCAGCGTCCGCACATTTTTCCCGACCAGCTGCATCATGTCCTTGTCGTTCGAAACCACCAGCACTTCCAGATTCTTTTTCGCAGCCTGCAGGGCCATGGCGCCAATCACGTCGTCCGCTTCATATCCCTGAACTTCCAGAATCGGCAACCGCATCGCTTCGCACAACCGCCGCACGAACGGCAGCTGCACCCGCATTTCATCCGGCATCGGCTGCCGCTGCGCCTTGTATTTTTCAAAAAGTTTGTCGCGAAACGTCGCGCCCGGAGGATCGAACACGATTCCGATGTAATCCGGCTGATAATCCTTGATGAGCCTGCGAAGAATATTGCCGAAGAGAAACGGCACGTTGGTCGGTGTGCCCCCCGGACCCGTCAACCGCTGCGGCATCGGCGCAAAAAAAGCGCGGTAGATGTGCGCCATCGCATCGACAAGAAACAGTTTTTTGGGGGCGGCAGGCATCGGGCGAGTATAGCAAAGGCTTGCGCTGCAAAAGGAAGCTTCCGTGAAAACCAGCCAGCCAAAAAAAGAGGGCGCAGTATCCGGCGCCCTCTTCCGCTCTTTGTCGTTCGAACTACTTCTTTGGTGTCGCCGACGCTTCCGTTTTCAATTCCGCATTCAGCGCGGTACCGCCGGCCTCCGCGCACACTAAGGAATGATGCCCAGTGGCTTGGCCACTTCCGCTAAAATGTCCGCCGCTCGCAGAAGTTGGTCCTTCTTGTGCGCCGCGCACACAATCGCCCGCAGCCGCGCTTTTCCTTCCGCCACGGTCGGATAACCGACTGCGGGCGCAAACACCCCCGCATCAAATACCTTTTTCGAGAATTCAAACGCCTTCGCCGCATCGCCTACATGAATCGGAATAATTGGCGTCTCGCTCACCTTAAACTGGAAGCCCCGCTTCTTCAGCTCGCGTTTGAATAACTTCGTATTCGCCCACAGCTTTTTCACCAGCTTCTCGCCTTCCGGTGAGTCCAGCAGCGTAAACGCCGCCTGGCACGCCGCCACCGTCGCCGGTGGATGCGAAGTCGAAAAAAGAAATGGCCGCGCGCGCAAATACAGAAAATCGATCAGGTCTCGCGAACCGCAAACGTACCCGCCCATCGCCCCGATCGCCTTGCTCAGCGTGCCTACCTGAATGTGCACGCGTCCGTGGCAATTCAGGTGATCCACCGTCCCGCGGCCGCCGCGCCCCAGCACTCCCGACGAGTGCGCATCATCCACCATCATGATGCAGTTGTACTTTTCCGCCAGGTCGCAAAGCTCCGGCAGTGGTGCGATGTCTCCATCCATCGAAAAAACGCCGTCCGTGATGATAAGTTTCTTCCCCGGAAACTCCGCGTTCTCTTGCAGGATCCGCTCGCAATCCCTCACGTCCTTGTGTTTGAAAACCTTGATTGTCGCTTTTGAATGCCGCGCGCCGTCGATGATCGACGCATGATTCAGCTCATCCGAAATGATCAAGTCTTCCTTGCCCAGCACCGCCGAGACCGTTCCCGCATTCGCCGTGAATCCCGACTGGAACACCACGCACGCTTCCACATTCTTGAACGCCGCAATCTGCTCTTCCAGCTCCATGTGGATCTTCATGGTGCCTGCAATCGTTCGAACGGCTCCCGCGCCCACGCCGTACCGCTTCACGGCGTCCAGCGCCGCTTTGCGCAAAGTTTTGTGCGTCGTCAACCCCAAGTAATTGTTAGATGCAAGATTGATTACTTCCTTGCCGTCAAAAATGCATACCGGCTTCTGCTCGCCCTCCAGCACCCGCAGCTTCGGCGCCACCCCTTTCGCCCGCAAATCATTCAGTTGCTCAGTGACATAATGCAAAGGACCCTGTTTCGACGTGATCGTTGCAGTGTCAGACATGCTCACACTCCTGAGGTGGACTCGGCTGGTGGAGGAACCATTTTGCGTCAGCTCGTAGCTGTGGGCAAATAGCTTTAAGGCTGCGCAAGAAGAAAATTCGGTTAGCGCGGCATCTCGTTCGGGTACAACAATACTTTTCCGGCGAGCCCGCCGCTCAACATCGCAAACGCATTCTCAAACTTCTCCAGCGGCGCCCGCTCCCCAAATAGCGGCTCTAAATTCAACCGCCCCGCCTTCAACAGCGCCGTCATCTGCACCCACGTCCCATACATCCGCCGCCCATAAATCCCTTGTACCGTCGCGCCCTTAAAAATCACGTCGTTCACCAAATCCAGCGGCACATTCTCCGTCGGAATCCCCAGCAACGACGCACGCCCACCGGATCTCAGCGCTTTAAATCCCTGCTGAATCGCCGCCGGATTCCCGCTCATTTCCAGCAGCGCGTCCACGCCCGTCCCATTCGTCTCCGCAAGAATTCTCGCCACCGCATTTTCCGCCGCCGGATTCAGCACCACATCCGCGCCCATCTTTTTCGCCATCGCGCGCCGCTGCTCGTTCGTCTCCGTCGCAAACACCGTCGAGCTCCCGCACGCCTTCGCCACCGCAATCGACATCAACCCGATCGGCCCGCAGCCCGTCACCAAAACCGTCTGCCCCGCAATCGGCCCCGCCAGCACCGTATGCACCGCGTTCCCCAGCGGATCGAGAATCGCTCCATAGTGCTCCGGAATCGCCGGATCGAGCTTCCAGATATTCGACGCCGGAATCTTTACAAATTCCGCAAACGCCCCGTCCTGATCGATCCCGATAATCCGCAAATTCTGGCAGATATGCGCTTCGCCCAGCCGGCACTGATGGCAATGCCCGCAATTCACATGCATCTCCGCGCTGACGAAATCTCCCGCCTTCACCGCCGTCACTTCTTCGCCAACGCGCTCCACCACGCCGCAAAATTCGTGCCCCAGCGTCACCGGCGGCTTGATCCGCCCCTGTGACCACCGGTCCCACCCGTAAATGTGCAAATCTGTCCCGCAAATCGACGCCGTCTTCACGCGCACCAGCACATCCGCCGCCCCAATCGACGGCACCGCCACCTGTGCAATCTCCAATCCCTTCGCCGCCCGCACCTTCCGCAGCGCCTTCATCATCGTCGCCATTCAGCCCGGCTCCCGCTCAGTACACAACCCATCAATGCTAGCACACGCCTCCGTGGTGAAATTTCTTCCAGCCCAATTTCTTCACACCGGTCCGCATTTCAGAGCGTTCGAACGTTCTTTACGATTGCCGTAGTCACCCCGTATTGTCATTTGCCTGATTTTCAGGCATTCTGAAAGTCGGGCATTTGGAGTTTTTCATGGAAGCGGCCAAAGTAGGCAAACGCGGCGCGATTGTCGTCCCTGCAAAACTTCGCAGGCGGTTCGGTATCGAAGAGGGCTCCTTCATTACCGCCGAAGCGCGTGAAGACGGCATTCTTATCCGCCCGGCTATGATCGTTCCTATGGAAAAATACAGCCCGGAACGCAAAGCCGAGTTCCTGTTGACTAACGCCACCAGCGCCGCCGACTACCAGCGCGCACGCCGTGAAGTTAAAAAACTTGGTCTCGACCCTGACGCCATTCCCCATCGCCGCCCGAAATAGCGACTGGTATGGACCGGCTTTTTCTTGACGCCAACGTCCTCTTCTCTGCCGCCTACAGTCCGCGAGCGGGTTTGCTGAAATTCTGGAAGCTTCGCGACGTCGTCCTTTGCTCTTCGCGCTACGCGGTGGAAGAAGCTCGCATAAATCTATCAACGAAATCGCAGAAGCGCCGCCTCGCCAAGCTCTCCCTGCGCCTAAATTACTTCGACGCTGCCGGCCTTAACCTTCCGCCGGGCGTTACATTGCCGGAAAAAGACGTTCCTATCTTGCTGGGCGCTGTCGCGGCCCAAGCCACACATCTCATTACTGGCGATCTTCGCCACTTCGGCCCTTTCTTTGGCAAGAAACTCTCTGACGTTCTTATACTCCCGCCCGCTGAATATCTCCGAAGCGCGCTCTAGTCCGAACGCCATCCCTGGCGAAATTCAGATTGCGTTACCAAGCTATCTTCTCAACAGCGCTGTCTCTCTTTTCGACTCTTCCTTATTTCATCTGTTCTACGACCCCAATTTTCTCCAGCACCTTCAAATATTCTAGGACCATATCTAGCGGCACCGGCCCATACTCCGCCGACGCCGCATCCCGAATCTCTTGCGCGTTTCGCTTTCCATCTGCGAAATTCAACACCTCATACGCATACTCTTCCCCGCCACCCCACAATCCCTCATAACTCAACAATTTTGACTCCGCGATTCCGGCCGCCTTCGCATGATCCGCAAAGTAGTCATAACCGAACACAGCCAGCGGCCCTTTCACGTTGGGATTTCTTCTGAAAACCAATTTCCCGCCGCCCTGCCCCAAACCTTTGCGCAATGCGCGGCAATCACCGTCTGTAAAGCTATATGTTTGCTCGTGCTTCGGTTCCTCGATCCCCAAAAACTTCGAGATCGATGCTCCGGAGACCTGCTCGTTTAACTGGAACTCCATCCAATCAACACAGCGATCCATCATCGGCAGATCATGGATGCGTCGACTCATCGTTGGGAGGCTAAAATCAATGTCCTCCGCAGCAATTTCTCTTGCTGCTTTGGCATCTTTTACTCCCATCCCCGCCAAAAAATACCCGCTCGCCGCCCCAATAAACCCCGCCCTCTTCAACTTCGTCGGATCGATATTCGCCGCCGTATCGAAATTCGTATGAATGTACCGGTCCGGCCAGTCATTCAAATAAATCGCCGGTATCCCGAACGACGAATCCTGATACACGTCGTGGTCGCTCCCCATCGTGTACGCCGAATACTCCGCCCGCAGCGGCTCTTTCCCGCCTTCCGGAGCCACCATCGGATACTCCGCCTTCAGCCCCGCCGCAAAGTTGTACGACTCCTCGTTCACCCACTCCGCAAATGCCCACGCCACGTCATGCACGAAACTCGGCAAACTCATCGGCCCGCGCGTCACATGAAACACCGCCTTCGTCTCCGGCCCGCCTCCCACCATGTCCATGTGAATCACCGCCTTGATGCGCTTGTAAAAAGGACGAAATGCAGTCGCAGGTTCGATGTGTTCAACGAATTTCTCACCATCACCGGAGACAGGTGGTGTCTTCTTCACGGGAATCAGTGGAGAGATGCTCTCGTAATCCGAGTTTAGCAACGCCATCGTCCCTTCCACTTCCGGCGGAAAAATAAACCGTATCGTCCGCGCCGGACGCGCCAGCTTTTTCTCATCAATCAATCTCTGCAGCGTCCGCGCCACCTCCAAAATTGTTACGCACCCGCTTGCATTGTCATTCGCTCCCGGCCGTTGATGATCCAGATGGCACGAAAACGCAATTTCTTCGTCTTTCAACTTCGGGTCCGCCCCCGGAATCACCGCCGTCACCACCTCATAATTCCCCGGATGCTGCCCGGCCTTCACCACCGCATGCAGCGTGATCTTTTCCCCGCGCGCCAATCGCTCGCGAAATCCCCGCGCCGTCTTCAGCGACACCATGAACGCAAACGTCTTATTCGCCGAAAACGTCTCCAGGTGCCCCCACCGAATCAAATTCTGGTCATCGCCCGACCACGCCGTCTTCTGGTTCTGCGCATAACTCACCATCCCCGCCGCCCCAAACTTTCCCACCGCCAAATCCTGCACCGCCACTGGCTGCGCCCCCACCAGAACAATCTTCCCCTTCACATCCTTCCCCGCGTAGTCGCTCTCCTTCGTCCCTTCGCCCACGTCCACCAACTCCGCCGTCACATCCGCGCTCTCGCTGTCCTCCGCCAACACCACCGGCTCCGCCTCATAACTCGCAATCTTTCTTTCATTCGGCTGCTCGCAGTCCTTATTGAAAATCAGTTTTCCATTTTCGATTTTTTCCTGGTCGCAAACTGGTGGGCCATCCGCAGGAGAAGATGGTGTCCCTGCGGAACCGGTGGAAGATGTTGTCATCCCGGGCGTAGCGAGGGATCTGCTTTTCTCTCCCCGCTCGTCACTAGTCACTCGCCACCCGCCACTTCCATCCACCTCCCACAACTCCCCCTTCTCCGCATCCCACGCCGGCCGCGACCTCTGCGTTCCATAAAAAATCTTCCCATCCGCGCGAAACTGCAGTATCGCCACATCGCTCAACCCATACGCCCGCAGCCGCTCCGCCACCAACTCCGCCGCCGCGTGAAATCCCTGCGACCCTCTCTGCCGATGAAACCTCGCAATCCCCTCCAAATTTCTCTTCGCCGTCTCCCCGCTCAACTCATTCGCCCGCGCCGCCACCTCGTTCTCCGGCAACAGCGGCGGCTTCTGCCCAAACGCGCTCCCTGCCCCAAGCAAAACCACCATCGCCAGCACGAATCCGGCTTTCATTTCACCCTCCGCCTTTGCCACCCACGAGCTCTTTCAACCTAATCCCCAGCGCAGCACAGCATAATTTCAAACACCGCTGCCCCACAACGCCCGCTTCTCCCCTCGTTGCACACTTTTGCTCCGCGCCCGCTCGCGTGTCACAAATCGTTCACAAAACTTTCATCGCAGCGTCTTACCAGCGGCAGTCTAGTACACCGGATGGGGTGTGCAGGCAGGAGCGTCTTTCGGGCGCGACGCAATCTGTATCTCCGGAAACCAACTCCGCCTGCCCGCGCCACGACTAAATCGGCCGCCCTGCGGCCACAACCAAGGGAGTCTCAATGATTCGATTCGTCAGGAATGCCCGAGCGCTCTTATTTTTGCCGCTCGCGCTCATGTCGTTCGCACCAAAGCCCGCTCTCGCTGACGGCGACGTGCACAAAGTCAAGCACGTCATCGTCATCATGCAAGAGAACCACTCGTTCGACAATTATTTCGGCGCGCTCGCCTATGCACCCGGCAGTCCTTACCATCACGATTTCGGCGGATGCCGCAAAGACGACCACGACTGCGTCGACGGTCTCACTTGCAAAACCGACAAGTCCGGCAACATCACCTGCTTCAACTCCAACCTCGATGACAACGGCAGCACCGTCTTCTCTTTCCACGACAACCGCCGCTGCGCCGGCCCCGACCTCGATCATTCCTGGTTCCAGACCCATCAGGAAGTCAACTTTCTCCATCCCATGAACACCTTTCGCGATCCCCGCAGCGACGGCTTCGTCCGCGTGAACGACATCACCGAGCAGCACGACAACGGTGTCGAAAACCCCACCGACGACCAGACCATGGGCTTCTATACCCAGGACGACATTCCCTTCTACTACGATCTGGCCCAAAAGTTTGCCGTTAACGATCGCTACTTCGCCGCCGTGCTCGGCCCCACCTTTCCCAATCGCTCCTTCTTATTGGCCGCCACCTCTTTCGGCCATCTCACCACCAGCGACACCTTTCCTCCTCCAGGCGGTTACAAGCCCGTCACCGGAACCATCTTCGATCTCCTCGACAAAAACAGCATCACCTGGGCCGACTATTTCCAGGACGCTCCGCAAGGTGGCAGCTTCCGCCAGTTCGGCGGACCCACCACCGACCCGCATTTTCTCCCGCTACCCGTTTTCCTCGCGCAAGCTTCCGGCGCAACGGGCGCGTCTCCGCTACCTCAAGTCCTTTTTATCGACCCGAACTTCGGCCTGGGTGGCATCAAATTCGAAAATGACGAGCATCCTCCCACCGACATCCAGCGCGGCGAGGCCTACGTCTCTAAGGTCCTCAACGCCATTCGCAACGGTCCGTACTGGCAGGATTCCGTTATCTTCGTCACCTATGACGAGCACGGCGGCTACTACGATCACGTAGCCTCGCCACGCGCCGCTCAAGGTCATCAGCGCACGCCCGACGGCATTTCGCCGGGCCAGTGTGCCGATCTTTCCAACGTCCCCGCCAGCCTCCAACCCGGCGCCGGCGCCGAGTGCGCGCAAAATCCCTTGAGCAAAACGGACACCACCATCAACGACGCCAACGAACTCTGCCCAGAACTGGCCGCCAATCCCACCGGTCCGTACCCGGAAAATTGCCCTTCCTTTGACCAGCTCGGTTTGCGCGTACCCTTCCTGGCCATTTCGTCTTTTTCCAAGCAGCACTACGTCTCCCACACCATCGGCAGCCACGCTTCCATCCTCGCCTTTATCGAGTCTCGCTTCATGAGCCTCGACAACGACCCCGACAATGACGGCGATCACGATGGCGACGATCGCGGCGACGCCAAACCTCACCAGCACCTGACCAAGCGCGACCAGCACGCCAACGCTCTCGAAGACATGTTCGACTTCGACCGCTCCCCATCATTCAACACCACGATCGGCCAGGCCCTGCCGCCCGCCGTGGACTGCACCCCCAACTAACCGTCTCTTGCCGTAAAGGCAATGTTGTTGCGGTAGAAAAAGCAGTTACCCTGCAAAAGCAAGAGCGCGGCTGACGCCTCAAAGTGTCAGCCGCGCTCTTTTCTCCCGTCATCTTTCTTTGTTTGAAGCAACCTTCCGGATAGAACGCACCCGCCGCAACGCTCTACATTGGCCACGTTGGAAAACGCGAACCACGACCAACACCAAGGAGACACAAACGTGCGCTTTCTGATCATCTGGTTGCTGACAAATCTGATTTTGCTAGCGGCCCCAGCCGCCGAAAAACCCAAATCACCTCAAGCCTGGAACGCCACAAACATCGAGTGGCAAAAAATCGATCCCGACGGCACAAAATGGGCCGTGCTCGAGGGAAATAGCGACGCCCCCGGCGAAGCCTTCACCTACGCCGCCTTCGTCCCCGCCGGCTTCCACGAGCATCATTGGCACGCCTCCGACGCCCGAGTCGCCGTCGTCCAGGGCACCCTCAAAGTCAGCTTCAGCGAAACACTCGACCTCGAGCATCTCCAGTCCTATCCCGTTGGCAGCTTCCTCTTCGTCCCCGCCAACGTAAAACACACCATGGCCGCCGACGTCGACACCGTCATCATCGGCACCGCCCTCGGCCCCTGGCACACCCACCACCACGACGACCAACACCGCCACTAATACTTATCCCTTTCTGCAATCGTCGTCAGCAAAAGCAAACTCCCGCGCGTTTCTCCAGCGCGGGAGCTTCCAACGGTACCCATTCTCATCCCTTATCGCGGGCTTTTTGGCGCGTCTACGTCCTTATCGCCCTTCCCTTTGGAAAACACCGGATTGTCAATCGTCCCGCCAATCCGAAATGGAAATTGCAACTTGCCTTTCACTAACGATGCTCCAGACATGCGCGCGACGGTGTTCGTAAAGAAGCTCTCCTTCGTGGTTATCTCCGCCAACCCGCGATAATCCAATTCATCCGACCCCGAGACACTCATACTCCCAGACCCATCCACGTCCACTCCATACCCATCAATATCAATCACCCGGCTCGAAATCCGCTGGTTGGCCAGCTCCAGATCGGTCGTTATCAAGTTAAATGACGAAGGATCTTCTTTGGCCGGGCCCAGGTCGTTGAAGTGCGCCAGCTTCATCAAATTCGCGTTGAGTTTCAGACTCGGCACCTTCCCATTTCGTATCGTCACGTGCCCCGCTCCGTGGATTCCCGCCAGCGGCCGGTCGCTGTGCGCGATCTCTCCCGCTATCTTTACGTTCCCCTCCATCTTCCCGCTCATCTGTCCTCCGCCGTTCGGAACCGCCGCCAGCAGTTGCGCTATATTGATTCCGCTTAATCGCACGTCGGTCTTAAAGCTGGCATTCTTGCCCGACAGGTCAAACCCCAGCTCACCCGTGGCCCGCCCTCCATAGAATTCCGCTTTCACTTCCGTGAAAAACGCGTGCCGCGCTTCCAATCGTAATTTGGATTCCAGATTCTTTACCTGCACCGACCCGAACTGCAGCAGCCCTGCCTTTAGTCCGCCCTGGCCATCCATCGTCGAGGAAGCCGGATTGATAATTCCAACCAGGTTCACCTGCTCCAGGCTGCCCGTGATCTCATGGGCTTCGAAAAAAACCGGGCCCGCCGCGTCCGATGGCAGCAAATTCGACGCGATCACCTGCCCACGCGTAATCTCCACCGTCGTAATCACTACCAGGGGAAATGTATTCTCCGAAACTTTCGCTTGCGGATTCTCAAAGTTCCACGGTCCATCCGGGTCCGAGGTCAGATTCAAAACCGGATCCTCGAGCTTCAGCGACTTTATGGCCACCTGCCGGTGCAGCAGCGCTCCCACGCTCAGCTCCGCGTCGATTCGTTTCACCTTCACGATATATCCCGCAGGAAATATCGGCGGATTCTTCACCCCAAAATCGTCAATGTGCAGCGTTAGTGGAAAAACCGTCAGCCCCAGCCGTCCGATCTCCACCTGCTTCCCCGTTTTCTCCTGCAGGTAAGCGATCACCCTCGGCCGGTAGCGGTTCACATTCACGAGCGCGGGCACCACCAAAACAAGCGCGATCAAAACTACCGCCGCGATTCCCACTGCGATTAGTACGGTCTTGCGTCGATTGGCCATAGTGAGCTTTCGAAAAACAACTACGAAGACAACTCTGAACACAACAAGGATGGGTGCTACGTCAGGCCGTCCCCAGACAGCGCGAGTCGTTTCCCCGGCGTACCGCCCCGCCTCAGCTGACAACCCCTCTCCCTCATGCCTCCCGAACCGGATCGGGTTATAAACCCATTTTAGAAACCGCCCGCGCTCTTATCTGTTCACTTGCGTACAGCCCCTTCAACCACGCCGCGCCATCCCGGCATTTTGTCCTGCCGTTGTAGAAGCGGCCTTCCGTTTACCCCGATTCCTCTCGGGGAGGCCGGGCCCCTCTTTCCATTTCTCTTCTGTTCCCTATAGCCCTCCGCGCCCCATCTCGGCGTGCTGCCATTTGTAAAGCGCATCTCCCACTGTAAGATGACCTTAATGCTCCTCGAAATCCTCGCGACCCTTGCCTGCGGAATCTTCGCCGGAGCTGCGATTTACATCAATCTCGTCGAACAGCCCGCAAGGCTTTCCTGTGGCATCGCCCTGGCGATCACCCAGTGGAGACCCAGCTATAAACGCGGCACCATTATGCAAGCATCCTTGGCTTTAATTGGTTCCGGGCTCGCGTTTCTTTCCTGGTGGATAAATAAAGATTCGGCGTGGCTGATCGGTGGCTTGTTCCTGTTTTCCGTCGTCCCTTTCACCCTAATCGTCATCTTCCCAACCAACAAAAAACTGGAAAGCGCCGACTTGGACGTGGCGTCTCCCCATGCAGAACATCTCCTGCGCCTCTGGAACAAACTCCACGCCGTTCGCTCCGCACTCAGCTTGCTCGCTTTCGTGATTTTCCTCCTTGCCCTAAAACACAACCGCTAGCGGCAATATCTGCCTACAGTAATCGCCGTCTTCAACGAGTTTTTGTAGGGGCTGGCCTGCCTGCCCCGCCTGCTCCGACCTTGTCGGAGACCCGGTCGGGGCCCCGCCCTCCGCGTCCGCGCCAAATCCACGCTGGTCGCGAACACGATTTTTGGCGGTTCATGGAGTCGTAGTCCTATCGTTTGAAACCGCTGCTATTCCGGCTGGGCCTTAGCAAGGCTCGTTCGCTGTGTGTATGGCCGTTTATAACTCTCCGCAGAACTTTGGTTCCGCTAGCCTTTAGCTCGTGCTCCCAAACCCTTATGACCTTCCAGCCCTTCGCCCGAAGCATCCGCTGAACCTTTTTGTCTCTTTTCCTGTTTTTTTGGATCTTGTTCTTCCAAAACGTCCGATTGGTTGTGGGAATAGAACGACAACGCAGACAACCATGCCAGAAACAGCCATCCAGAAAAATCGCGAGTCGCGCTCGTTCGAAAACAATGTCAGGTCGACCCATGAGACCAGAGCTATGCCCCAGTCTCCATCCCTTGATGCCAGAACGCATCAGCAGTGAACGGAACCTCCATTCAGTTGATTTTGTTCCGCGGTATTTGTTACGACTCATGACACGGAAGCGCGTCGCTCGATTAAAACGATCCAAGAGTTTGTGCCGTCCAGATCCGAGATGCGACTTCTCTTCCTGCGAACAGTGACATGAGGAGTTATCTCACGGTTTCGACAGCGTTTCGCGCAACGCTAGCGCATGTCGTCTGATGAACTCAGGTGGCAGCGCATTCCCAATGAGTTCGGCGACTGGGTAACGCCCTTCGTCCAGGGGGAACCGATAGCTTTTGGGGAATGTTTGGAGCAGCGCCGCCTCGCGAAGTGTGATCGCCCGATCAGCTTTGGGATGCAGGAATCGGCCTTTCGACGGATTGATGCAGCCACAAGTAATTGTCGGAGCTGGCCTGTCCCATGACATTCGACCATACACATCTTTAAATCCGTCCGAACGCCTGTGGCAAGGTAATTGATTCCGGATGCCCAACGCCTCACGGCTGCCGCCGTCCGTCGGAATCTTCCTGATACGGGCCTCAATCTTTGCACTCCGTCGGGGTGAATAATTGTGAAGCGGATCGTTGCTTCGCTCGGGAGGCGTCAGTCTTCCAATGGCGTGACGCACCGTTTGACGAGCACTTGCTGTCGCCGCAAATTCAGGCTCACCCAGCTTCGATGCCAATAGAACCAGCCTTCGCCGCCTTTGGGGAACTTTGAAGTCGGCTGTGTTGAGAACAGCCCACTTTACTCTATATCCCAATAACCCTAATTTCTTGAGGAATGTAACGTAGCGTTTGTCCTTCGCCAGACCGGGAACGTTTTCGAACATTACGGAAAGCGGCTTCATTGAGCGAACGATCCGTAGGACGTCAAAGATCAGATTGTTGCGCTGGTCACGATTTCGTCGAATGCCATTCTTGGTTCGCATCGTCGAGAACCCCTGACACGGGGGACACGCGGCCAAGAGACTGAGTTCCCCGGGGCGAATATTGAGGCATCTCATAATTTCAGCGCCCGACAGGCGCCGGATATCCATCTCCCAGAGCTTTACCCGCTTATGGTTGAGTCTGTATGCGCGGCAAGCGAGAGCATCGAGATCGAGTGCTCCCGTGACATCGAATCCTGCCTGGAGCAGGCCCAGAGAAAGGCCTCCCGCACCACAAAAGAGGTCGATCGCGCGAGGTTTACTTGGCATCGCCATCACATAGTAGCTAGTTTTGATCTATTCGACTAGCCTCGTCGCAATTTACACCGCGAATGCGAAAGCGTAACTTCCGTCCGGAAACCTTATCTGTGGCCACCATGCCGGGTTTTGGCTTCCCTTCGCCTTTGTTTTAAGCAGAAAGAGTGTGATTTTGTCACTTGGAACCTGGCCCGCCTCACCGCCAGTCAAAATCCCTTGAGTCTCTCCGCGATTTTCTTCCAGGCCACGATCACGATCCACATAGACAAAGCCTGTTTTCAGCTTCTGCGATTTTGCAAAATGACGGATTGATTCTCCAACGGCAATCGGATCCCACACACGCTCTGATTCTTTCTGGTCTGGGACGGTATTGGCCACAAGGTCGATGATGCCTTCGATAGGCATCTCAAGATATCTTTTGTCCGCTATGGCGGCCACCTTCTTGTCGATGTTGGCAGTAGATAACTTGCTGGAATCATCGCGCATGATCTGCGCGGGGTTGTAGATACTTCCAGCGGAGTAGACCCCAATTGAACCCGGAGCCAAAACGTTTCTACGAGTAGCGCTAACTCCGCTTTCGACATAGATTCCTCGAAATTCTTCGCCGGGCTTGCGGGCAATCAAATCCCGCAATCCGCGCTCCATTTTGTTGATGGCCTTGAAGACGACGTGGAGTTCTGGCGGGAGGAACAGCCTCAATAGCCCGATGTCTTTCCTTCGATACCCATACATGCGAGCATGCTGGAGGACTGTATCAGCCTGCGGCTTCTTTGGATTGCGCCCGTAATAGCTGACCAATAAATTCTTTATTGTGACGCCCCGGCCTAGTTTGTTCCCTCCCACGAAGAGGTTATAAGGCGATTTGACGGCGACGTCTTCGTCAGTCTGGCCGTTGACCATCTTTACCGTTATCCCTGGTGAGAAAAATTCAATTTCCGCCACCAGATCATTGAACTTCTTTTCTCCCAATCGTCTGTCGGTCGCCGCCAAATCATCATAAGCAACTCTAAGTCTACCTATCGTTACCTGATCCTTCGCTTTCAGCTTTACCGCCATGTCGCTCTTATACTTCCGCAGAAGATCGACGATGTGCTTATGGTCATCCGTGCGAGTGCTAACGTGGCAGAGAAACGCACAATTTTCGTCCGGGTCTTTCGATCTCTTGAACGTAGCTCCTATCATGAACATATCCAAAGCTTTGAGAAGGGACTTGGGAATCTCCAGTGTTGGGTCGGGCTGTGCACCGGGAGCAAGTGTGGTGATGTCATTCAGATCAAACTCCCGCACGAGCGTCGATCCGTCCCCGAAAAAATCCTCTCCTCCAACATAGTCTGCGCCCGGATGGCTCAAGACAGTGAACTTCGGCCTAAAGTTATGCCCAGGGGTCTGAAGAAATAGAGCTTGAGGCGTGGCCGTTACCTGAAGGTATGTGTTTCTTTCAAAAAAACCTCGTAAGGCCGCAATCCTGTCGTTGATCGCACTTCGGGTACCGTCAGCTCGACCTTCCTTGGTGTTGAGACTGGCCTGGTCTGCTTCGTCATCTATGATTAGACACGTAAGCCCTCGAACTTGCCCTTTCTGGAAATTTTCAATCAGAGTTCTAAGAAGTCCGGAATTCTTAGTAGTAACGATCGCTGATGTTCCACTTTTGATCCGCTGCAGAAAGGCGTCCGCATCCTTAAACTCCTTTTTTCCTATGATGTCAATTCCCGGGAAAGCCTCTCTCGCTCGCCCAAGAGTCTGCTCATATAGTGGGTCGTTATCAGAAGTCAGAACAATGAGCGTTCGGTACCCCTCGTCGGCACCCATCGCGCCGGTGACAGTCAGGACACCGGTTTTTCCACTTTGAACTAGTCCATAGATAAGACCATTCGTCTCGGCCTTTCCGCCGCTTAACGGGTTGACCCATTTACCGACGACTTCTTTCGCAGTTTTGCTTATGTCTTGGACTTCTTGGCTATTGCCAATCTGCTTCTGAAGCAGCGCGAGAATTTGATCGCTGTGTTTCATGATCACCTCATGGCTCAAGAATTCTTCGCCAATTCGACGGAGCGACCTTACGATCTAGAGTGCCGTCTGGCCCGCTCACTTCGTAGTGCTCGCCGTGACGGCGGTAACAAGCCACATGAGTGGCACACCCTCGAATTGGCGCGATGCTTAAGTAGTCGTCGTGGCTAAAGGCAGCCACACCGTCCGCCCCACAAACGAGACCGATCACAATCGCCGACTTGGAGCTCGCAATCTCTAAGAGAGCTTGCTCATCCGAGGTAAACGTAAATCCCCAAGGACTCCGACCTCTGGTGCTGTATTTTAGGAGGACCAAGAGACGATTGTTCAATGTAAAGAATGGCGGGTTGTATTGGAGGCCTGTGATTCTGCCGGACCGGGCCAATAGGTGAAGCGCCGCACCTTCATAAAATTCTTGCTTCTTTATTCCCATTCTCGCGTTCCCGGTCTGCAGTCCCATTACTGGCGAACACCCGGGGCGCACAAGTATCGCTGGCGGGCTCGTCGTCGCAAAATACATACTCGTTTTGTGAAGTCTAACACAAATAGCGTCGAACTGGAGCCATGTCACCGAATGGTAAAGGCCAGTTTCATCTTTTACGCTATCAGTTAAAGCGCAGGCGGAGTGGGCACCAGAGAGACAGCCGCCAATCGGCAACTAAAGTATTTTCCCTTGCGCGAGCCCTTGATTTCCCACGACTTCCCCATCCATTCGAATAACTACTCCGTTACTCATTGACGTGGCGTTATAGTTGTGCTATCATGGGTCGTGTTACTCAGCCCTCATCCTCAAAGCTCTACTCTGTGTGGAGCCGCCACGCGATCCACTACAACCCTGTTTGCCCCTCGCCCCGCCAAAACCCAACTCGCTCTTTCCCCTGCCGCCTTTCCCTTGCTCCCCGCTCGGACCCCTCTCGTTCGCCCGAACTCGTCCCAGCTAAACCTTTTAGATGCAACACTTACGCACCACCTCACAAGTGTTGCATCTAAAGAACTTACGGAAAACCTAACTCCTTTATCTGCAACACTTACAAAAAACACGGGGGTGGGCCTCCGACCGCACTGGCTATGGATCGCCGAACACGGAGCACGGAACTTGAATCACATCCCCCTTCTTTTCATGCCTTTCCACACTCTTTTGCGCTTTTTTGCACTCCCCAAATTCTCAACCTCTTTCCTTTCAAGCAATTCCACACTCTTTGCCAAAAACACCCGGGGTGGGGGTACCCCCTCCCATGCGCCTTCGCGAACAGCCGTCCTCTTCTGCTATCATCCCGCCTCGCATTCGGGGAGGCAGAATGAGCTTTAGTGCCCGGCTCGAGGAAGTCCGCACCGGCTTCGAGCGGCCCTTTTGGGTCGCCAACATCAGCGAACTCTTCGAGCGCCTCTCCTATTACGCGGCCTTCGCCTCCCTCGCGCGTTACCTCCACGAAACGCTCGACTTTCCCACCGAGCGCGCCGCCGATCTCACCGGTCTCTTCGGCGGCCTCGTCTGGCTCATGGCCATCTTCGGCGGCGCCATCGCCGACCGTCTCGGTTTTCGCCGCGCGCTTTCTCTCGCCTATCTCATTCTCGCGGGCTCCTATTTTCTTCTCGGGTCGCTCGGTGCCCCGTGGCTCGCGCCCGTTCGCAACGCCGTTCCTCTCGTCGGGCTCGTCACCGTCGTCCTTATGCTTCCCGCCATCGGCATCGCCCTCGTAAAGCCTTGCGTCGTTGGAACTACCGCTCGCGCCTCCCACGAAAACGTCCGCTCCATCGGCTACTCCATCTACTACACGCTCGTGAACATCGGCGGCGCGCTCGGCCCCTTCGTGGCCTCCTGGGTCCACCAGCACATGAGCGTCGAAAATGTTTTCCGCGTCTCCGCCCTCAGCGTTTTCCTGATGTTTTTTGTCGTCCTATTCTTCTTTCGTGAACCAACTAGATCCGGCGATGCTCCGACAGCCAGCCTCTTCCAGGTAGTGCGCAATTTCTGCGTTGTGCTGGGTAACTATAAGTTGGTTCTGTCCACGGTCTTTTTTGCTTTTATCCTTCGCGTGGGGGAGTTCTTTTCCCACTCCTTCAGTGTCCGCTGGTGGCTTTGGGCCGTGCTTTTGCTTGTTGTATTTATCGGTGGCAGCCCCTTCTTGCGGTTCTTGTTGCTTTTTACGGGCTACTGGATTGTCTACTGGCAGGAATTCATCACCCTTCCCATCTACGTCCACGACTACATCGATCCCAAGGCCGACACCGAACGCATGCTAGCCACCGGCCCGCTCCTCGTCATCGCCCTGACCGTCGTCGTCAGCGTCCTGACGCAGAAAATCGCCGCTTTCCGCGCGGTGATTCTCGGCACGCTCATTTCCATGGTGGCGTTCGCAATTCTCGCGCTGCACTCCAGCGTCGCCGCCGCCTACGCCACGCTCGTCGTAATCGCCCTCGGCGAACTCACCCAGCAGCCCCGCTACTACGACTACATTTCGCGCCTCGCGCCCGCCGGGCAGCAGGGCACGTACATGGGCTTCGCTTTTTTACCATTGGGAATTGGTTCCTTCGTCGCGGGAAGTATCGGCGGCAAACTCCTGCACCACTTCGGCGAAGTCCAGCACCAGCCGCAGCGCTTCTGGTGGGCCATCACCGCCATCGGGCTTGTCACCACGCTCCTGCTCTGGATCTACGACCGCGTCGTCAAACCCTCGGCGCAGGAGCCGGCCTCATGACGGCATTCACTTTTTTCAAATCAAAATGCGTGGGGATTTTTTCTCGCCACTCGCCACTCATCACTCGCCACTGCTTCAATTCACCATGCGGCGCAGCGAAGCCAGCGCTTGCCGCGCCAGCGAATACCGCGGCTCGATCTCCAGCGCTTCCTGGAAGCAGCGCATCGCGCGGCCGTACATCTCTTTTCCCAGATACGCGCGGCCCAGATTGTAGTGCGGAAAATGGCGCGGCTCGTAGCGGCGCGCTTCCACCGCGCGTTCCAGCCAGGGAATCGCATCATCAAACCGGTTCAGCTCGATC
>Ga0210393_10000948_pt1 | contig 24936 bp, 21 predicted proteins | sample IncBWC27OmetaG_FD_160068 | JGI IMG/M metagenome (GOLD analysis project Ga0210393, IMG submission 160068) | Forest soil microbial communities from Barre Woods Harvard Forest LTER site, Petersham, Massachusetts, United States - Inc-BW-C-27-O ... | reverse complement strand
CGAGGACTTCCTGGCCGGTGCTCTGGAGATCGACGGTGATGTGGCGAAGGGAGGGGTCGCCTTCCTGAACGGTCTTGGTGATTTGCGCGTCGAAGGAGCCGACGCGATTGCGAAGTTCGTCTACCAGCTGGGCGCGGGTCTTGAAGCGTTCGCTTTTGAGGAGATTGTCGAGGTCGCGCTCGTACGTCATTAATACGGCGTCGATGCGGTCGGCGGGAGCCTGGCCGGGCTGGCCGATTACGGTGACGGCGGCTTCAAAGCGCTCGTTGTAGCGGCCGAGCGCGGCGAGCGTTTCCTGCGTCATGGGTTCGTCGGAAGGCTGGAGATCGCTGATGGCGCTCATAATCTGTTCGATTTTTTGGATGGAGTCGCGGTTGGCTTGAAGCGAGGCGGGATCGTAGAGGAGGAGGTAGTTGCGCTCGGCGTGGCGGGCTTCGAGCATGGTGATGGAGGCTTGCTGGGCGAGAGTGGCGGCGGGAGCGTCGAAGCTGACGATGCGATCAACGATCCAGCCGATTTCGAGCAAGTAGTAGATCGCGAGGAAGATGACTGGCACGAGAATCAGGCGGACGATGGCGAGGCTGTAACCTACGCGCTTTCGCAACGATGCGCCGGGAGCGAGCACCTGAAAACGTTTGCGGATGCCGGCGCGGGACCGTCGGATGCCAAATTTCATAGCCCAGCCCTCCCGCTGGTGATGGGTAGGAACATATACGGGAAGTGTACCTGAACTGATGGGCAGGAGAGGGGTTGGGAGGCTTCGGCGTTACGAGGGGTGCGGGGGAGATATCAGTCGAAAAACGGGACCGGGCGCGAATGGATCGCGCCCGGTCGTTTGATCGTCTTGGTCCTGTGGCAAAACGCGGAACAAGGGCACGGCGGTGCCGTGCCCCTACGACTATTAGTTGATGTCGTGTTTTTGCTCGGCTTGAGCGATCAGGCCCTTGACTTGGGCTTTGACGGGATCAGGGCACGACTGAAGCGTGAGGTTCAGCTCTTTGATGGTGGTGGCGAAATCACCCTTGGCGCTCGCGATGCGAGCGAGTTCGCCGTGGGTGTACCACTCGTTCGGGCGATTCTTGATGTTGATCTGAAAGGCGGCGAAGCCTTCGTCCTGTTTCTTTTGGGCTTGCAGGCCGCGGCCGTATACGTGGATCTGAAGTCCGGACGCCATTTGGAGCGCCTTCGCTTTCGTGGCGGCGGCTTCGTCTTTTTTGCCTTGCGCCTCAAGGATTCGGGATTTGGTCAGGAGATTGTCAAAGCGCTCTTCCGCCAAGATCGAACGGTCTTCCCACTGAATCGCCTGGTCGAGATTTTCGCCGGTGTCGAGGACCCAGAGAGCGGCCTCGTCATAACCAGCCCAGGTAAATCCACCGACGCTGCGGAGCTGATTTTTAATGCTCGTCAGAACGATGGCGTTCACGTCGGCGGAGACGTGGAACGGGACCGCGACTTTTGCCCATCGCATCGTCACGGCGGTCGAGTCGGGTTTCAGATCATCGAAGGTGTACGCGAGGGCTTCCTCGAAGTCGCCGGTTTGCGGCTTCACGGTCACGCGGAGCGCGTCCTCTTTTTCGTCATAGGTGAAGCTGCCCCACGATGTGGAGTTTTTCGAGAAAATAATCGTCCATTGATCGGCGGCGGGGATCATGTGGAGACCGTAGGTGCCGGCGGCGAGCGGCTTGCCTTCGACGCTTACGTCGTCGGTGAACGTGATTACGGTGTTTTCGTTCGCTCCCGCGCGCCAGACTTGACCGTACGGAATCGTCTTGCCGAAGAGTTCCCGGCCGCCGGCGAGCGGACGGCAGTAGTTCACCGTGATGTCGGTTAGGCCGATGCGCTGGGTGACGATGGCGCGCTGGCTGATTGTCGGGAGCTTGAGCTCCGTGGCCTGCGATCCGTTTTTGAATTGTGCACTGGCGGGTACGGCGATGACTGTAGACGCAACGAGAAGACACAACGCGAGACGATTGACAGCTTGCATGTACACCCCTCTATGGATGCTTCGCGGAGCTGACGGCTGCGAAATCGACGATGCTCCGCGGGAATTGATGCTGGGTGAGTAGACGGGCGGATTTCGGCGGCGTGAGCAGACCTGGAGACGCTGGTTCGGACCTCAGGGCACCTTGACTATCTGACTCAGCGGCGGCAAATTCGAGGTAGGGACATTACAAACTGGGCTACATTGAGACAATACGATGCTAGAAACCGTGTACGACGGCGTACGAAACCCGGCGCAGTGGCCTTGAATCAAACATTACAGATGATAAACAGGATGCGAGTGAATCTGGGACTCAAGAGCGATTGGAGGTAATGAAAAGGATGAAGTTCACGTATGGAGTTTCAGGATTAGGGCGAGTTCTTTCCCTGGTGATGTTGTGCCTGACGTTAGCGGCCAGCTATTGCAGCGGGCAGGCTCAGCCAAACACGCTGCCGCCGACGAGCGGGAGCAAAGTGCTCGGCGAAGTGAAGCTCGATGGAGTTTCGAAGGTCGAAAAGGAATCGGGCGTTTGGGTTGACGGAAATTACGTCGGCTATCTGAAAGAGCTCAAGGGCGATAAGAAATTGCTGTTGCTGCCGGGCGAACACGAGATCGCCGTGAGGCAGTCGGGCTATGACGATTTTGTTCAGAAGGTGGTCGTCGAGCCGGGACAGGTACACACGGTTGTGGTGCGGCTGACGCTTAGCCCGCGGGCAATCACGCCTGACGTTACGGCGACGTTGAAGTTGGACGTGCAGCCTGGGCGCGCGGCAGTATTCCTCGACGGGAAGTTTGTCGGGCACGCCAGCGAGTTTGGTGGCGTCGGGCACTCGATGCTGATCAGCCCGGGCAAGCACAGGATCAAAGTGGAGTTGCCGGGTTACCGGACGTTCGAGACCGAAGTGAACTTGCTCGTGAATCAAAAGTCGGAAGTGAAGACCGAATTGGTGAAGGGAAGCATTGAACAGGCAGGACCGGAAATTAAGCAACCTCAGTGAGTGGCCGCGTCTAACTCTGTTTTGAAGCGCCCCGGTTCCTGATCGAGCCGGGGCGTTTTGTTTGTACGACTCTTGAAATAAACACGCGGATCAGGCCGACTTGAACTTTATGGCGCGACACTTTACCGTCTAGCAGGAACCAGGTCGATGCATACGTCCAAGCAAACTGTCGCACTTCGAGGCGTCGCCGTGTTTGAGGCGACCAAGGGAATCATCGTCCTGTTGCTGGGCCTGGGACTGCTGAGACTTGTTCACAAGAATCTCGATGAGTTCGCGGAACAGCTCATCCGATTTCTGCATGCGAGCCCCGGCGGGCGGCTTTCGAATCTTTTCGTACACGCCGCCGACAAAACCACCGACAAAGGGCTTTGGGCGCTGGCGGCCGCGGCGATGATTTATTCGCTGGTTCGATTCGCGGAGGCGTACGGCCTGTGGCATGCGCGCGAATGGGCCGAATGGTTCGCGCTGTTGTCGGGAGCGATGTACCTGCCGTGGGAGGCGTATTCGCTGATGCGCCATCCGCATCCGATCAAATGGGTTGTGCTGCTGGCGAACTTGGCGATCGTAATTTACATGGTGGTGCTGCGGGCTCAGGCGGGATCGCAGAAGGCCGCCGCTCGCGGCTCGTCGGGCTAGTTCAAACTTACTTCAGCAAGTCGTTGGCGTAGCGAACCGGGACCGCCAGGTTCGAACCGCCAAATCCCTTCAGAATCGCGAAGTTCACTCCGATCACTTTCCCGCTGCGGTTGAAGAGCGGGCCGCCCGAACCACCTGAGGTCGTCGCTGCGTCGTAGACGATCTTGTCCTGCAAAATGTCGCCGATGTGCCCCTGGGTTGTCGTCGGGCGAATGAGTTGCTCCGATGCGAGCTGCGAAACGATGCGCGTCACGCTCTTGGTGTCGGTGATTTTCTGTGCCACGTCGCTTCCGGCGCGCGCCAAAATTCCTTCGATGCCCGTAGGGTAGCCGATGAGCACGACCGGGTCGCCGCTGACAGTGGCTTCGTGACGGTCATCAAGTTCGAGCAGCGAAGCTTTCGGCGGCGGCGGGGTCTCCAGCTGTAACACCGCGACGTCGGCCTGGGACGAAATCTTAACGAGCTTCGTAGAGATGCCGTCCGCGCTGCCCGGGAAGTAGGCGCGATAGGAAATCACGTAGGGTGATGCGCCTCGATCGATCAAATCTTTCAACTCGTCGTTGTTCCACCAGGGTTCAACGACATGGTGATTGGTGACGAGGCGCCCATCTTTGCGGACGAGAAATCCGGTGCCGAAGACGTCGATTTGAAGATGCGGACCGGGGCCGCCGGAATCGAGCTGAACCATGCCCGCGTCATCGACGATCGGCTTGCCGAGGCCGTCGACGGCGATCTGAATCGGTTTACCGGATTGGCGGTCGAGGAATTCGACGACGACGTGCAGCAGGCAAACGCTCGGCGAATAGGTGTGGACGACCGTTTCGGCGACTTTGCCTTCTGTTTCGAGAGTCTTCAGGCGCGTTTGCGTGTCCGCAAGTTGTTGCTTCAATGAAGCGGAATCTGAGCCCTCGCCCCCGGCCGCAGCGATTTTCTTTTTGATATCGGCGGATTGAGCTACCAATGAGTCGTGCGCCGCGGAACTCGTTTTCGTTTGCGCTTCGAACGATTCACGCATCGCCTGCGTACGCTTCATGATGTCGTCTTGCTGCTGACCACTTGCGTAGTTGAGGCGAGCGATTTCGGCGCGAAGCTGGAGCGTGTCTTTGCGGCTGCGGCGGGTGGTGACGAGCATCGACACTGACGCGATGACGGCCGCAGCGCTGAGGGCGAGGATTGCCGGAATGAGCCAGCGGCGGCGCTTGGTGACGAGCTCTTCGTTGAGCGATTCCACGGCGAGGTCGGCGATGTTCTCTCGCTGCGTCGCGAACTTGAGCATCGTCTGCATTTCGACGGCGGACTGGCGCTCGCGAAATTGTGCGCGGATGCGCGCGGCGAATTCGGTGCCGTCTATCGGAAGAGAGACGACGTCGTCGGCGCCCAGATTCAAGGCGTGAGCGCGGTCGGTGGCTCCGCCGGGGACGATCAGCATGATTCTGAGGATGCGATTATCCGGGCGGGCCTTGAGCGACGAAACGAGTCCGGCGCAGTCGAGATCGTTGGCGCAGGCTTCCGTAACGAGCACTTCAGGGGCGAGCGCGAGAACCTGATCGATGGTCAGCCCGATTTCGGCCGAGGTGTCGTAGCCTTGGCCCGCGAGCGCGTTATTGGCCTCGAGAAGCGATTCGGCGGTTAGATTGAGGAGAAGGATTCGCATTGGGGCGTCAAGTTTACCATTTTTGCCGAACGCGGTTGTAAGACGCTCGGGGACGGCGATTCGGTTTCGATTTGAACGGTGTGACGTTATGTTAGAGACCAAAGGCGGGACGCGGGATACGTTTATTTGCGGGCGACGCATCTGCTCCGCTATTTCGACGGGCGAGCGCGAAACGGCGTCGTCGCGGTGGCTGGACCATCTTCTATGACCTCCGACAGTTCGGCGCTCGCTTTCCAGGGTGCCGGCAAAAAATATCGCATCTAGCAGGCGTCGTAGTGAATCTGTCAATCAACGTATCTTTTCTGATTTCAGTGGATTATGCTCCCGTGCACTCCATCCCGCTTTTGCGGATCGAAGTGCCAAATTCATGAGTTTGGGGAGCACGCGCTTGAGAAAAGTTCGCGGATGCGACGAGCAGGGGAAAGTGGGAGGCGAGATGGGATTGCGAAGGAAAATTGCATTCTTTTTGGGCTGCCTTGGTGCGATTGGAGCGCTGGCATCGAATAGCTACGCGCAACAATCGACAGCGGCGACGACGGACGCGCCGGTGAAGGTTACAGTGATCAAGGGCTTGGCCGGCGTGAAGGACAACACGCAGGGCACGCTGATCATCGGCGACGGATCGATGCACTTTGCACACGAGGCGATCAAGTCGGACCTGGCCACGCATTCGATCGAAGATGTCGTGACCGGGGATGACAGCCAGAGGGTGATTCGCGGGACGCTGGGCACACTGTCGTGGTTCGCGCCTTATGGGGGGAGTCGCTTCCTGGCGTTGTTTCGAACCAAGCTCGATTCGGTGACGATAAAGTATCGCGACGCCGACGGAGGATTGCACGGCGCGATTTTCACGATGCCGGTAGGTCAGGCTGAGGTAATCAAGAAGGATTTGCTGGCGCAGGGAGCGCGAACTACTGTGACCGAAGCTGACGCGAAGTCCGCCGCAGCGACACCGGACGCGAAGGAGAAACAATGAGAGGGCTTCGGATGATTTCGCGCGCGGTTGCTTGCCTGACGGTGATGCTGGTGTGTGGTTTTGGCGCGATGGCGCAAGAAACTCCCAAGCCTGTGAAAATCAAGGCGTCGGCGATTCAAGTGGATATGATTCATTCGGATGAGATAAAACTTCCGGCTGAATTTCAGGTCTCGATGTACGAAGATTTGATCCGCCAATTGCAGAAAAAGGGTGGGTTTGCGCACGTCTATCGCGAAGGAGATCGTAACGCGGCGAGCGCACCGGACCTGGTAACGCTTCGCAGCAACGTGACGGGGTTCAAAGAGGGTAGCCAGCGGAAAAGGGAAGTAACGACCGTCGCGGGTGAGACCGAGATCAAGATTCACTGTATTTTCTCGGACAAGGACGGGAAGACGCTGCTGGAAGCCGATGTCACCGGTAAAGTGCGATTCTTTGGCGGAAACCTGCGGGCGACGTATGATTTTGCCAAGGCGACGACGAAAATCGCGCACGAGCACTTTTCTTCGACGACATGAGGGTTAAGGAAAATCACGGGATGTCCCAGGGCCAGCTCTTGAGGGTGGAATTACCCAGCGATCCTAGTATGCTGTGCGTAGTTCGTGCCGCGATGGAGCGCTTGACGGAAGTGCTCGGATTTGCCGAACCGGAAGTCCGGTCGGTAACCCGAGCCGTCGATGAAGCACTCACCAACATCATGAGACATTCTTACGGCGGGGCGTTGAATCGCCGTATCGAGCTTTCCTGCTTGCGTGTTCACAAGGGGCGGGCAAAGAACGGGGAAGGGTTCGAGATTCGCCTCGTCGACTACGGTCCGAAGATCGATCCTGCGAAGCTCCGCGGGCGCAAGCTGGACGAGATCAAGCCGGGTGGCTTGGGGCTGCATTTCATTCGGCAAAGCATGGACACCGTGGAGTTTCGACGCGCGCGCGGGGCGAATGTGCTTCGCTTGGTGAAGTATTTGGCGCGGGAAGGACGAGACGGAAACTGATGCTCGGAGGAAAATCTTTGCAGATTGCGACACGCGCGCTGGGAACCACGACCGTTTTCGACGTCACGGGCGATATTGACCTGGCAAACTCGCCCGAAGTGCGGAAGGCACTGCTCGGTGAGATAAGAGAGAAGAAGACCCCGAAAGTCGTGATGAATATGACCAAGGTGCGGTATATCGACAGCTCGGGAGTGGCTTCGCTGGTCGAGGCACTCAAGGCGTCACGTGATGTGGGGAACCGATTGATGTTGGTGGGGCTGAGCCCGGCGGCGCGCGAGGTGTTGCAGTTGTCGCGACTGCTGAAGATTTTTGAAGTGTTCGATACGGAAGAAGCGGCGCTGGCGGGGTAGGAGCGCGCCGGAAGCGTAGCTCCATAGCGTCGCTTGCAGCATCTTCGCAGCTAGCCGGCGGGTTTGGTTGCGAGTCCCCAGGGGAGAATGGAACTAGTTTCACAAATAGGAGGCGGCGTCACAGACGGCCTGGCGTACGTCGGGTCGCTGGCCACGCTGGCCGGGCGCGCTGCATGGTACACGTTTGTCGCGCCGTTTCACGGAAGGCCGCTGCGACTGACTCGCGCGTTTTCGCAGGCGATGGACTGCGGCGTGCGCGCACTGCCGATTCTTTCGCTAATCACATTTTTCTTCGGATTGATTCTGGCGTTGCAGAGTGCGTATGAGTTGCGGAAGTTCGGCGCGATCGACCTCGTGGCGACGGCGGTAGCGGTTTCCATGACGCGTGAACTTGGTCCGCTGATCACGGCGATCATTGTGATTGGCAGGTCGGGGTCGGCGTTCGCAGCCGAGATCGGCACGATGAAGGTGACCGAAGAGATCGACGCCCTCGAGACGATGGCGATCAGTCCGGTGTCTTTTCTTGTGGCGCCGAAGTTTATCGCGATGATCGTGATGCTGCCGTGCCTCACGATCTGGGCGAACTCGATGGGCATTCTGGGTGGCGGAGTGTTCGGCGTGTTGCAGGCTGATTTTACGATCGGGCGTTACGTCCGAGCTTCGATGGACGCTTTGATCCTGCGCGACCTCATCACGGGGTTGATCAAGAGCGTGATGTTTGGGATGACGATCACCGCAGTCGGGTGCCTTGAAGGGTTGAATACCGGAGCGGGCGCGGAGCAGGTCGGCAAATCGACGACGCGCGCGGTGGTGATGTCGATTTTCATGGTTGTGCTGGTGGATCTGGTTTTTACGATGTTGTTTTTCTTTCTTGGGGGATAGCGGAGTCGCGGCGACCGTATGGCGAACCAAGAACTGGAGATGGATCGCGACAACTCGGACTCGGGGCCGATGGTGTCGCTGCGCGACCTGCACGTTAGCTATGGCGACCGCGAAATCCTGCACGGGATTTCGTTCGACGTGAAGCGCGGTGAGACGATGGTGATTCTCGGCGGCTCCGGATCGGGCAAGAGCACGCTGCTGCGGACTCTGGTTGGGTTGGAGCGGGCGAGTTCCGGCGAGGTCTGGATACAAGGGAAAAACATCGCGGATATTTCACAGGACGAGATGGACGAAATCCGCAAGCACATTGGGATGTCGTTTCAGGGGAGCGCACTGTTTGGTTCAATGACGGTGGGCGATAACGTTGCGCTGCCGCTTCGCGAACACACGAAGCTGGAAGATTCGACGATCGAAATCATGCTGCGGCTGAAACTGGAGCAGGTCGGGCTCGCCGGATTCGAGTACTACATGCCGTCACAGCTCAGCGGCGGAATGATGAAGCGCGCAGCGGTGGCACGCGCTATGGCGATGGATCCGGAGATTTTGTTTTTTGACGAGCCGTCGGCAGGACTCGATCCCATCATCGCGGCTGGTATCGATCAGTTGATCCTGGAGCTGAAGAAAGCGTTTCGCATGACGATCATCATCGTGACGCACGAACTTGCGAGCGCGTTCCTGATTGCCGATCGCATGGTGTTGATCGACAAGGGGAATGTCGTGGCGATCGGCACGACCGAGGAGATGCGCAAGAGCACGCAGCCGCGCGTGCGCCAATTTCTCGATCGCGTCGCTGAACCCGAGGTCGCGCGTGAACTCGATTATCTGCAGATGCTGACCGAAGACCGGCGGCCCGCCAAAATGCCGGGCGGCAAGGGGAGAGCCTGATGAACGCGAAAGGCGAGCAGACGCTGGTCGGGCTGTTTGTAATTGTCGCGGCGGCGGTGCTGATCGTGACGGTGTTTTCTATCAGCGGAGCGTTCGGGCGCTCGGTGAAGACGTATCACACATATTTCGGATTTGCCGGGGGGCTCGAACCCGGGGCGACGGTGAGATATTCGGGCGGGACGAAGTCGGGGCGCGTCGAGAAAATGCAGATCGATCCGCAGGATCCGTCGCGGATCGAAGTTACGTTTAGCGTGCAGTCGGATGTGCCGGTGAAGACGGATAGCCATGCGAAGATCATGAGTCTTAGTCCGCTCGGTGAAAATCATCTCGAGATCGTACCTGGGTCGAAGCAAGCGCCGCTCGCGAAGGACGGCGCGTGGCTGACTGCGGATGAATATCTCGATTTCAACGCGCTCACGAAAAGCATCAACGACATCGCGCCGGCGGCGCAGCAGTTGCTCGCGACGCTGAACGCTCGCGCGTCGGAATTGCAGGTCACGGTGGCGCGGATCAACGATTTGCTGAACGACAAGAATCGCGCGAACCTCTCGGGAACGCTGGCGACGACGCGAGGCATGCTGGAAGAGGATCGGCCGCTGATCAAGGGCACGCTTGAAAATGTCAACGAGACCACAAAGAAGCTGCAGCCGCTGATCGACGATTTGCGCAAGACTGCGGCGACCGCGAATCAGACGCTCGATCACATTGATTCGTTGATCGGGGACAATCGCGAGGATGTTCACGCTGCGATCATCGAACTGCGGAAGACGCTGACGAACACGACGAGCCTGACGACGAACCTCGATCAGACGCTGAACGTAAATTCGGAGAACATCGACGAGTTGCTCGACAATCTACGGCAAATCAGCGAGAACCTGCGCGACTTTTCGGCGACGATCAAGACGAGGCCGTCCTCGCTCATACGGTCGTCGACGCCGAAGGAACATAAGCCGGGAGATCAACCATGAGGATCGCGGCGATGCTGAACGGGAAGAGAATCGATCGTGCGGAAATCATGAGGAGCAATGTGCGAAATCTCGTGCTGATGACCGGCGCGGCGATCTACGCAGTCGCCGTTGCGATGGCAACGGCTGGATGCGGCGCGGCACGGCCGGTGAAGTATTACCAGCTCACGGTTCCGGGCGACATGTCGTCGACTTCGGATGCCAACGCGATCCCGGTTACGCTACTCGTTGGGCCGCTGACGGGATCGCGTCTTTATCGCGACGATCGCATCGTTTATAGCAGTGGCGAAGAGATGGGGATGTACGAAACGCAGCGTTGGGCGAGCGCCCCGACGGATATGCTGCAGGAGGTTTTGTTTCGCGAATTGCGCGCGTCGGGAAAATACAAAACGGTGAATACGCTGCGCAGCAACGCGCGGGGAGATTACATTCTCAACGGGCGGCTGTATGACTTTAAGGAAGTGACAGGGAGTGCGTTTGTCGCGCGCGTCGCGGTGGAGTATGAACTGCGGGATACGAAGACGGGCGCGACGGTGTGGTCGCATTACTATTCGCACGACGAGCCGGTGAGCGGCAAAGAAGTGAGTGCGGTCGCGGCGGCGATCGATCGCAACGTGCAGGGGATTGTGTCGCAGGTGCAGGCGGGCGTGGCGGCGTATTTCCAGGCCAATCCGCCGGCGGCGGCGAGTCCGTCTGCCAAATCAGGAAGCTAGTTAGTCTCTCCTCTGCCCTCGGAGCGCGGGTTTGATATCGGTGCTACCCGGGACCACCCCTCCCCTGTTTTTGTGCAATAGTTTGATTCTAATGGAGTTGTGTGATAAATATGTGTAAGAGTATGATTCTAAAGGGGTAAGGCTCACTGGTGGTGGGTGAATTTGTTGTAGGGATTGGACTTAGCGGGGGACCTTTTTGGGGCATTTTGGCGTTGGCGGGGCGATGGCTCGTTTGGGGTAGGGAGCATTGGGTGTGGTGGCGTTCGATCGGCAAAACGCCGCCAGGATGCCCTTGGAGGCTCAGGCCAGGCCTGCGCTACCGGTGGTGAGGGGCAGGTCTTGCGGACATGGGGGGCGCGGCGGTGCTGCGCCCGTGCATAGCGCGGTCGCGGACGGCTATCGTTGTGGGGTCCGGCGCAGGGTGAGTAGGGTGATGTCGTCTTCGAGTTGGTCGCTGCCGCGGTATTCGTGGATGCCTGTTAAGAGGGATTTCGAGAAGTCGGGGAGTTTTTGCGGCGCGGGCAGCTTTGAGAGAGTTGAGTGGGCGAAATCGAGGAAGCCGGATGGGCTGAGCTGGATTCCGGCGGGGGATTGGACTTCGGTGGCGCCGTCGGAGAAGGCGAGGATCATGTCGCCGGGATCGAGCTTGACGCTCTGTTCGGTGTATTCCTCACCGGTGATGAAGCCGAGGGGGAAATTTTCCATGCCGTCGCCGATGGGATGGAATTTTTCGTCGGATGCGCGCCAGAGCAACATGCGCGGGTGCGCGGCGTAGGCGAAGTTGAATTCGCCGGTGGTGGCGTCGAATGTACCGGTGACGACGGTGGTCAGGCGGAGCGAGCCGTCATCGTCCGCGGCATCGAGAGTGAATTCATTGTTGAGCGATGCGAGCAGGCCGGCGGTATCTCGCGTGTCTTGAAATTTGTGCAGCAGTTTATGGATGTGTCGTGCGACGGAGCTGGCGACGTAGCCATGGCCGACGCAATCGGCGAGGACGACGCGGGCGACGTTGTCGCTGCACGAGAAAATTGCGGAAAGGTCGCCGCCGGAATCGGCTCCGGATGGGACGGCGATGACGTCGGCTTCAAGGCCGGCGAGTTCGAGAGAGCGGTGGGCGCGTTCGTTGCCGGCCCAGAGTTCCATGCATCCGAAGGGGCGGATGACGGAGGTTGTGCACTGGACGGTTTCGGGTTCGATTTTTTTGAATTTCATCTCGTGTGACTCAGCCTGGGTAGTTTCGCGCACCGTAAAAGCGGCGCTGAAGGGCCCCACTCCATATGGATCGCGGCTGACGGAATTCTATAGCTTCCCGATTAGATAAAGCAGGGGCGGATTTCGATACATGTGCACAAGACGGGCACGGCAGTGCCGTGCCCCTGCGGCCATGTTGCTTGCGCGTCGATAATCTCGGCGACCGGTTAGCCGTTGCCGAGAGTGCGGTCGAGGTTGAACGCGGCGCTGATCATGGCGAGGTGAGTAAACGCTTGCGGGTAATTTCCGAGCGCTTGGCCTTGAGCGCTGGTTTGTTCGGCGTATAGGCCGAGGTGATTGGCGTAGTTCAACATGCGTTCGAAGAGCATGCGGGCTTCGTCGAGCCATTCGGCATTCTGTGCGCCTGCGCGGGTTAGGGCTTCGACCAGCCAGAAGGAGCACATGTTGAAAGTGCCTTCTTCGCCGGGGAGTCCATCCACCCGGGGTTGCGGAGGGTAACGATAGACGAGGCCGTCGTTGACGAGGCCGCCGTCTTTCGGCTCTTTCAAAATCGCTTCGATTGTCGAGATCATGCGCGGATCGGTGGGCGCCATGAAGAAAACGAGCGGCATGATGAGCGAGCCGGCGTCGAGATCGTCACTGCCGTAGTACTGCGTGAACGCTTTGCGCTTTTCGTTCCAGCCTTTCGTCATCACTTCTTCGTAGATTGCGTCGCGTTCGGTGAGCCATCGCTCGCGATTTCCGGGGAACGAGCGCTTGTCGGCCAGGCGTACGCCACGATCGAGCGCGACCCAATTCATCAATTTCGAATAGACGAAATTTTGCTTGCCGCTGCGCATTTCCCAAATGCCTTCGTCAGGGAGTTGCCAGTTATCGCAGATCCAATCGAGGCGACGGCGGATGCGAACCCAGAAGTCGTAGTTAATCGGGCCGACATGTTTGTTGTAGAGATAGAGCGAGTCCATCAGTTCGCCGTAGATATCGGCCTGATATTGTTTGTTGGCGCCGTTGCCGATGCGTACGGGGCCGGAGCCCATGTAGCCTTCCCAATGATCGAGCGTGATTTCATCAGGAACTTGCTCGCCGAAGATAGTGAACATTGTCGGCAGTTGCTCGCCGGTGTGTGAATGCTTGCCGACGTGATTCTGCAGCCAGTTCAAAAAGCCTTGAGCTTCGCTTGTGAAGCCCAGGCGAACGAAGGCGTAGACGGTGAAGGCCGCGTCGCGAACCCATGCGTAGCGATAATCCCAGTTACGAGAGCCGCCGATGACTTCGGGAAGGCTTGTCGTCGGCGCGGCGACGATCGCGCCGGTCGGCTCGTAGGTGAGCAATTTCAGCGCGAGCGCGGAACGTTCGACGCGTTCGCGCCAGCGGCCGCGATAGATGCAGCTCGAGAGCCAGTCCTGCCAGAATTTCACGGTGCGTTCGAAAGGCTGCTTTGCCTCTTCTTCGGAGGCCGGAAGCATTGCAGGTTTTCCGGTGCCGTCATCATTCTGGAAGATGAATGTCTTGGATTGACCTTCTTCGAGATCGAATTCCGCGGAAACACAGCCGCCATCTTGGATTTTTAAAGGCACGTCAGTTGCGAGGCTGAAACGGTCCTTGCCATTGCCAGCGTCAAAAATCGCGACCGCGTCGCGCACCTGAACTTCATGGGCGGCGCGTCCGTAGTCAAATGCCGGGCGGCACGTGACGGCGAGCCGGACGGTGCCGCGCACGCATCGTACTCTTCGATGGAGCTGATGATAGGAAGGCGAGTCGGCATCGAAACCGACGGGCATAAAGTCTTCGAGCTCGGCGATGCCGTCTTCGTGTGAGAAGCGCGTCACCAGAATGTTGGTGGAAGGCCAATAGAACTGCTTGCGGCGCACATGATCGGCAATCGGTGCGATCTGGAATCGGCCGCCTTTGCGGTCGTCCAACACGGCGCCGAAGATGCTGGGTGAGTCAAAATTGGGCGAGCAATACCAATCGATCGAGCCGTTGATGCCGACGAGCGCGACGGTTCGCAGGTTGCCGATAATGCCGTAGTCTTCGATGGCCAGGTAGGGCATCCAATTTTCTCCCAAGCTCGGTATGCTCTCATAGATTCAATTGCTATCAGGATTGATGCGTCGAAAGGTCCGGGAAGTTCGACCAGGCGGCCATTTTAACGAAAGGGCAAACGGGAGCCATCGCGAGATGAAGGACAGCGGTCCAGCGCGCGCAATTCGATGGCTCTTTGACCCCCGGCAGGCAGCGACCGATCAGTTTCTGCCGCGGTGGCTGTTTCACCGCGCCATTGGATTGATCTATTTCTCGGTTTTTTTTTCGTTGCTGTTTCAGATTCGCGGTCTGATCGGTCCTGACGGCGTTCTGCCGGCCGCTGAGTATCTCGAGAGCGTCGCGAAGTCGGCTGCAACGGGGCGGTTTTGGTATGCGCCGACACTGTTCTGGCTGTCGACGAGTTCGCACATGCTCATGGCTGTGTGTTGGCTTGGGCTTGCTGCATCGGTGTTGGTTGTCTTCAATGTTTTCCCGCGCACTTCGTTGTTCGCTTGCTTCGTTGCATTCTTGTCATTTGTCGCGTCCGCTGGGGAATTCGCAGGGTATCAGTCGGACGGAATGTTGCTGGAAGCCGGGTTCATCGTGCTGTTCCTGGCGCCGATGGGTATTCGGCCAGGGCTTGGCGTGACGCAGCCGCCGATTCGCGCGGGCATATTTTTACTGTTGTGGGAGTGGTTTCGTATCTACTTCGAATCGGGCGTCGCGAAAATGGGCAGCGGAGACCCGCTTTGGCGGAATTTCACGGCGATGGATGAGTATTACCAGAATGGGCCGCTTCCGACGTGGGTCGGCTGGTACATCCAGCATTTTCCGCACTGGTTTCATGCGGCCACGGCGTTTCTTACGCTGGCGCTGGAGCTTGTGCTGGTTTTCATGCTGTTTCTGCCGCGGCGCTGGCGGATTGTTTGTTTTTTCATCGTAACGCCGTGGCAGCTCGGTGTGATTCTCACGGCGAATTATACCTTTCTTAATTACCTGGTGCTCGCGCTCGGAATTTTTCTGCTCGACGATCGCTTTTTGCAGCAATTCATTCCCGCGAGGTGGAAAGAAAAGTGGGAGACTGCACCTGCGTTGCAATTGGGGACGGAAGAAACTGGATCGCCGGAGGAAACCGGTGAGGCAGGAGGCGATACCGCTGAGATTCCCGCACAGCCTGACTGGACTCATTCCTTTCGTCACCAGCTCGCGAACCTCCAACTTACGCTTACCTGCGTGATGTTCGTTTGGCTTTTTTATGCGAGTTCAACGTTGCTTGTCTGGATGCTGTGGCCATCGGCGCCGCTGCCAAGCGGCCCAGTTGTCGCGCTCGAACCGTTCCGTATTGCCGATCGCTATGGACTGTTTGCGCGCATGACTCGGGGGCGGTACGAAATTGAATTTCAGGGCTCGAACGATGGCAAGGACTGGACGACGTACAACTTTCGCAATAAACCGCAAGATCCGCATGAAGTGCCGCGTATCTATGCACCGTATCAGCCGCGTTTCGATTGGAATCTCTGGTTTGCATCGCTGAGCGATTGGCGGTCGGACCCGATTGTGGTGCGGACCGAAGAGAGACTTCTCGCTGGGAGCGCGGACGTTGTGGCGCTATTCAAGTCGAATCCATTCCCGCAAGGGGCGCCGCGTATCGTTCGCGCTGTGATTTGGCAATACTGGTTTTCCACGCCAAAGGAGAAGCGCGAGCAGGGGATTTGGTGGACGCGGCAGCTGCTCGGGCTTTACGCGCCGACGCTCGAGCGTCAGGCGAATGGGAAGCTGACGGTGGTGGAGTGGCCGTCGGCGATGGCGCCGCGGGAGTGAGTGAGGAAGAGAAAAGATAACGCAGAGACGCAGAGGCAGAGGAAGCGCGGAGAAATGCGAAGGAAGTGCGGAGAAGGCGCGGAGCGGGATAGACCGGATCGAGTTGCGCATGGGCGCCCTGAAGGGACGCCCCTACAAAAACACATGGGCGGACGCGATTGAGTGACGCTGGTAAAAATTCCAATCGGCGGGCGACGGTGGTTGGCGCCGGGCCTAATGGGCTTGCTGCCGCGATCAGTCTGGCCCAGGCGGGATTGCGTGTCGACGTTTTCGAGGCCGAGTCAGTGCCTGGCGGGGCGGCGCGGACACTCGAACTGACGCTGCCGGGTTTTCGCCACGACTTCGGGTCCGCTGTGCATCCGCTCGCGGCAGGCTCGCCATTTTTCGGCACACTTCCCCTCGCCAATTGCGGCCTCGAGTGGATTCACTCGCCGTCCGCGCTGGCGCATCCGCTGGATGATGGGACAGTGGTACTTCTCGATCGGGATTTCGGGCAGATGGGAGAGGCACTCGGTCGCGATGCGGGGAGTTGGCGGCGGTTGATGGAACCGTTTGCGCGAAACTGGAAGATTCTCGCGCCGGAAGTGCTGGCTCCGATTCACATTCTTTCGAGACATCCGTTTCTGCTGGCGCGATTCGGGTTGGCTGGATTGCCGCCGGCAAACACGGTTGCCAATTTTTGTTTTCGCGACGCGAGGGCGAAGGCGCTTTTCGCGGGAATGGCGGCGCATTCGTTTTTGAGCCTGGATGAGCCGCTGAGCGCTGCTTTTGGCACCCTACTTGGCGCGGCAGCTCATGCCGTGGGGTGGCCGATTCCGCGGGGAGGCGCTCAGGCCATCACGAATGCTCTTATAGGACATTTGCAATCGCTCGGCGGCCGGGTCCATACGTCGTCGAAAATCGAAAAGCTCAGTAACGCGGCTGACGTGACGCTTTGCGACGTTACGCCGCGTCAACTACTTCAGTTGTCGGATACGAATCTGGACGGTGCATTTCGCTCGAAACTGGAAAAATTTCGTTACGGCATGGGGGTTTTCAAGGTGGATTACGCCCTGTCGTCGGCGATTCCGTGGAAAGCGAAAGAATGTCTTCGCGCAGCGACCGTGCATGTCGGCGGAACGGCCGAGGAGATTACGGCGTCGGAGTTCGCGGTGCGAGACGGGAAACCAGTAGATCGACCGTTCGTGCTTTTGGCGCAACCGAGTTTGTTCGATTCGAGTCGCGCGCCGGAAGGGAAGCATACAGCTTGGGCGTACTGCCACCTTCCAAATGGCTCGACGGTCGATATGCTGGAGAAAATTGAGCGTCAGATCGAGCGGTTCGCTCCCGGATTTCGGGATTGCGTGCTGGCGCGGCGCGTTTTTTCGCCGGGCGCGTTGGAAGCGATGGACGCGAATCTTGTCGGCGGGGACATCAATGGCGGGGCGATGGACGCCGGGCAATTTCTCTTTCGACCAACGATGCGGCATTACGCGACGTCGTCGCCGAAAGTTTATCTCTGTTCGTCGTCGACTCCTCCAGGCGGGGGAGTTCACGGGATGTGCGGGTATCATGCGGCAAATCTCGCGCTGTCGCGGCTGCGTTAGGTTTCGAAATCTTGTTGAGGGCCGGAATGGGAGTGCAGTCTCCAGATCCGGACAGTCGTTCGAATTCGGGATTTTCATTCCCAGAGCTGGGCAAACGCACCTTTTTGGAAATAACCTCGCGCGCTCAACTCCCATCAAAAGAATGCGTTACGGCAAAATGAGTGTGGCCGCTCGCCTGCGTATAGACCGTCAGCCGCAATTTTGGGCCGAACGGAGCTACCTGTATTATGGCAGCAGCAGCCGCAGAACTGTCTCGCGACACGAAAACGATGCAGACGCGCATCCTGATTGCTGACGATCAACCCGACGTGCTCCTTGCGCTGCGTTTGCTGCTCAAAGGGAACGGGTACGCCACGGAGACGGTGTCGTCGCCGGCGGAACTGCTCGAAGCTGTTGCTATTCGCGAGTTCGATCTTGTGCTGATGGATTTGAACTACGCGCGCGACACGACGTCGGGGCAGGAAGGGCTCGATCTGCTTTCGCACCTCAGCGCGATCGATAACATTCCACCGATTATTGTGATGACCGGGTGGGCGACCGTCGGGCTTGCTGTCGAAGCGATGCAGCGCGGTGTGACCGATTTCGTCGAGAAGCCGTGGACGAATTCGAAGCTGCTCGCCAGTCTCGAGAAACAAGTGGCGATCGGTCGCGAACGCCGAGCGATCGCGCAGAACGCTGTTCGCGCGAGCGAGGCGCACAACGAGATGGCTTCGCGCGTTCATCAGCACGAACGCGAAATTGCTGAGGCGCGAGCGATCCAGGAAGGGTTTCTGCCGAAAGAAATCCCTCAACTCGCTGGATACGAAATCGCGAGCGCGTGGCAGTCGGCGCGGGTTGTCGGTGGCGATTATTTCGACGTGCTTTCGTTCGAGCACGGGGCGATTGGCTTTTGCATCGCCGATGTTGCGGGGAAGGGAATGCCGGCGGCGCTGCTTATGTCGAATCTGCAGGCCGCGGTGCGCGGGCTGGCTTCGGCGGATGTTTCGCCGTCCGATCTCTGCGCTCGACTCAATTTTCTGCTTTGCCGGAATATGGCGCGGGATCGCTTCATCACGTTTTTCTACGCGCAGCTCGATGGGCCAAGCGGCGCCCTAACCTACGCCAACGCGGGTCATAATCCGCCGATCGTGATGCGTCGCGACGGGTCGCATGAGCGGTTGAGCGCGGGCGGGATCGTCCTCGGAGCTTTTCCGGACCAACCTTTTCACAACGGTTCCGTGAAGCTGCAGTCTGGCGATCGGCTCGTCCTTTACACCGACGGTGTCACGGAAGCTACGAACGCCGACGAAGAGGAATTCGGCGACGCTCGCTTGATTCAGGTTCTTACGGAGAATCGCGCTGCCTCGGCGCAACATTTGCAAGCGCAAATCCTGGCCAGCGCCGGGCGATTCTGCGCGAACCGGTGGCAAGACGACGCCACTCTGCTCATTCTCGCTGCGTCATAGTGATCTCAGAAGCGGAAACAAAGATGTTCCCACCACAGAAGTCATTCCACAGGGATCGCGCAGATTTGAGAACGTCTGCTTAGCGTCGGCCACTTGCTGTCTGTTCCGATCGAGGTGCGCCGTCGCGGGCCGGTCATGTATGATGGCGCCACAAAGCACCGCCAGGTCGAACCTCACAGATCAAAAGGAGAAGCAAGAACGATGCGAGAGAAACTTCTGCTGTCTGTTGCGCTGTTTACCGGCCTTGCGGTCGCATCAACCTCTCTAGCATTGGCCCAGCAAGCGCCGAGCTCAGGCAGCGCGCAGAGCTCAACGAGCAGCACGACCACGACGAAAAAGACAAAGCATTCGCCACCGGATCCGTCGAAGATTCCGCAGGCACCGGGCGGCGGCAACGGCAAGGTTTGGGTCAACACTTCGACGAAGGTGTTTCATCGCGAGGGTGACGAGTGGTACGGGAAGACCAAGCACGGTCAGTACATGACGGAAGCCGACGCAACGAAGGCGGGTTACCACGAAGCGAAGAAGCCCGACGAGAAGTCGAGTACGGCGCCGGCTGCGAAACCAGCGAAGCAGTAGTGGCGCAGTCCACAGTTGCTGTTCGAAGGTGATCAGAATGAGTAGAGGCCGCCGGAACTTCGGCGGTCTCTTTGTTTTTGGTTGCGAACTCTGTGACTAGACTGAGAAGCGGGCCTCGTGTCCGCCTTCGAGAATTTTCGTTTCCATCTTTGGCACTTCACCAGGTTTCCACATCGCTGTGCGAGACCGCGCGCGATAACGCAATGGGCCGCCATCGTCGGATGCGCTTCGTTCGATCGGCCGAGGGATGCAGACGAATTCCGTCTCGATCGCCTCGCTCGTAACGCGCACGACTGAGTAGCCGTGCCCGCCCATGTCGACGAATGATACGTGCGGGGCGTTGTCTGGATTCGACACTGCGCGCGCTGCGGCGACATCGCCCGTCTTCACGTACTCAAGACATGACTTCACGCCGTGTTTCAGCATCATGTTCACGGTTGGCTGCGGCTTCGCGTCGCCCGCCGCTTGGCCCAGGAAGAGCGGACGGATCGGATTATCCTTCGGGAGTACGTGTTCGTACGCTTCGACGAGCCCGGGCGCTGAAATCGAACCTGTGACAAATGCGATTCCAACGGGTTCGAATTTCGCCGGCGGCAATGCTTTTGCCGCGTAACCCGCCCAGAAACTGTGGCGGTCTCCTGCAACCGTTGCGAATCCAGAAATTTGGTGATCGCGAACGAAATCGTAGATTTCGGCGCGCTCGACGTAGGCTGTGCTCCAGTCACCGCCGCCGAATCCGGCATATCCGGCGCCAGGCCACGGCTTTCCCGCGCCAGCGGGGAGATTTTGGGGATCGGCGCGCATGTCCAGCGTCGCCGTCGTGTTTCCCCAAATCTTCCAAGTCGCCTTCGACGTCCGCAGGCTGCCGAGAAACCACGCTTTCTGTTCTGCGCCGAGAATCGTCTGCGCGGGCCGATCCTTAGAGAAGTTGGCGACCTCAACGCTTCCGTAACGAATTGTGTCCAGCGGCTTTCCGCCGTTCCATGTTCGGCCGGCGTCCAGAATCTCCAACGCTTCCTGGGGCACCATCTCCGGAAAATCTTCGCTTGAGAACGGCTTGGCTTCCTTCCGTCCTGACAAATCCTCTGAACAGAACGTGCGCTGGTCCGTTACGATCAGCTCCATATTTTTGCCGTAACGAATCGCGCGATAGCCTTTCAGGCTGTGAAGCGCCACGAGGTTGTTGGGCTCTGTTCCGAGCCCGTGATCGTCAAAGGTCGTCACCGGCGTGTCCACCACGTGTGGCGGTTCGAAGTTTTCCAGTGAACTCGAACTCGGCCGCGACATCCGCGCGGGTTGATACTCGAAAAACGCCTGCATCGCCGCCACTTTTCGTGTCTGTGCCGGGTGCGTCTTGCCTTCAAAAATTTGCAGTGACTGCCAGCCCAGCCAGCTGAACTCGTGGTTGTCCCACATGTTCACGAACGGCCATCGCGCACGCGCATCTTGAAGGTCTGGGTCTTTCAAGTAACCGCGATAGACAGCACGATAGCCTTCGACGTTTGTCGGGATATGAAAATCAGCGTGCTTCTCGCCGTCCGGATACCGTACGACGTCGAAAATTTTTCGGTCGTACATCCCTTGTGGCCGGTCTTCCGGATACCAAACGATTTCGTAAATGAAATCGCCCAAGTGGAGAATGAATCCGATCTGTTCCGCTTCGGCCGCCTGCTTGTCTTCGAAAATCATCCGCCGGTATGCGTTCTGCGCGCCCTGATTCACGTTCTGACAGCTTACGAAGACAAACTTCACCGGCTGCGTGTCCGATTCTTCCGGGGCGGTGGTCGTTCGCCCGATGCGGCTTCCATCGCCCAACTTGTCGGTGAAGCGATACCAATACACGTGGCGAGGTTTCAGCCCGCCGACGAGCACCCGGCAGGTATAGTCGGCATCTTTGCTGATCGGCGCGTCTGCGATTGCCACTACGCGTTTGAACGTCTCGTCCTCGGCTACCTCGACATGGAGTTTGTCGATGAACGCATCGTCGATCGGCGCGCGGCGCGTCCACAGCAAGACGCTGTGACTATCGGGATCGCCCGAGGCGACGCCCTCCGGAAACAAATCGCGTCGCTCCTTCCAGGGAACGGTTGACGCGAAGGTGAGACTTCGCCCCCACGCCGCCGTCGCGCCCAAGGCAACAGCCGATTCGAGAAATTTACGCCTGCTGACTACTGTCATACCAACCTCGCATACCCCAGGAACAGCGAATCCCTGCTATCTTCCTTCGTGTTCAAGAGTCGAACAATCGTGTGTAGCGCGTCTTGTATCCACTTGACGTTGTCTGGTATCGACTTGCACGCGGATTGGCCAGCCGAAATGGTGGCCTGAGCTAATATTTCCAAAGACTTGGCGCCCACTCCCTACTTCCGCCAGATCAAACACGGCATCGACTTCATGCCGGGAAAGTTCGCCCTGCCTCGGCACCGCCACGTCCGTCCTTATGCGACCGTCGTGCTCGCCGGCCGATTCATCGAGAACGGATATATCGGTCGGATCTGTGCCGGGGCAGGCGATGTGATCCTTCATCCGTCGCTCGACTGCCACGAGAACGAAATGTTCACGGATGGAATTCGCATCATCCGGCTCGAGTGGCACGATTCGTACGGCACACCCGGCCTGTATCGCCTCGATGACATGGATACGATCGCTCGCGCCGCCGAAAAGGATGTGACGCTGGCCACATCGCTGCTTCGCGAACAACTCGGCAAACGGAGGATCGTCACACCGAACCGCAAGAACGACTGGCCCGATCTTCTCGCAGCCCATCTGCGGCACAACGTGTCGCTTGAACTCTCAGCGTGGGCCGAGGCCTATGGACTGGCGCCTGAAACCGTCTCGCGAGGCTTCGCTCAGGCGTATGGCGTCCCTCCGAAGGTGTTCCGCGCCGAACTACGCACCCGCAACGCCTGGCTTCGCATTACCCGCACCGGCGACCCACTCAGCGCCATCGCCGCCGAAACTGGTTTCTCCGACCAATCCCACATGACTCACTGGATCCGAGGGATGACCGGCGCAGCGCCGTCCCAGTGGCGCGACGCGAAATAGGCCGTGGCCGATTTTGCGCGGCATATAAATTGCTGATTATAAACGGTTTACAAGAATTAAAGCCATAGCCCAAACCGCCGTCCGAGGTGCGCTTAACCTCACCTCGCGCCGTTCGCCAGCGGGCCGAGACACGGACGCGTTGCACTTCATCCGCGCTTTTTGGCTACCGTGGTCCCTCTCATTACGCTACGATAAGCCCCCGCAAGGGTCGCCCATCTCCGAAACCCAGCACTAGTTCCGGGCGTCTTTACAAGTACGCGTTTTCTCACCACCTCCAAAGGGGGAATCATGCAGCGTCGTGACGTTCTCAGGTTGCTCGCTGTCGGGGCGACGATTCCGGTTTTGCCGCCCAGTTTGCTGGCGCACCTTCGCGAAGCGCAGGACCAGGTCAGCGGCGGAAACTACACGCTCCGAACCTTGAGCCCGTCGCAAAACACGCAGGTCGTGATCATGACCGATCTGATCATCCCGGAGACCGACACCCCTGGAGCGAAAGGGGCTAAGGTCAACGAATTCATCGATGTTGTGCTGACCGACTGGGCCCACGACGATGAGCGGCAGGCATTTCTCAAAGGCCTCGCCGATGTCGACCAGCAGAGTAAAGATCTCTTTGGCAAAGGTTTTGTGGATGCATCACCGGAGCAACAGGCGACGCTGCTGCGGTCCATCGACGATGCCGCGATGGCCAAGCACCAGGGGCCTCGGGCGGTGCGTCATGGAAACACCATCCCATCCGAGCGCGACCATCAGTTGCAAGGACCCTTCTGGGACGTCTTCAAGGGCATCACCGTCTACGGCTACTACACCTCCGAAATCGGATTCAGCAAAGAGCTTGGCCTGGAAATCATGCCGGGTGCATATCACGGTTGCGCGCCGTTAGCCGAGAGGAAGGCCTAGGAGAAACCATGCCAGCGAATACATACGACGCGATCATCGTAGGCTCAGGAATCACCGGCGGTTGGGCGGCCAAGGAACTTACTGAAAAAGGCCTCAACGTTCTCATTCTCGAAGCGGGGCGCACCATCGATCCCGGCACCGACTACGTCGAGCACAAGCCGATTTGGGAACTCAAATATCGCAACTGGGACTCTCGCGACGAGCGCCAAAAAGTGCAGCCGGTACAGCGCGAGGTCTACTATGCGTGCGATGAGTACTCGTCAAAATTTTTCGTGAGCGATGTTGAAAATCCGTACACCAACGTCGAAGGCACGAAATTTTCGTGGATTCGTGGCCGGCAGGTCGGCGGCAAGTCGATTACCTGGGGACGCCAAAGCTATCGATGGAGCGACCTCGATTTCGAGGCAAACCTGAAAGAGGGAATCGCCGTCGACTGGCCCGTCCGCTACGCCGATATGGAGCCCTGGTACGGCTACGTTGAAGATTTCGCCGGCATTAGCGGTCAGGCCGAAGGTCTCCTGCAACTGCCCGACAGCCACTTCCTGCCACCGATGGAAATGAATTGCGCAGAGATCGCGTTCCGCGACGGCCTGAAGAGCCATTACGACGATCGCATCCTGACGATCGGGCGCACCGCGATCCTGACGCAAGTGCATAAAGGACGCGCCGCCTGTCACTACTGCGGTGTCTGTCATCGCGGCTGCATCACGCAGTCGTATTTCAGCAGCTTGAACTCGACGCTGCCCGCGGCGCTGAAGACGAAGAAGCTCACGATTCGGCCGTACAGTGTCGTGCAAAGCCTTTCCTTCGATTCGAAAACGCGGAAGATCAACGGTGTGCACGTGATCGATGCCAAGACCAAGGAAGCTCTCGAGTTTCACGCGCGCATTTATTTCTTGAACGCAGCGACGCTGGAATCGACGCGCATTTTGCTAAACTCGGCGACCAGCGAATTTCCCGATGGACTTTGCAACAGCAGCGGCGAGCTCGGCCACAATCTGATGGATCACCACATGGGAGCCGGCGCGAGCGCAATCATGCCGGGCCACGAAGACAAGGTGCCGTTCGGTAATCGACCGAATGGCATTTATCTCCCGCGCTTCCGCAACGTGAAGACGAAGGAGAAAGACTTCGTGCGCGGCTACGGTTACCAGGGCGGCGGCAGCCGCGAAGGATGGAACCGCGGCACGACGATGGTCGGAATCGGCGCCGACTTCAAGAATTCTCTGAAGACTCCGGGGCCGTGGCGCATGGGTCTCGGCGGATTCGGTGAATGCCTGCCGAGCCACGAGAACTCC
>Ga0210393_10000947_pt1 | contig 24946 bp, 21 predicted proteins | sample IncBWC27OmetaG_FD_160068 | JGI IMG/M metagenome (GOLD analysis project Ga0210393, IMG submission 160068) | Forest soil microbial communities from Barre Woods Harvard Forest LTER site, Petersham, Massachusetts, United States - Inc-BW-C-27-O ... | reverse complement strand
CTACGGCACGCCGCTCACGAATCACAACGGCGTGTTCTTCGCCGATACGTACGATCGCCTCGTCGACTCGCCGATTCTCCTCGGCCCCCACCTCACGTCGTCGACGCTCGACGTCACGGGCGTGCCGGTCACGATTGTCGTCCGCGCCCAGAACCGGGATATCAGCGCCGACCAGGTGCGCGACGCGATGCGCGAGATGCTGACCGCCGCCGGCTCGTTTCTCGGCAAACTGCCCGTCGACCGCTACACGTTCCTGTACGATTTCGGCCCGTACGGGAGAGGGACCATCACCGGCGCCTGGGAGCACTCCTACGGCTCGGAGTACGTGCTGCCCGATGCGCCATACACGCCCGCCTACGGCACGCAGATCCGCGACATCGCGGCGCACGAGTTCTTCCACGTCGTGACGCCGCTCAACATCCACTCCGAGATCATCGAGCACTTCAACTTCGCGACGCCCGTCCCATCGCAACACCTGTGGCTCTACGAAGGCACCACCGAGTGGGCGTCCCACATGATGATGCTGCAGGGCGGCGTGACGACGCTCAGCGAGTACCTGGCGTTGGTCGTGCAGAAAGAGCAATTCGACCGCACGCAGTTCGACACCACGTGGTCGCTGCGCGAGATGTCACTCGCGTCGTACAGCGACTCGGGCCAGAAGCAGTACCCGAACATCTACATGCGCGGGGCGGTCGTCGCGGGACTGCTGGACATCAAGCTGCTCGAGGAGTCTGGCGGCGCGCACGGGCTCCGCGACCTGATCCTCGATCTCTCGAAGCAGTACGGGAAGCACCGCGCGTTCCCGGAGAACGGGTTGATCGACACGATCGTCGCGCGCACATCACCGGATACGCGAGACTTTTTCAATCGCTACATATTTGGCACCGAGCGACCGCCGCTCAAGGAGTACTACGCGAAGCTCGGCTTCACCCTGATCGAAGATGCCAAGGGGCTGCCGCAGCGATTCACGGTCGACTCCGCCGCGACACCCGAGCAGCTCAAGCTCAGGCAGGCGTGGATGGGACGCGTACCAACCGGAGCGTAAACGTACTGCCTTTGCCCGGCGTACTCTCGACCGTGAGATCACCGGACATTCCCCGCGCGAGGTCACGGCTGATCGCCAGGCCGAGGCCCACGCCCTCGCGCGGACGCGTCAAGCGCTGATCGACCTGCACGAACGGCTCGAAAATCGCCGTAATCTTTTCCGGCGGGATGCCGATACCAGTGTCCGTGACGGCGATCCAGACGGAGTCCTCGTCCGTCGTGCAGGTCGTTCGAATCTCTCCACCCGGCTCGGTGAATTTGATCGCGTTGCTGAGCAGGTTGAGCAGAATCTGCTGGATCTTCTCGCGATCGGCACGGACGCGGAGCGACGCATCACACTTGGCCGGCACGTAGGTCAACCTCCGCGCCAGTGCTTGCACCACCACCAACGCCTCGGCGGTGAGGATCGCCTCCTCGAGGGATACGTCCACGATCTCGTAGCGCGCCGTACCGGCCCGACCGAGCGAGTACGTCAGCACCTGGTTGATGAGGCCGAGGAGATGCCGCTGGCTCTGTTGGATGCGGGCCAGGTCAGACCGTTGCTCTTCAGTCAGCGGCCCGTGGACCTCCATCTCCATTAAGCTCGCGTACCCGCCGATCGCGTTGAGCGGCGTCCTGAGCTCGTGGCTCATCATCGCCAGAAAGTCGCTCTTGGCACGACTGGCCGCCTCGGACACCCGGAGCGCCCGCGTCCGCTCCCGGGCGAGTGACAGCTGCGCGCCCACCCGCGCGATGAGCTCCTGGGCGCCGAATGGTTTGACCAGGTAGTCGTCCGCGCCCGCCTGCGCGCCTTCGATGCGCGCCTCCTCGCCGGCACGCGCTGACAAGAGAACGACCGGAATCGCGGCGGTCGAGGAGTCGGCGCGGAGCGCGCGAAGCAACGCGAACCCGTCGAGCCCCGGCATCATTACGTCACTCAAGATGAGATCGGGCGGTCGCGCCTTCGCGGCCGAGAGGGCGGCGTAGCCATCGCCGACGGTTTCGACCGCCCATCCTCGCTCGTACAACAGGCGAGCGAGGTACTCGCGCATGTCCGCATTGTCGTCGGCCAGGAGAATCCGGGCGGCGCCTTGGCTGCCGACGACCGTTATCGATCTCGCCTGGTCTGGAGGTGGTGGCAGCCACTTGAGCGCCTCTTCGACGTAGGTCATCGCGCCGACGCGCGTCGACGCGAGCGGACGACCGGCCGACCCCAGACGATCCGAGGGGAGATGCGCCGAGCCATACGGCACCGTGATCGTGAACGTCGTGCCTACCCCTTCGGTGCTGGCGACATCGATCCGGGCCCCGTGCCAGCGCACGAGCTCCTGGACGAGCGCGAGGCCGATACCGGTCCCTTCATGCGTTCGGCTCCGCGCGTTCGGCACGCGATGGAATCGATCAAAAATCTTCGGCAGCTGGTCGGCGGCAATGCCGACGCCCGTGTCCGCGACGTCGACGATCGCCGCGGTCCCGCCATCGCGCACGCGGACCGTGATGCCGCCGTCGAACGTGTGCTTGAACGCGTTGGACAGGAGATTGAGTACGATCTTCTCCCACATCTCCCGGTCGACGTAGACGCTCGCCGGCAGGAGCGGCGCGTCCACCTCGAGCGCGAGTCCCGCGCGCTCGGTGGCCGAGCGGAAGGTGCTCGCCAGTTCCGCCGTGCAGGTGGCCAGGTCGATCGGCTCGTAGGACGCCGTGGCGCGTCCGGCCTCGATGCGCGAGAAGTCGAGCATGGAGTTGACGAGTTTCTGGAGGCGCAGCGTGTTGCGATGGATCATCTCCAACGATCGCTCGCGGTCGGTGCGCGGCGCATCGGGATTGGCGATCAGGTCCGCGGTCGGCCCGAGCATGAGCGTGAGCGGTGTCCGGAACTCGTGGCTGACGTTCGAGAAGAATTGCGTTTTCGCCCGATCGAGCTCCGCGAGCATCTCGGCGCGCTTCTTCTCTTGCTCATACGCCCGGGCAGTCGCGATACCCGTCGCCAGCTGCGCGGCGACCATCTCGAAAAAGACCAGGTGCTGTTCGTCGAGTACGAGTCGACAACTGACGCCGGCCACGAGGACTCCCGCGGGCTGACCCGGGGTGCTCGAGGGAATCGGCACGATCACCGCCGTGTGCGGTGGGTCGGCCCACGGTCCCGGCGGGACGCGATCGAACCGGGCGGCCAGATTGTCGATGATCTGGATCGCCTCCGACGACGGCACGTCGATGACCAGAGGGCTCAGGGGCTCGCCCGCCTCGACGCCACACGTACCCGCGAGTCGCGCGTGCTTGCCGTCCGGGTCGATCAGGTAGATCGCCGCGAACGGGACGTCGACGGCATGCTTTCCCAGAAACCCGGCAGCGGTCACGCACATCGCCTCGGCGGTCTGCGCCTCCGCGAGTGATCGGCGGCCGAGATCGCGCAACGTTCCGACGCGCCGCTCGCCCACAACCTTTTGCGTGATCTCGTGGACGGTGGCAATAACGCCGCCGATCCCGCTCGGCGCAGATTCATCCGGGACTGGACTGTAGGCGATTGTAAAGTGCGTCTCTTCGACGAACCCGTGCCGATTGATCTCGAGGAGGATGTCCTCCATCCACGTTGCGGGTCCCCCATTGAACGGGGTGTCGATGAGCGGCCCGATCACGTGCCAGATCTCTGACCAACATTCTCGCGTCGGCTGCCCCATCGACGCCGGGTGCTTCGCGCCGAGCACCGGCCGGTAAGCGTCGTTGTAAAGCTGGACGTAGTCCGGTCCCCACCAGAGGAGGATCGGCATGCGGTTGGCGAGGAGGAACCGCACCATCATCCGGAGCGATTGGGGCCACAGCTCGATGGGGCCCAGGATCGTTGCGTTCCAATCGACGGAGCGCATGACCTGGCCCATCTCGCTATCGCCGAACAGCTCGGTCGCCGCGTCGTCCAGCGTGGTCGCCATCATCCCCCAGGGTATTGCAGAGCCCGTGCCTCGGCTCGTCGCGAGGGCGAATTATGCCAGAGTTTGCTATATGTTCAGCACTTATGCGTCGACACCTACCCCTCGCCGTCATCCTTGCCGCAAGCTGCGCGCATCCATCCGGCCGCGCTACACCTTCGTCACCGATCACGGCGGGCGAGCTCAAACGCCGCGTCGAGATTATCGCGGACGACTCGATGGGAGGCCGGCTCCCGGGATCGCGGGGCAACATCGAAGCCACCGACTATATCGCAGCCGAGTTCAAGCGCATGGGACTCCAACCGGCGGGGGATAGCGGCGGCTATCTGCAGTACGTGCCCATGATATCGAGCCGCCTCGATACCACGGAGCACCTGACGGTCAATGGCGTGCCCCTGGCGTTCGGGACCGGTGTTATAGCGCAGAACCCGACCAACCTTCCGCTGACACTCGTTGCGACTGGCGCTCCGGTCGTCTACGGTGGACGACTTGGCCCTGACGCCACGGCGATGATCAGTCCCGACTCCGGCGCTGGCCGGATCATCGTATTCGCGGCCGCGCTCTTTCCGGACGGGCGTCCCGATCCGCGAAGCGGGAGATACCTGCCGGCGTTCCACAGACCGCCACTCGGCGTCGTTTTCGTTTTACCCGTGTTGCCGCCAGTCACGATCTATTCGACCCTCAGGCGGTTCTCTGTGCCTTCGTCGACCCATCCCGGGCCGTTGTCCTTCCAGATCAGCGCCGCGACCGCGCTCGCCTTGTTCGGCGACCCGGTCGAGCGCCTCACGATTGGCACCGTCGCCCGAGGTGTGCTTGGCGGACGCATCCGCTATCTCGCCTCGGAGACGATCCAAGCGCGCAATGTCGTCGCGATCCTTCCGGGTCGCGATCCGGCGCGCCGAGGCGAGTACGTCGCCATGGGCGCGCACAACGACCACGTCGGCATCGGCGCGTTCGGCATCGATCACGACTCGGTGCGCGCCTACAACATCCTCTTGGCGCGACAGCATCTCGACGGCCCGGCCGCCGGGAATCCCGGCGCGCAATCGCCGGGGATCGTCGTCAACGTCGATAGCCTACGCCGCCTTCGTCCGTCGCGGCGTGACTCGATCTACAATGGCGCGGATGACGATGGCGCCGGCACCGCGTCCCTATTGGCGATAGCCCGGGCCCTCACGAAGCAACACCCCGCCCGCTCGATTCTGTTCATCTCGCACACGGGCGAGGAACAGGGGCTCCTCGGCTCCCGCTGGTACGCCGACCACACCACGGTCCCGCGCGATTCCATCGTCACGTACCTCAACATGGATTTGTTCGGCCACGAGTACAACGCGGACTCGGCGCGGTCGGGGCCGCGGTACTTGCAGTCCGGCGGCGCCCGTCGACTCTCCCAGGAGCTCGGCGCCTTGATCGATTCGGTCAACGCTGGCTTGGCCGAGCCGATGGCGATCGATTACTCGTGGGATGCGCCGGGCCATCCGTCGCAGAAGTACTGCCGCAGCGACCACGCGTCCTATGCGCGCTATGGGATTCCCGTCGCGTATTTCTCGACCGGCTATGGCGTGGACTATCACCAGGTAACCGACGAGCCACAGTATCTCGACTACGCGCACATGGCGCGAGCGGCCACTTTGGTCTACGCCGTTGCGCTGCGCGTCGCGAATCTCGATCATCGGCCGCTCGTCGATCAACCCAAACCCGATCCCACCGCACCCTGCCGACAGTGATCATCGGTGATTGGGATGTGAACCCGACAACCGGTCAGATCTCGCGGAATGGCGAGACGGTCCGGCTGGAGGCGAGAACCATGCGGCTGCTCGTCTATCTCGCCGAGCGGGCGGGCGAGGTCGTGAGCATCGACGAGCTGCTCAAGGAGGTCTGGGCTGGTGTGATCGTCACATCAGATTCCGTGTACCAGGCCGTTGCATCGCTGCGTCGTGAGCTCGGCGACGACACCAAGCAGCCGACGTACATCGTGACCGTCCCGCGGCTGGGCTATAAAATGGTCGCGAAAGTCAGCGACGCTCCTCCGGCGCCGGTGCCGACCGTTCCGCGACGCGGTGGACAGTTCGTGGTGGTGATCGGCGTCGTGATCTGCCTCGCGCTCGCGGCCGCCTACGGGATCCGCGGCGGCGGCCGCGCCGCGAATTCGATCGCCGTGGTGCCGTTTCTCGATCTGACCGACGGTATGAGCCACGAGTACTTCGCCGATGGGATGACCGAGGAGGTCATCGACAAGTTGAGCAAGGAGCCGGGGCTCCGCGTCGCGGCGCCGACGACGTCGTTTTACTTGAAGCGCAAGCCGATCGCGATCGTGGACATCGCGAAGCAACTCGGCGTGACGTACGTCCTCGATGGAAGCGTGCGCAAGTCCCACGCGACCTACCGGGTCGCCGCACGACTCAGTCGCGGCGACAATGGTCTCGTCGTCTGGTCCGAGACGTACGACCGACCCAGCGGCGATATGCTGTGGATTCAGGACGACATCGCCACCCAGGTCACGAAGGCGATCACCCAAACCGCCGCACGCTGAACGCGATCGGGAGCCCGATCGAGAACATGTGCACACCGATCCCTAAGAGCACGTCTTTGAGCTCGTACGGGCCGGTCGCGTGGAGCGCTGAGAGCGGAAGGATGACGTAGCTCATGCAGACCTCGACGACCATGCCATAGAGCAGGCCGCAGACGACCCAATGCTCCGTCATGAACGTCAGCCTGCGGCTCGCTGCATAGTAGGCGGCGGTCCAGGTCGTGGCGATGCAATAGTGGAGCACGAGGCCGAGCACGTAGAAGAGGGCGAACGGGCCGGCGCGCTCCGCTTTCTGCCCGATCAGGGCCGCCGTGATTCCGAGTGGTACGCGCCAGCCGAAGAGAATGATCGCCTGGGCGATATCAATTGTTCCGGCGATCAGGCCGCCGGCCCCGATCGCCGCGAGTGCTCGCTTTTTCATCCCGGCACGGTAGCCGGGCACCTCGCGGGAAGTCCTGAACTTCGCCTGAAATACTCTGAACTTCTCTGAATTCAGGCCTTTCGCGCGGCCCGCGCCGCGTGGATGCGCGCCTGGAAGTCCTGCTCAAAGGATGAAACTGCCGGAACGAACCGCACCTTGCTGATCCCGCCAACAGGGTGGTCCAAGCCCAGCACGAACACGCGGGGGCTCTTGCCCCCACGGCCCGTGTCGAGCAACAGCACGTCGGCGAGCGGCACCCGAAAAGATCCTCCCGGGCCCTTCACCTGTAGCACGTCGCCGTCCAGCCACACTTCACTCAGCCGCCAGCCGAACCAGGTCATATACGCCGCGACACCGAGCAACGGGATAGCGACCCCGATCTCCGAGGTTGCGTTGAACAGCACGGCGGTGCCGATCACATACAGGGCCGGCATGCCGAAACGGTACCAGGTAATGCCGGACGACAGTCGCGTCACAACGCCGATGCAGTGTCGCCAGGCAGTAGAATCCGCCGGATGATGGGTATGGGCACCCCGCCCTGCTTCACGAACTGGTCGTGAAAGTCGCGGAGCGAGTACGCGCTGCCCTTCGCCCGCTGATAATCCGCGCGGAGCTTGTAGATCGCGAGCTTGCCGAGGGTATAGTAGAGATAGGTGGGATTGTATGCCCCACGGCGCGCTTCCTCGTAGCCGTTCGCCGGCTCCTGGAAGCACTTGTCGACGAAGTACTGCTTCGCGCCGTCCGCAACGGACATCCCTTGGGTGTGCTCTTTGATGCCGACGACATATCGGCAGTCGCGGAGCAAGGCCTCCTCGAGCTGCGCCAGCTTCGTCTTGGGGTCGCCATTGCCGAACCCCTGCTCGACCATCATCTGCTCGCCATAGTGCGCCCACCCTTCGACATTCGATCCGGCGGAGAGGAGCTTGCGGGTCTTGGTCGGGAACTGCTTCACGTAGAGGAATTGGATGAAGTGCCCGGGAAAGACTTCGTGCACCGTCACGATATTCAGGACCGCCGGGTTGAACTCGCGCAGGTGCTCTTCCACGTGCTCGGCATCCCAATCTTTCTCCGGCGGCGTGACGTAATAGAACGCCTCGGTCGCTTTCGTCTCGAACGGCCCGGGCGAGTCCATGGACGCGTACGACCCGGTGCGGGCATAGGGCGGCGTCTCGGTCACGATCGGCATCGTGGTCGATGGAATGTCGACGATCTGGTGATCCACGAGGAATTGACGCGCGCCGGCCACGGTCGACTGGACGGATGCAATGAGCGTGGCCGCGGTCGGATGCGTTTTCTCGAGCGTCAGCATCGCTTCGTGCGGCGACTTCCCAGGCGCGACGAGCTTCGCGGTCGCGACGAAGTCCTTGTAGTCCTTGTCGAGATTGGCTTCGCCGATCGCCAGAATCCGGTCGAGCGGCAGGGTGATCATCTCATCGTAGGCGAGCTTATCCGAGAAGTTCTTGGCGCCGATCGCGAACGACCCGTGCGATTTGGGCTTCAAGTCCGAGGTCAGCCACTTCGAGGCGTCTTTCAGCGCGGCGATCACCGAGTCGTTCGCCGCCGTGAACGCGCGCCAGGCGCCAGTGTCGGCGCCGGCCGCGGTCTTCGCCCAGCCCGCGACGTCGTGCTGGAAGAACCCGACGGAGCCAGACGCGACCCGGATCGCGAGATCCGTGAATTCGGGCGGCGGGTTGTCCATATTCGCTTTCATGGCCGCGAACATCGCCGGCATCTGCCGGAGCCGCGCGGTCAGCGCGCGCAGTCGCTCGGCCGGCGGCGCGAAATCCCGCTTCATGAGCAGGTCGACGGCATTCCCGGGAGATCCGACGTAGCTGATCGGGTTCTTTCGCCAGCTCGCGAGCACGTCGAGATCCTGCACCTCCGAGCGGATCGCGCCGTCGATGAGCGCGGCATCGATCGAGTCGTCGGACGAGAGCTTCCCCGCGCGAACCGAGTCCAGTTGTGCGAGTTGGGCGCGCAAGGTGCCAAGGCGGCGCGTGACCGCCGCGGCCGACCGGTCCTCGAACAGCGTGTCGTATTGATGGAAGCCCACGGCGGTGCCGGCCGAGGGCGCGAACGCAAACGAGGAGTCGAAGTACGCGTCGGCCACCTGGCTGAACGCGGACGGACCGGCGGCCGTCTGCTCGGTCGGACGGCACGCGACGACGAGGAGACCCAACATGAAATAGGAGCGCATAGGGCCCAAGTATAGCAAAAGTCGTCGCTCGCGACAGAATACCGGCCGTTCCCGACAGATCGTATGGCGCCCTCCGGCCCGCCGGATGAGGCTTGGGCCATGCGATGCCTGATACTCCTCCTCCTCGCCACGCGGGCTTCGGCCCAGCATCTGGACACGCTGTACGTCGGCCACGCTCCGCTGTCGACCGCCTACATGCGGGACGACTCCAGCGAGTCGTTGGTGATGGTCCCGGATGCAAACGGCGCAAACGGCACACGCGTCATTGGCAAGACAACGAGCCGTCAACGGGTCGTCGACGGCAAGCTCTTTCGCGTCATCCACTTCAGCAGCGCCAGAGCCGACGTGACCGACAGCGTCATGACGGGCGGCGCCGGCGTGCTCCCCATGTGGGAGATCTCGCACCAGACGTCGAAGCTCATGCACCTGCGGTGGGACGGTCATCGGGTCACCGGTGATGTGACACCGACCGGAAAGCCGAAAGAAACCGTGGACCAACGCATGGCCGTTGCGGCGTTCAACTCTTCCGACGTCGATCAATTGATCCAGTCGCTGCCTCTGGCGCCCGGCTACACGGCGCTCGTCGCGACGTACGAGTACGAAACCCCTGGCGGGCTACGGCTCGACACACTCGCCGTCACCGGACGTGAGCGGAACACCTGGGTCGTGCGCGTCTCTCGGGGACAAACGTCGTCGATGACCGTGTGGCTCGATGATGCCACGAAACGGGTGACCAAGGAAGAATTCGCCGAAAGCCCAACAGCCTGGCGGATGCGGATTGTCCGACAGTAGCCGGGTTTTGCGTTCATCATGGTATCCCCCTAGATGAAGAGGTCACCATGAGCCACCGCACCAATGCACTCGCCGCCCGACTCGAGCGGGGCGCCGCCGCCCTGGCGGCATTCGCCAGCACGCTGACCGACGAAGAATGGCAGACGCGCATCCCGCACGACGGCCGGAAGATCGGCGTCGTCGTGCACCACGTCGCGACGATGTACCCGCTGGAAATCGCGCTGGCCCAAAAGCTCGCCACCGGCGAGCCGATCGCGGGAGTGACATGGGACGACGTCCACTCGCTCAACGCTCAGCACGCCAAGGATTTCGACGGCGTCACGAAGGCGGAGACAATTGCCCTGCTCGAGCGCAACAGCGCCTCGGCCGCTGCCGCCATCCGCGCGCTCGGCGACGAGCAACTCGATTCGGCGGCGCCCATCTCGCTCAACGCCGATGCGCCGCTCACGTGTCAGTTCATGCTCGAGGACCACGCGGTTCGCCACAGCTATCACCACTTGCACCGCATGCGCATCGCGCTCGAGTCCTTATCGACGCTTACTGGCTGACCGCTGGGTCAATAGCGTTCGAGGTCGTGCCCGACGACTGCGCGTCCCGTGTATCCACCCAGGCGCACGCCGGCGATGAGCGTGCTGTCGGATGCGCCGGCGCGCACGATGTGACTCAGAACCAGAAGCTTGGGCTTGGCGCGCGCGGCGAGCGCGCCAAGCTCGGAGTCCGAGGTGTGAAACGCGCGCATGTAGCGCGGCCAATCCTGGCCGCCGGGGCGCGATTCGGGGCGCACGGTTGACGCCGGATACACTTCGTGGACCAGTACATCCACGCCGCGGGCCGCCTCGGTCAGCGCCTCGGACGGGCGCGTGTCGCCCGAGACGACGACGGTGCGATCTGGCGTGTCGAAGCGATACCCGAACGCCCAGCGCCAACTGCCGTGCGAGACGGCGATCGCGGTCACGCGCACACCCGCGCTGTCGTACACGACGCCGGGATGGATCTCGTGAACATTCACACGATAGCCATCGCGGGACTCGTGTTCGAGCCCTTCCGTGCGGATCTGGATGTCTTCCGCATACGCGGCGAGCAACTCGTCCGTCATGTGCTGCAGCCCTGGCGGCCCGAACACGACGAGCGGCTGCCGTCGTCCCATCACCCACGACGTGAGGATGAGATCGGGGTAGCCGAGCGTGTGATCACTGTGCAGGTGCGTGATGAACGTGGCTTCGGGCCCGGAGATCGTGAGATGCGCGGCCGACAACTGCCGCTCGACGCCCGGGCCGGCGTCGACCAGGAACACGCGCGGGCCGACCACGATCGCGGTCGCGGGGCCGCTCGCCGCCGGATCCGGGAAAGGGGTGCCGGTGCCAAGCAGCACGACGATCGTGCTATCGATCAAGGCGGTCAGTAGCGGGATCATGCGGGTGTTAGAAAGTGCATGCCGTATAATGCTAGCACGGCAGCTACGAACCGCACTCGGGTGCTGTCAGTGCCGTTGCCCTAGGCGTGACACGGGCGCGGGTTGGTCGCGCTGCTCGCGTGCGCGACGGACTGCGTCACCTGGTCCATGAGCCAGGCCGCGCCGCGATTGGCGAGGCGGGCGGTGAGGGCCGAGTCGGTGCCGAAGCCTTTGAGCTCGATCACGCGCGTGTCGATCACGCGCTGCTGAGGGACGGAGACGATTTGGACTTCCCAGTCGGCCTCCCAGCGGCCGATGCGATTCAAGCGACCGACGAGCACCCAGTCCGCGTGATGCTCGGCGCCCCATGAGGCGGCGACGTCGCCGTGCTCGAAGAGGTAATCGGAGTTGTTAGGCGCTGTCTCCGGACCGACGACTGAATATCCGCACGCCGTCAGGCGATCGGCGGCCTCGCGCGTCATGACGGGTATCACCGCCATGTCGCCGCGCGTGTCGGGGTTTGGGGACAGGTTGTTGAGGCCCGTCGGGGCGACCGCGAATACTGGTCCTTCGCGCTGCGCCTTCAGTCCCAATACGCTGACGATGAGTGCTGCGCCGAGGAAGATTCGCATGCTGCCACTACTGCACTCGTTGTGCCCGGACGTTGAAGGCGATCTGGCGAGCGCGACCGAGTATCACATTGGGCATTTCACCCATCGCGCTGGGTGGGATCACCCATTACGGCAGCGTCGCGTCCATCACCCAGACTTCGCTCTGCTGCTCCTCGATGGTGAAGTACATGCGTCCGGGCCCCAACGCCCACTGCGTCCGATTCGATGGCCGCAGCGGATCGTCGAATCGCACGAGCAACGTCGGTCGACCCCCGGTCACGGGCACCGACCAGAACTGCGCATTTCCCCGCTCGTCGTGATTCTTGAAGTAGAGCGTGCGACCGTCGCGACTCCACCAGGGTTCCCCGGCCGTCACGCCGCTGGCCGAATCCACGACGATATGCCGGGCGCCGGAATCGGGGTGGATGATCGCCAGCGATCCGCCGTAGAGATAGGTGGAGTAGGCGATCCAGCGTCCATCGGGCGACCAGATCGGAAATGATCCGACCGAGTCGCGCTCAACGGGTTTCCCCCACGTGCGATCTGGGTTCCGATGGACGACAATGATGGCGCCAGGAATACCGAAGAGACCGTACGCGAGCGCCTTCCCGTCCGGCGACCAACTGGGCGCTGCCTCTTGCAATGGCGTGTTCGTCACCTGCTGAATCGGGCCGCCGTCGAGGGGCATGACATAGATGTCGCGATTGCCGGATCGCCAGGAATGAAATGCCACCTCGCGCCCGTCGGGCGACTGGCTCGGATAAAAATCCTCGGCCGTCCCCGACGTGAGTTGTTCCGGCTCTCCGTCCGGCAGGCGCATGCGATAGAGGAGCGCCGAGCCACTGATGTTCGAGTCGTAGAAGAGCCACTTCCCGTCGTCCGACGTGGTCTCTTCCTCAATGACCTGCGTGCCGTGTGTCACCTGGGTCGCTTGGGCTTCCGTGGCGCCATTCGGCGGAAATGGAAGGGACCAGACGTTCGCTGTCGAGCTATAGACGTCGTAGGCGAATCGATTGCCCGACGCCGAGATCGAGAACGAGTGCACGTTGAGACCGGTCGTCAGGCGGACGGGCGTGCCATCGCTGTTTCCGGCGCGGGTGATGCGAACGGCGTACAGGTCCATCGGTCCGAGTCGGTTGGACACGAAATACAACCACCGGCCGTCGCGAGACCACACCGGGCCCTGGTTGATCGTGAGGCTGTCGGTCACGGCCGCGGTCGCGCCGTCGGCGACGCGGACGACCATGATGCGGCTGGGCGCGCGGTTGTCGAAGAGCGCGCCGGCGCGCGAGTAGTAGGAGTTGAGCGCGACGCAGGCGATGCGCGTCGCCTCTGGCGACCACTGGCACAGTGACGGGTCCGTAATTTTGGCGAGCGGCCTGACCCGACCGGTGGCATCGCGGAGATAGAGCGAGTCTGCGACCGTGTAGGCGATGGTCTGACCGTCGGGGGCCCAGGCTGCGGAGGTGACCGCGCCTCGCGACACAGCGGGGACTTCGGGGCGCACGTTCCCACCGGATGCGGGAGCGCTCCAGACGCCGCCGTGCGAGAGAAAGAGCAGCCGGGAGCCGTCGGGCGACCAGGACGGGTTGGTCTCGGTCGATGTCGAGTCGTCGACGATGCGCGTCGCACGACCGCCGGTAACCTGCCGGACGTACACCTTGAGACTCGCCGCGGTGCCGGCCGAGTAGGCGACGGACCGTCCATCGGGCGAAAGCGCGGGCAGCGTGTGGAGTCCGCGCTCCCACGTGACCTGCGTAGACCGGCCGAACGACGCGATCGGCGACCGGACCGTGCCAAGCCCTCGGCCGAAGACGAACGCCACTGCGACAAGCGCCAGGGTTGGCGCCGCGTAGGCGATGACGGACCTGACGGACCACGCCGGGGCCGAGCGAGGGGGGCGGGCGACCGTTGGCTGCGAGAGGGCCTGGGCGAATGCCGTCGCGCTGTCGAAGCGATCGGCCGGCAGCTTCTCGAGCGCCGTCAGCACCGCCTCTTCGACCGCCGGCGGGACGGTCCGGCGTTGCGGGATGAGCCGACGCGGCTCGTCCGTCATCATCTTGGCGACTGTCGCCTGCGCTGTTGCGCCGATAAACGGCGGCTCGCCGATGAGCATCTCGTACGTCACGATGCCGAGCGAGTAGATGTCGGAGCGCGGGCCGACCTCGCGCTCGCCCATCGTCTGCTCGGGGCTCATGTACTGTGGCGTGCCGAGCGACAGCCCGGTTTGCGTGAGACGCTGGCTGCTGGCTTGCTCGACGGCGAGCGCGATCCCGAAGTCGGCGACGAGACTGTGGCCGCCGTGGAGGAGGATATTCTCCGGCTTGATGTCCCGATGGATCACGCCACGCTGATGCGCGTACGCCAGCGCGTCGGCGACCTCGGTCGCGATGCACACCGCGTCGGCGATCGGGAGCTGCCGCTCCCGCTCGAGCCGCGCCCGCAGCGACTCGCCCGCGACATACGGCATCACATAGTAGAGGTGCCCGCTCGCGCTCCCGCTGTCGAACAGCGGGAGAATGTGCGGATGCTGCAGGCTCGCCGTGAGCTCGATCTCCTTGAGGAAGCGCTCCGGTCCCAGGATCGCGGACAGCTCGGGATGCAGGACCTTGATCGCGACCTTGCGATGGTGGCGCTCATCCTCGGCGAGATAGACCGTCGCCATGCCACCGCGTCCAATCTCGCGCTCGATCCGGTAGCGGCCAGATAGCGCCGAGGTCAGTGCGTCATGGAGCACGCCATGACGTTATCCTCCGGTGCCCGATCCATCAACTTGTTGAAGGGGTCCACGCCAGGCGAGCGGCCGCCCCTTCCCATTGCTCGCGCACGGCGGCCGCCGCCGCGTCCGGGTCGCCGGCGCGGATGGCCCGCGCCATCCGGTCGTGCTGCGCGATCGACGGGCGCATATCGCCGAAGGCCCGGATATAGAGCCGCATGTACCGCTCGGCCTGCAGCTTCATCGTGACCAACTCGCGCGCCACGCGGGGCCCCGCGCCGGCGTCGATGAACAGGCGGTGGAGCGCCGCGTCGTTGTCATAGATCTCGCGCGGGTTGGGCTTCGGGCCCCGTGCCGCCCGCGCCAGCGCCGCGTTCTGCTCGCGCATCGCCGCGGCGAGCGTCACGCGCGCGCCCCGGTCCAGCGTGGCCGCGTGGCGAATGGCGATGGACTCGAGGGCGCCGACGATCTCGAACACATCCGCGGCATCCGCCTGGCTCAATGGCGCCACCCGCAGGCTTTCTTTGCCGCGCCCCGTGCCCGCGATGAACCCTTCCGATTGCAAGCGGTGCAGCGCCGTCCGGATCGGGGTCCGGCCGAGTCCGAGCTGGGTCATGAGCTCGCTCTCGACGAGACGCATCCCGGGCGACAGCGTGCCCCAGACGATCATTTCGCGGAGCCTATTGTACGCGAGACCTACCCGGAACCCCCGGGTCTTCGGCTGCCGCGCGATTGGCATAGTGTACTATATGGTACCGTGCTATTCTAAGCGACATGAAACTTGCCCGTTCGATCTGCGCCGTCGCCGTCCTCACGGCATGCCAACCGGGATCCGCCGCGGAGCACCGCGAGGCCTTTCCCGTTCCACCGAGCTGGCCGTACCATCTCGACGCGCCGGCGGTGACCGCGGCGCACGGCATGGTGGCGACCGATGCGCCGCTCGCGACGCATGTCGGCGCCGAGATGCTGCGACACGGCGGCAATGCAGTCGACGCGGCGGTCGCGACGGCGTTTGCCCTGTCGGTCGTGTGGCCGGCGGCCGGCAATATTGGGGGCGGCGGGTTTATCGTCGCGCAGATGGCCGATAGCGCGCCCGTCGCGCTCGACTTCCGCGAGATGGCGCCGGCGGCCGCGACGCGCGACATGTTCATCGGGCCGAACGACAAGCCGGACAATCGCGCGTCGACTGGTGATCTCGCCGCAGGGGTCCCTGGGTCGGTGGCTGGTCTCTGGGAAGCGCACCATCGCTTCGGCTCCCGGCCGTGGGCCGAGGTGCTGGCGCCGGCCATTCAACTCGCGGACAGCGGATTTACGGTCGACTCCGACTTTGCCCGCACCACGATCGGCGACAGCGCCAGACTGTCGAAGTTCCCGGCGAGCGCCGCGCTGTTTCTGCCGAACGGCCATCCACTCGTGCCGGGAACGCGTTGGCGGAATCCCGAGCTCGCGACGGTGCTGCGGCGCATCGCCAAGGACGGGCGGGCGGGGTTCTATGCCGGGCCGACGGCTGCGGCGATTGTGGCCGAGATGAAGCGCGGGCACGGCATCATGACGCTCGCCGATCTCGCGGCGTACCGGGCGAAGTGGCGCACGCCGATCACATTCGACTATCGCGGCTACCATGTCATCTCGATGCCGCCCCCATCGTCGGGTGGCATCACGCTCGCCCTCATGGCGCACATGCTCTCGGGCCGCGATTTGCGCGCACTGGGCTGGCACTCGCCGCAAGAGATCCACGTGCTCGCCGAGTCCATGCGGCGCGCGTTCGCCGTTCGCAATCACTTCCTCGGCGATCCGGACGCCATCGCGATCCCGACGGACCGGCTCATGTCCCAGTCCTTCGCCGACAGCCTCGACGCAAATATTCGCCCGGATGGCGCGACGCCATCGGCGGACGTCTCGTTCCCGACCGGGGCGGGCGCGGAGGGAAAGCACACGACGCACTTCTCGATCGTCGACGGCCAGGGGAATGCGGTCGCGCTCACGACGACGATCAATTATGGGTTTGGATCGGCGTCGACCGTTGGTGGCGCTGGGTTCCTGCTCAACAACGAGATGGACGACTTCACCGCGCAGCCCGGCGTTCCCAACGGCGCGGGCCTCGTGCAAGGTGAAGCGAATGCGATCGCGCCGGGCAAGCGAATGCTCTCATCGATGACGCCGACCATCGTCCTGGGCCACGACGGCAAGCCGATGATCGTGACCGGCGCCAGTGGCAGCGGGCGGATCATCACGTTGGTGTTCCAGGTGATCTCGAACGTCGTCGACTACGATATGGGAATCGCCGCGGCCGTCAGCGCGCCGCGCGTACACCATCAGCACTTACCTGACACGTTGTTGTATGAGCGCTCGGGGCTCACCGACTCGACGGTCGCCGCGCTACGCGCCATGCACTACGCGGTCGATTCGGCGTGGCGCGGATCGCTGGGCATTGGCGCATCGATCCTGCGCACGCCGACCGGTGTCTCGGGGATGTTCGATCCGCGCCTCCACGGCGCGGCTGAGGGATACTAGAAGGGGAATCGAGCGGGACGAGGCATCGGCACATACCGCTTCAGCGACAGCAGCGGCCGCTCCACGAGCAGCCAGCTGACCCGCGCTATGCACCAGGAGGCGCCTGCAAGGAGCACGAGCTCGACCCCCACTCGAGACGATGCGTCCACCGCTCCTCGACGGCCGCACCAGGCGGAGCCACCTGCTCAGCACTCATTGGTATCCGCTTGCGGGAGGAGGACTGCATTCAGCACGGTAACGTCACGCCCACGTCAGCATCCGGTTAACACGGCGGGACTAGACGAGTCCGGTGCCGTACGCTAAGTACTGCACCACGATGCGCAGACTCTTTCTGTTGGTCGCCCTTCTCGCGACCGAAGCCTTGGGTGCACAGGCCACGACGCCCGATATCACGACGAAGGACCTCGAGTATCGCCTGAAGATCATCGCCGACGACTCGATGATGGGTCGCGAGTCGGGCAGCAAAGGCGATTACATGGCGGCCGACTACGTCGCGTCGGAGTTCAAGCGATTGGGATTGGAGGCCGCCGGCGAGGGTGGCACGTACTTCCAGACCGTGCCATTCTGGAAGGCCGCGATCGACTCCACATCGCGGCTCGTCGTGCAGGGCACGGTGCTCGAGGTACCACGCGACCTCCTCCCAACGAATATCGGCGCGCCTGCTCGCGTGCTCGACGGCGTGCCGGTGATCTATGGAGGCGACGCCACCGATAGCACCCACTGGATCGCGCCGTCCCAGGCGGCCGGCAAGCTCGTGGTGCTGGATGTCCCGGCGAACGCGATGTTGCGCGGATTCGGCCGCTCGCTCCCTCGGTGGCGACCGTCGGTCGCCGTCGCCATCGTCATGCTCGACGGACTCGGTAGCGAGATCGTGGCGCGGCTGCGGGAAGGCGTACCGATTAACGACACGACGCGCGACACCTCGACCGTCGCGTTGCTCAGGATCTCGCGACACGCGGCCACGGTCTTGCTCGGCGCGGCGCCATCGACGCTCACGCCGGGAGCGACCGGTGCGACCGTCAGCGGCCATTTTGATTTCACGCGGTCGCCGGTGCCGTTCCCCGCACGGAACGTGGTCGCCGTGCTCCGCGGGAGCGACCCACGACTCCGCGGCGAGTACGTCTCGCTGACGGCGCACAATGACCACGTGGGGTTCGACCACAATCCGGTCGATCACGACTCGCTGCGCGCGTTCAACCGCGTGATCCGCCCGATGGGCGCCGACTCGCCGGTTCGCGATCCGACGCCGGCAGAGTGGACGCGCATTCACGCGATCCTCGACAGCCTCCGGCGCGTGCGTCCGCCGCGGCGCGACTCGATCCGCAACGGCGCGGACGATGACGGCTCCGGCACCGTCGCGATTCTCGAGATCGCCGAGAAGATGGCGCGCGGCGGCGCGCATCCCAAACGCTCGATTCTGTTCGTCAGTCATACCGGCGAGGAAGCCGGCCTCCTCGGCTCACGCTGGTACACCGATCATTCGACCGTTCCGCTCGACTCGATCGTCGGGGAGATCGATCAGGACATGGTCGGGCGTGGCACCGCCACCGATTACCCACGCGGCGGCACGGGCGCCGGGGATCCGACCTATCTGGAAGTGGTCGGCGCCAAGCGACTCTCGAGTCAGTTCGGCGCCATCCTCGAGGCGGCGAACGCCAAACAGCCGGTGCCATTCGTCTTCGACTACGAATACGACGTGCCCGGACATCCACTGCAGTACTACTGTCGGGCGGACCACTATAGCTATGCGCGCTACGGCATTCCGTCGGTCGCGCTCTCGCGCGGCGAGCACTTGGACTATCACCAAGTCACGGATGAAGTGCAGTACATCGATTTCACGGACTTGGCGCGGGTGACGCGCATGGTGTACGACGCGGCCATGGCACTGGCGAATACGCCGACGCGGCCCGCGCTCAATGCGCCCAAGCAGAAGGACCCACACGCGCCATGCGTGCAATAGTCTCGATCGCCCTCCTGTCGGTGCGGCTCGGTGCACAGACTGCGTGCCCGGCTGGCACGACCGAAGTCCGTCCGGGGAATTGCGAAGCACCGCACGATCCACCGCCGAGCATTCTTGACTATCGGCCGAAGTCAACGCTGGTCACCCCCGCGCACTTCGTGAAGGTGGCCAAATATCCAGCGATCGATTTTCATGGCCACCCGGACGAGCTGATCATGTCCGAGCAGGGCCTGGAGACGCTGCACAAAGCGCTGGACGGCTTGAACGTTCGCGTGATGGTCGCGGCCGACAATGTCTCTGGCGGCGAGCTACGCGATGCGGTGGCGGCGATCCGCGCGTCAAGCGCCATGAGAGACCGGGTGCGCGTGCTCGCTGGAATCGACTTCAACGATGTTGGACCGGGATGGGCCGAGCGGGCCGTGAAGCAATTGGATGCCGACGTCGCGGCGGGGGCGGTGGGCGTCGGCGAGATCTCGAAGAGTCTCGGGCTCTCGATACGAAAGCGCGACGGTTCGCGACTTCACATCGACGATCCCGCGCTCGACCCCATCTGGGACGAATGCAGCCGCTTGGGGATTCCGGTGTTTATTCACACGGCGGATCCGTGGGAGTTCTTTCAACCCGTTGACTATACCAACGAGCGCTGGCTGGAGCTGGAGCTGTTCCCGGGGCGCCGGTACCCGAAAGACCGCTTCCCGAGCTTCGACGAGCTCATGACGGAGCGGGACAACATGTTCCGCAAGCATCCGCGGACCACGTTCATCGCCGCGCACATGGGGTGGCACGCGAATGATCTCGCGTCACTCGGCGCGATGCTCGATGCCATGCCGAACGTGTATACGGAAGTTGGGGCGGTCCTCTACGACATCGGCCGACAGCCGCGCGCGTCGCGCGAGTTCTTCATCAAGTACCAGGATCGCATTCTCTTCGGGAAGGACTCGTTTCAACCGAGCGAGTATCCGTACTATTTTCGCGTGTTCGAGACGGCGGACGAGTACTTCGATTACTACCGGCCGTACCACGCATTCTGGAAATTGTACGGCATCGCTCTTCCTGACAGCGTGCTCAAGAAGGTCTACTTCGCGAACGCGCTCAAGATCACGAAGGGATTGCCCCGGTAGCGGCACTGGTCGTCGCCGGCACTGCGCGATCGAGTAGTAACGACGGCTACCGGCGAGCGCTATTCTTGCGGCGCACAATCTCTCAGCCGGAGACCACCGTGGCCCCCGACATCACTCGTCGTTCGTTTCTGGAGGCTGCCGCAATGAGTATCGCCGCTGTACAGCTCGGCAACGCGGGTACCGCGCTCGCCGATGCGCCCACCGACATCCGCCCGTTTCAGGTCCACTTTCCTGACGAGGCGCTGGCCGACCTCCGCCGGCGCGTCGCCGCCATTCGATGGCCGGAAAAGGAAACGGTCACCGACCAAACGCAAGGCGTGCAGCTCGCGACGATTAAAGCCCTCGCGGAGTATTGGTCAACCAAGCACGACTGGCGCAAGGTCGAGGCGCGGCTCAATGCGCTGCCGATGTTCATGACCGAGATCGACGGCCTCGACATTCACTTCATTCACGTGAAGTCGAAGCACGAAAATGCGATGCCGTTGATCGTTACGCACGGCTGGCCGGGCTCGGTGATCGAGCAGCTCAAGATCATCGATCCATTGACGAATCCCGAGGCCAACGGCGGGACCGCGTCCGACGCGTTCCATCTGGTGATTCCATCGTTGCCAGGCTACGGATTCTCCGCCAAGCCGACTGGTACCGGCTGGGACACCACCCGTATCGCGAAGGCGTGGGACGCGCTGATGAAACGCCTCGGCTACGCGCAATACCTGGCGGCGGGCGGCGATTGGGGTGCGGCCGTTGTACAAATCATGGGGGCACAGGCGCCCCAGGGGCTGCTCGGTATTCACACCAACATGCCGGGGACTCTGCCGCCCGAGGTGTCCAAGGCACTGGCGATCAATGCCCCGGCGCCGGCCGGTCTCGCACCCGACGAGCAAAAGGCGTTCGACGAGCTGAAGGATTTTTATGGTCACCACGTCGGGTACGCGGGCGAGATGGCAAACCGCCCGCAGACGTTAGTTGCCCTCGCGGATTCGCCCATCGGACTGGCGTCCTGGATTCTCGATCACGATGGCGCCAGCTTGGCGCTCATCTCGCGCGCGTTTGCCGGACAGAAAGAAGGCCTGTCGCGCGACGATGTGCTCGACAACATCACGCTCTACTGGTTGACGAACACGGGCGTGTCGTCGGCTCGCCTCTATTGGGAGAACAAGCTGCCCTTCTTCGACATCTACGGCGTCACCGTGCCGGCAGCGATCAGCGTATTTCCTGACGAGCTCTATGAGGCCCCGCGCAGCTGGACCGAGAAGGCGTACCCCAAGCTGCTTCGTTACAACCGGCTTCCCGTCGGCGGCCACTTCGCGGCTTGGGAACAGCCGAAACTCTACGTAGACGAGATTCGCGCGGGCTTCAAGTCACTGCGTAAATAATTGCCCACGAGCGGCAGACGGCGCCCCGCGTCACTTGGTTGACGTGGGGCGCTCGTGTATCATGCGCGGCGCATGATACAATCTCTGACGATCCCGGGCGTCGCCATGGCGCTCTCCATGCTCGTGTGCGGCGCTGTGTTGGCCCAGAACGAGACCGAAGGTGGTCCGGCGCCGGTGCGGGTGGTCTGCGCACCGGACGTCGCGCGCCTGTGCGGCGACGCCAAAGACTTGAGCAGTCGCGTGCAATGCATGGACCAACACGAAGACCAACTATCCGAGGCGTGCCGAACGGCCCGCGCCGGAAAAGCAGGCGGCAGCGCGATGTTCGACTCCATCGCCGCCCGGATCACGGGTCGCGAATACCCCTCGATATTCGCGGCTTGGAACCTCGCGGAGAACCTGCGCCAGAGCGATGGACACACCGTGCCGCTGTCGGCCAGCGAGAGCCCGAACACCATTCGCGCGCGACACGACTTGTTCTTCTCGACCTACGAGCGGCTGGGGCTCAAGCTCGCGGCTGGCCGCCAATATGTCGTGCTGACGCCCGAGTTCACGGACGAGAGCATACAGGCCGCGCTCGCCAACCGGGCGAAGCTCCTGGCGGCGAATCCCAACATGCTCATCATGACGGACCTGCACTATTTCTCCGCGCCGCACACCTATCTGCCCGCCGACTCACCCTGGTGGCTGCACGATGCGAAGAACGCCCGGTTCGAAGGCAACAACACGGAGTACAAGTCGTCGCGCCTGGACTTCTCCAACCCGGAATTCCAGGACAAAGTCGCCGCCCTCTGCGCGGCACTGCTCAAGACCGGCGTATACGACGGGTGCATGATGGACTGGTGGCACGACGACGATCAGATGGGCGGCGACCGGCTGGCGCTGATCAAGAAAATCCGGGCTGTCGTCGGCGAGAAGGCGATCCTGCTCGCCAATGTCAATGGACGCCTCCCCACCCGTACCGCGAACTATCTCAATGGCATGTACATGGAGGGATTCGGCGCCAAGTTCTTCCCCGACTGGCACACCGCGGCCGCGAACCTCTTGTGGGGAGAGACCCACCTGCACAAGCCCGCGTTCACGGCCCTGGAGGGTTGGTGGCGAACCGGGCGCGATGAGCTTCCGTTGATGCGCGAGGTCACGACGCTCGCGCTCGTGTTCTCGGACGGCTATGTGTTGTTTTCCGACCCCAATGAGTTACCCACGCCGGACCACCTGCACGATTGGTATCCCTTCTGGGACAAGTCGTTGGGCCACCCTGTAGGCCCGCCCGCGAACCTCGACCACCCCGATCTCAACGGCGCGTACACGCGCCAGTTCGACAAGGGCGAGGTGGTCTTCAACCCGCCATCGAACCACTCGGTGGTCGCCAAATTCCCGGAGCCGCGCCGGAGTGCGGCCACGAATGTCACGGGCCAATCCTTTACGGTGGCGCCCGGCGACGGCGACCTGTTTCTTTCACCGTAGCTCAATCACCCTCAACGACGGAGAATGTGAATGGATCTTCGCGGAGTAGGAGCGCTCCTGGCCGCGGCCTGCATGCTCGTACCGAGTGCGCGAGCACAAGGTCCCGCGGTCGGCGACGCGGCACCCGATTTCTCGCTGCCGGGCGGCACGCGATACGGCGTGCTCAAGAACCCGGTGCACCTCGCCGACTATCGCGGGCAGACGGTCGTGTTAGCCTTCTTCTATCAGGCGCGGACCAAAGGCTGAACGATCCAAATGGAGGCGTACCGTGATCAGTACGCCAAGCTGTTCCACAATGGCCGCAAAGTGACGGTCATTGGCATCAGCGTCGACCCAGACACGATGCAAGCAAACTGGGCGCACGAGTCGGACTTTCCGATCGTCTTCGCCAGTGATAGTGGGAGCGTCGTCGGCAAGATATACGGCGCCTACGATGCCCAGAACAAAGTCGACAATCGATCGCTGTTCGTCGTCGGTCCCGACGGGCGGATCGCCTACGTGACGAAACCGTTCAAGGTGCTGGCACCGGCATCATATACCGACCTCGCGGCCGCGATCGACAAAGTCACGCCGGCGAGCTAGAGCGCTTTCCGGATCGCGGCGTCGATGTCCTGGGTGCCGCCGACACCGGTATAGACCACCTTCCCTGTGTGGTCGACGACAACGACATACGACGTCGCGGGAGCATCGTAGGCTCCCGCGGCGTTGCCGTCGGCGTCATAGACGACGGTGCCCGGCAGGGGGTGCGCGGCGACGTGCTTTTGCACGCGCTCGAAGGACTCGTTGATGGCGACGGCGACCGTCACGAACCGAACGCGTCCGGCATACTTCGTGTGTGCCGCGGTCAGCGCGGGCTCGAGCTCCTTGCAGTTTGGGCACCAGGTTGCCCAGAACTCGATGACCGTCGGCTCGGGGCCAACGAGGTGCGAGAGATCCGCCACCTTGCCGTCTAGCGATCGCACGACCGCCGATGGGGGCTTCGCACCGAGCGCAATGCCGCCGTCCTGTGCGTACACCGGCGCGGCCACCACGAGCGCAATGAAGATCGATTTGAGCATCATTAGATGAGTTGCTGCCCCATGAGAACCAGGTAGTACTCCGCTGCGCCCAGCATGATCAACGCGAAGCCGCGCTTGACCCACGTCATCCACGCTCCAGCGCGCGGTAGACGAGCGAGGGCGCCGGTCGAGAGACCAGCGAGCACCAGAAACGTGCACATCCCGAGAGAGAAAACGAACAAGTAAATGAACCCCAGCACGGCGCTCCGGGTCGTGCCCACCCACGTCAGGACGGCGGCCATCACGGGCGCCGAGCACGGCGCGGCGACCAACCCGGATGCCGCACCCATAATGAATGCGCCGGCCGCGGCTCCCCCGTTCCCCGCTCGAGAGGCACGCGCGATGAGTGCCGATGGTATCGGGACGGGCATGACGTCCAACATGACCAGGGCGAACAGGATGAGGAGGTTCGCCATCGCGAAATAGGCCCAAGGGTTCGAGCTCACCGAGCCGAACAGTGTGCCGGTAAGACCAGCCAAGAGGCCGAGCGTGGCATACACGAGAGCGAGACCCAGGACATAGCTCAACGTGAGTATGATGGGCCGCACCCGCGAGGCGCCGGTGTCTCCGCCCACACTCTTTCCGCCGACGATCGCCGCCGTGATCGGAATCATCGGATAGATGCACGGCGTGAGGCTCGTGAGCACACCGGCGAGGAACAGGAGCGGAACCGCCGTCCACGGTTGCGAGGACAGCCGAGCGATGAGTTGCGTGTGATCCATTGCCTGAAACATAGAAGCAGCGCGCGCAATTCAGATGAGGGGTCGCATTGACCGCACGTTGACACGTTCGAAATTATCTGTTATCGCTGCCACAACGTAACAAGTACTGAGCGTAGCGCCG